>Ga0114951_10002294_pt1 | contig 21826 bp, 16 predicted proteins | sample AM7aDNAmetaG_FD_88677 | JGI IMG/M metagenome (GOLD analysis project Ga0114951, IMG submission 88677) | Freshwater microbial communities from Finland to study Microbial Dark Matter (Phase II) - AM7a DNA metaG | ecosystem: Environmental > Aquatic > Freshwater > Lake | place: Finland: Lake Alinen... | reverse complement strand
CGCCTATCATCGCCTGGAACGCGATATCGTTCGTTTTCGCGGCGCTCCTGCTATACGCGAAGCTGAAGTACGGGAAGAATTGAATCAGGCCCCCGCCACTCCCACGTTGCTCCGGGTACCCGGGTCACGGGCCGGGATGACACACCAAAGACATTGATCGTTTGTCGGTGCGATCCGCCCGGGTGGATTAAGGCAATGGATGGTCGGATATGGTGCGGAAATGGTCGTCTGGATATATTACGGGCACGGCACGCCGTGCCCCTACGAAACGAGGGTTTGGATGCCGGGTCGCCGCCCGAGAATGGCATTTATTGTTGTCCGCGAGACAAGTTAAGGAATGGATTGTCGGGGGTGGTGAGGGCACGGCACGCAATGCCCCTACAAAACGAGGGTTTGGATGCCGGGTCGCCGCTCGGGAATGACGCTTATTGTTGTCCGCGAGACAAGTTAAGGAATGGATTGTCGGGGGTGGTGAGGGCACGGCACGCCGTGCCCCTACAAAATGAGATCCCGGATGCCGGATGTGGGCTCCGGCACGCCATGCCCCTACAAAACGAGATTCTGGATGCCGGTTAGCCGCCCCGGAAGAAGAAGTGCGATAACGGCCTCTTGAGACAGAAGAGAATTACTGCTACAATCGGTTGGAATTTTAATCAAAGCGAACTTCTTTAACTGACCGGAGGGCAAATGGCATCTCGGTTAGGGCCAATCAGGCTTTGGTTTATGGCGTCAGCTCTTATCATATGCAGCACAGCGCCGGCCTCCTGTTCCAACCATACCTACAACGGCCCGGTGCAAACCATCAACTTCGGAGACCTATCAACCGACTCCTCTTTATTCCTCTATATCGCCCAGCAGCAGGATTTCTTTACGAAGAACGGCATCGACCTGGTCGTAAAAAACTATGCCACGGGGCCGCTGGCCGTCCAGGCCCTTAACAAAGGCGAGGTCGACCTGACTTCCACGGGAGAGTACCCCGTAGTGGGGCAGGTGATGTCCGGCATCGACATGCAGGTTCTGTGCAGCATGGACGAATACCACGCATTCTACGTGGTGGCGAGGACCGACCTCGGCGTCTCCAGCGTCGCAGATCTCAAGGGCAAAAAGGTAGGGCTGGTTCAGAAAGCCCTGCCGGAATTCTATTTCGGGCGCTTCCTGACCGTAAACAACGTGGACCCGGCGAGTGTGACCGTCTTGAACGTGGCCCCCGCGGACTGGGTATCCTCCATCACCAGCGGCGCCGTGGACGCTCTGGTAGTCAACCAGGCGTCCCTCGTCGGCGTGGAAACCCAACTGGCCGGCAGGTACATCGCCTGGGACGTCCAGAACTACCAGCAGGCTTACGGGCTGGTTTACTGCTCCGCCGCATGGCTCGACCAGAACAAGGCGGCCGCCGGGCGGTTCCTGAAAGCGCTGTCCCAGGCGGAAGATTATTTCAACAGGCACAAGGACGAATCCAGGGCCCTGCTCAAGTCCAAATTCAACTATTCCGACGAATACCTGGCCGCGCTATGGCCCGAGCACGCCTACGGATTGTCCCTTTCCCAATCACTGGTCGCCGCTATGGAGGACGAAGCCCGCTGGATGGCAGCGAACGGGCTGAGCGCCCAGACGGCCATACCTGATTTCATGAAAAACATGTACCGCGAAGGCCTTGCAAATCTGAAACCGGACGCCGTGAACCTGGGATAAACAGAGATGAAAATCCGCACGCAGTTCCTCGTCAGTTCGTCTATCTTCACCGCCATCCTGGCGGCGCTGGCGGCAGGACTGCTTATCACAAACCATTCCGTGCAGGCCATCTCCGTACGGGAGGCGCTGGCAGACGACATCGACACCCAGACCACCGAGCTTAATTACCTGTCCAACGGTTACCTGCTCTACCACGAAGACCAGCTCCTCACACGCTGGCAATCCAGGTTCGCAGGCATCCGGGCGGACCTCGACTCCCTGACAGGACTGACCATCAGCGAACAAAACTCAGTGACCGATTTCAGCGCGGCACTCCAGAATACAGAGGAGATATTCAACGACGCGCTGCCGACACTCGAGATACTGCCTGCGGGCGCCCCGGCCGGCGCGGATTTCATACAGCTCTACTGGAGCAGGCTGGAAGTACAGAACCAGACCCTGCATTTCGACGTCACAAGGCTACAGGAGCTCCTCGGCAACCGGGAGCGCCAGGCGAGGCAAACCACCACTCTGATCGTTCTAGGACTGACGATGGCCTTCGGCCTCTTCCTGCTGTGGAGCTACGTCATCAACGGCCGCGGCATAATAAACTCCATCCGCAACCTGGAAGAGGGGGCTGAAATCATCGGCAAGGGCAACCTGGACTTCAAGATAGCCGACAGCCGGAAAGACGAGATAGGCGAACTGGCGCGGTCTTTCAACCGCATGAGCGGGAACCTGAAGGAACTGACCGCATCCAAGACCGATCTTGAACTTGAAATAGAAGCCCGAAAAAAGGTTGAACTCGACCTCAGGGAAAGCGAGGAAAGTTTCCGCGTCGTGTCCGAAACGATACCGGTCGGCGTCAGCGTCAGCACTGAAAACGGAGAGATCCTTTACGTCAACAAAGCCTATGAGAACCTTTTCGGCTATACCCGGGACGAATTGAAACATATCGGAGCGCCGCATGTTTACGCCGATTCGGACGACCGGCCCAAAATACTCAAATTACTGAAGGAAAACGGACGGGTGCGGAATTACGAACTCCAGCTCAAGCGCAAAGACGGAACTACGTTCTGGGCAAATACGTCGGTTTCCCTCCTGACTTTCGGCGGCCGACAGGCGATCCTGGGCACCATCGAAAATATCACCGAACGCAAGGAGGCAGAGGACACGCTGCAGCGTTACGGCCTGCTGGCCGAGAACAGCAGGGACATCATCCTGTTCGTAGAACTGGAGACAGGGCGGATACTTGAGGCCAATGACGCCGCAGAAAAACTTTACGGTTATACCCATAACGAACTGTTGGGCCTGAACCTGAAAGACCTGCGCCTCCCGGGCGACTACAGGGTAGCCGAGCAGATGGCCGCCGCCAACGAAGGCGGGGTCCTTTTCGAGACCGTTCACCGCCGCAAGGACGGCGTTACGTTCCCCGTCGAGGTGAGTTCGCGCGGTGAAACCCTCGGCGGCAAGCGCACACTAATAAGCATCGTCCGCGACATCACAGAGCGGAAAAAAGCCGAGGATGCACTGGTAAGCGCCGACGCCAGGATCAAACAGATACTGGACAGTATCCAGGAAGATTTCTATGTAATCGACCGCCAGTGGAATTTCGTTTACGCCAGCAAGGTGTTCACTTCAAAAATAGGCAAGGAGCCGGCCGATTTCATCGGCCGCAATTTCTGGGAGATGTTCCCGAAGCATAAGACGTCGCCATACGGCGAAAATTTCCGCGAAGCCATGGAAAAACGCGAGGTCCGCCGCTTCGAGGCCGGCGGAAAATATACCGCGGCGATCTACAAGATGACCGTTTTCCCGTCGGAAGAAGGTATCACGGTCCTGGGCGAGGACATCACCCAGCAGAAACAGGCCGAGGAAGCGCTGGCACGCAGCGAGAGGTTCCTGCAGGACATCATCGACGCTGCCCCCAACCCCATCTTCATCAAAGACACGCAGGGGCGTTTTATAACCATCAACCGCAACCTCGGGCAGATGATGGGAACCACGCGCGAGGCCATGATCGGCAAAACCGACTTCGACCTGTTCCCCCCGCAGGTAGCCGAAGTTTACAGGGCGAATGACGCGGAAGTGATAAAAAACGGGCACATCCTGCAGATAGAAGAAAAAGCCGACCTCCAGGACGGGCACCATGATTTCCTGGCCAACAAATTCCCCATCTTCGACGCTGAAGGCAAGGTGTTCGCGGTCGGGGCGATATCCACGGACATCACCGACAGGAAGAAGATAGAAGACGCGCTGAAAGCGAGTGAAGAGAAGCTGCGCCTGCACACCGAGAATTCGCCCCTCGGCATCGTGGAATGGGACGACAGATTCATCGTTACCCGCTGGGCAGGCGCCGCCGAAGCCATGTTCGGCTGGACGGCCGCAGAAACCGTCGGCCGGCCCATCGCCGACCTCAAGCTGACCTACGCGCCCGACGCGCCCATCTTCGAGGAAACCATGGCGAAACTGGCCCACGGGACCGCCAAAGTGGTGTCCTCCAAGCGCAATGTCACCAAAGACGGGCGGGTTATTTGGTGCACGTGGTACCACTCGGTGCTGGCCGACAGAAACGGCAAGATGCTTTCGGTCATGTCGGAGGTGCAGGACGTCACCGAGATCCGGCGCATCGACCGCGCCAAGGACGAATTCATCGGGCTCGTTTCGCATGAACTGCGCAACCCGCTGACGGTCATCATCGGTTCCGTGCAGACCGCGCTCACCCCCGGGATATCCGATGAGGAGATAAAATTCCTGCTGGTCAACGCCTCAGAGGGCGCGCAGTCGATGGAGCAGATAATCACCAACCTGCTGGAGCTTTCGCGCTACCAGGCGGACCGGCTTAAACTTTCGAAAACAACGTTAAGCCTGCACTCCGCGGCGGAAAAAGTGATCTCGCAGGTCAGGCTCTTCCACCCCGCCCATACCTACACACTGGACGCGCCCCCCAACCTGCCCGAAATCACCGGCGACCCCGTCAGGATAGAGCGCATCCTTTACAACCTGGTGGACAACGCCGCCAAATACTCCCCGAAGGAAGCCGAAGTTAAGATCAAGATAGAACAGCGCGAAGACGAAGTTGCGGTGTCAGTCACCGACCAGGGCCGGGGCATCCCGGCTAACCGCATCGGGGAGCTGTTCGAGCCGTTCCAGCGGCTGGTAGATTCCAGTGTGAGCGCCAAGGGGCTGGGGCTGGGGCTGATAGTGTGCAAGCGCCTCGTGGAAGCGCACGGCGGGAGCATCACGGTGCAGTCCGAACCTGGCAAGGGGACGACGTTCACTTTCACCCTGCCGGCGGGGTAGGGTATAACAGCAGTCGGTTATCAGCTTTCAGCTTTGGGTGAGGGAAAGGAACGCCGGTATTATCTATTGCTCTTACAGCCACACCGGCTTCCAGAGTGATGGAGCTGGATCCCTCGAGAGCACGCTCGAGGACAAGAACCTCGGGGAACCGCCCGAGGCCAGCATGCCCCTGCGGGATGACATTGTTGTTTGTCGGCGCGACAAAGACAAGTTACGGGCACGGCACGCCGTGCCCCTACAAAACGAGATTCGGGATTCCCGATGCGCGCTCCAGCATGACACACCAAAGACATTTATCGTTTATCGGCGCGATCCGCCCCGCCAGATTAAGGTAATGTTCCTCGGATGTGTTGCGGGCACGGCACGCCGTGCCCCTACAAAGCGAGATTCTTGATGCCCGAATCTCGGCTCTCGGGAATGACATTCATCGCTTGGCGACGCGCCAAAGCAAGCAAATGGACACCAGGATATGGTGAGGGCATGGCACGCCATGCCCCTACAAAACGAGATTCGGGATTCCCGAATCCCGACTCTCGGGAATGACATTCTTCGCCTGGCGACGCGCCAACGCAAGCAAATGGATTGTCGGATATGGTTAGGGCACGGCGTGCCGTGCCCCTACAAAGCGAGATTTCGGATTCCCGAGTCTCGACGCTCGGGAATGACATTCTTCGCCTGGCGACGCGCCAAAGCAATCAAATGGATTGTCGAGGGTGGTGAGGGCACGGCACGCCGTGCCCCTACAAAGCGAGATTCTGGATCCCCGAGCACGGCACGCCATGCTCCTACAAAACGAGATTCTGGATCCCCGAGTCTCGGCTCTCGGGAATGACATTCTTCGTTTGTCGGCGCGACAAAGACAAGTTACGGGCACGGCACGCCGTGCCCCTACAAAACGAGATAACGTCGAAACAGAGCGAGTTAGTTCATGCTCAGGTTTTCCATGCTGACCTTAAGGAGAGCAGCCTCCACGCAAGCTCGCAGGTCGGCATCATCAAACGGTTTGTAGATATAGCCGTATGGTTCAGCCGCCCTGGCGCTCTCGAATGTCTTGTTATCGCCATATGCGGTGAGGAAAATCACCGGGATGTTGAATCGTGCCCGGATCTGTATGGCGGCTTCGATACCGTCCATATCGCCTTTGAGGCCGATATCCATCAGCACCAGCGCCGGTTTTAGTTCCCCTGCCTTAAGTACCGCATCTTTCCCTGTCGATACTGTACAGGGCACTACGTAGCCCAAATGCCGCAGCCTGGCCGAGATGTCCAGCGACACCAGGGATTCGTCCTCAACAACCATTATCCCTATCTGCTGGTTGTTATCCGTCATCCCCTGTTCTCCTGCGGTTTACATGGGAAGCTGATACGGTATTCGGTGCCGTTTGCCCGCTTGAGTTCCAATGTCCCGTCCAGTTGTCCTGTCGCCAGGGTTTGAACAAGGATCATGCCCAGAGACTTGCTGGTTTTGATATCCGTCCCACCCGGTATACCTACGCCGTTATCGCCCAGCGACATATCTATGCGCCCGTCAAGGTTGCGGATAACAACCCATATCTCGCCATCCGAACCGTTCGGGAAAGCATATTTGAGTGAATTGGATATAACCTCGTTGATAATAAGGCCGCAGGGGATAGCCAGGTCGAGCCCCAGTTCCACTCCGTCAGCCTCTATACGTGTTGTTATCTTGCCCGTGTTGCAATTATAAGAACGTATCAGGGCCGACACCAGTTCATCGACATACTCGTTGAAATTGATATGCGCCAGATCAACGGATTGATAGAGCTTGTTATAAACCAGAGACATGGAGAGGATCCGCTCGCGGCTCTCCTCAAACAGCCGCGCATCATACTTGTCTTTAACATACTGGGACTGCAGGCTGAGCAGGCTGGAGATCACCTGCATGTTATTTTTGACCCTGTGGTGTATCTCTTTCAGGATGACTTCCTTCTCAGCCAGGGAAGCTTTGATCTTATTTTCGGCATTTTTGCGCTCGGTGATATCCTGGTTAACCCCCAGCATCCGGACAGCCGTGCCGTTCCCATCCCTGAAAATAGTGCCGTCGGCTTTTAGAAACTTGATATTCCCATCAGGATGCCTGACACGGAATTCGATGTGATATGGCCTTTCACCGCGAATGGCTGCCTGACATGCTTCCCATGCAAATGCGACATCATCAGGATGCAAACCCGTTTGCCATATTTCAATGCCGTAAACCGCAGGCTTTACGGCGATCCCATAAAGACGAAACATCTGATCATCCCAGATCATCTTGTTATTAGCGATATCCCAGTCCCAGATGCCTAATTGTGCGGATCCGGCAGCTAATTCAAGCCGTGTTTGGCCTTCCTGCAACGCTTCTTCCGACTGCTTGCGGGCCAGGGCCGAACCGATGTGTGATGCGATACCTTCCAGCAGTTCTATGGATTCGATCGTAAAACAGCCTTTGCGCCTGTCGTTGAACTGCAGAAGCCCAATCACGTTTTCATGATTTCTGATAGGGATCAGCGCGATCGAGGCATAACCGCGGTGTATGCACCGGTTGCGCGGATGAAGCCTGGGATCTTCGCCGGGCGGAAGGTCCAGGATGGGGAATGAATCGTTGGTCCAGGCGCTTCCGCCCGGGGTGAAAAGCGGATGGCTGGGGTCGGTCTTGCCGGAAATGACCAAACCGCACGTGCATTCCAGCTTGACGTTGCCGTCGCTGTCGCGGCAAATCCCGCCATCTGCCCCGCGTTCTACCAGTATGTTTTCTGTCAGCAGGAAGTCACCGGGAAAACCTTCCTGAACGAAATAGGGGAAGTCTTCGCCGTTTTGCAACCTGATGCCTACCGCATCGAAACCGGTCCACTTTTTCAAGGTATTCAGGACAAGCTGAATAGAATCGTGTTTATTCCCCTGCTCATTCAGCTCCTGTAAAACCTCCCGTCCCATTTCCCTGTAGTCTTCGGCCTGTTTTCGTTCGGTGACATCGCGTACACTGCCTATAAGAGCCAACGGCTGTCCACCGGAATCACGGGTGACGATGAACTGATCGTGAAGCCAGACAAACTCACCATCTTTTCGCCTGAAACGGTATTCAACATGATTGTCCGGCCTGCCGTCTTCGGCCATAGACGCCGCAATAACGCGCGCTATTTCTGCGGTATCGTCAGGATGTATCAAATCCAACACGGCATCAAGAGGCAAATTATTCATTTCGGACATGTTATAACCGGAAATTTCGGTGAACACCGGGCTTAAATATTCGTACGAATTGCTTTTCAAATTACGCTTGTAGGCTGCGTCCAACGAATTTTCTACTACTTCCCGGAAACGCTCCTCGCTCTCCCGAAGAGCCAGTTCCGACTTCTTGCGCCCGGTAATGTCGACAAACGTCCCCAGTATTCCGACCACATCACCGTTCGTGTCTCGCAAGGGGACCTTGCTGGTAAGGGCATCCATCGGAGGCTTCTTTAAAGTTACCTGGGTCTCATCAAAATTCAGTTTGGATATGCCGCTATCCATGACCTGCAGATCGTCGCTGCGATAAATTTCTGCCGCATCACTCCAGGCCAGCTGGCGATCGCTTTTCCCGATAATATCTTCAGGGCGGGCAAAACCGGCGTCGATTGCAAATGCCGTATTACATCCCAGGTAAACTGATGACCTGTCTTTCCAGAAGACCCTCGCCGGTATCGTTTCGATGATTTGCTGAAGCGTGCGGTGAGATTCCTGAAGCTCTTTCTCCACCTGCTTGCGCGCGGTGATATCACGCATAACGGTGCCCAAAAGGGTGTCCGTACCGGTTTTAACAAGGAAAGACGAGCCCTGAACAACCTTGTGAATCCCGTCGACGCTTGTAATCGCTTGTTCCGTTACCTGACGCAACAAGTCTGTTTTTGATTCAAGCAGCCTTTGGACCCCGTTCGATACCTGATCGATCCTTTCCGGAGTTTTCGATTCATCTGGAAGTACCCGTAACTGAACTTGACCCGCAGGTGAACCTATTGCGTCGCATCGCTTTATCCCGGTGATACGCTCCATGCCCTTGTTCCATATGCTGATGTTTCCCATCGCATCCGTGATCATGATCCCGTCGATCGATTGATCTATTATTTCCCGGTATTTTTGCTCGCTCTGGCTTAAAGCAACTTCCGCCTGCTTGCGTTCTGTGACGTCCCAGAGGATGCCGTCGATGCGGAGGGGAAGGCCCGCATTGTCCCGCACAAGCCGCCCGCGGGCAGTTAAGTAATGGATGCTCCCATCAGCCCAGACAGCGCGGTATTCAGGTTCATAAGGCGCATCATGTTCGAGGGTCCGGGCCAGGCACGCACCAACCATAGTGCGGTCGTCGGGGTGTACCGCGGCTAAGAATTCCGACGCAGCGCCGGTGAACGCCGCCGGGTCCAGCCCCAGCAAAGAGCATGTCTGGCCGTCATAAATGCGTTTGTCGGCAACGACGTCCCAGTGCCAGACCCCCATACGGGCCGAGCGCAATGCAAGGTCAAGTTTCGCATTGCTCTCCAGCAGCACAGCATTGCTTTCATTCAGTTCAGTTACCGCCTGATTCATGTCCCGGGCGAGTGTATCGAGAGGCGAGTGGAACCCTGTAACCAGTATGGCTTCGTAAAAGAGATAAAAGGCCACGATATTCAACAGGTGCCCGACCAGATTGGCAGAACTGTAGACGCTGACATAGCGGGTGAATGCGATTTCGGTGAAAATGGCAACTGATGCCGCAGCCGCCAAGAGCCAGAATACGCCCGTTTTAAAAGCACTGCGTTTCCGGAATAAAGCCAGGATAGAGAGGAGGAAAATACCCGCGATAACGTACTCGCTGTCGATCTTGAACTGCGTCAAACCTTTGCCGTCGATATAGCAGGCCGGAAATACGCGCCAGTAAAAAATCGATAAAAACAACAGCAGGGTAACGATAAGATAGGCCGTAAAGACAAACCCGGGTTTAAAAGTTTTTCCTGTTAAAAACGGTGCAACCAGTAAGCTGACAGCCAGCAGGTAACGCCCGGCTATCCAAAGTTGTGTAGGCAGGTTGGCTGAATTGGCGGGAAAAACGCCCATGCCTTTGAAGGACAAGGTGTGGACCAGTGCGATGGCGCTGTATGATAAAAACGAAATCCCGATGACCGTCAGATAGCCGTTATTCAGAATCTTGCGGGCGTTCCACGCGTATATGAAAACAGAACAGGCTATCACGATGCTGAATGCTTCCGCTACGCCGTGAAACAGCAGATAGCTTTGGAGCCTTGTAAGCAGTATGCCGCCCAGGACCAATATTCCAGCTCCTGAGGTCAACAATAACCTGCGTTTAAATTCCGAACCGAATGTTTGATTCATTGTGGTAGTCGAAGGTTCCGAGCGCATACAAACCCCTCCGCAAGGCATACGGCCAGCCATCATTCTGGGGCGTAACACGATATGTAACAAGTGGCAGCAGGTTCAGTTTAATGACCCTTTTGGCCGGGTTTTTATTTAACGGCAGGCTGCCCGGGATGACCTCTGTTGTTGTCCCCGGGACAAGATAAGGTAATGGATCCCGGGTCAAGCCCGGGCATGATGTGTCGAGGGCACGGCACGCCGTGCCCCTACAAAACGAGATTCTTGATGCTCCGCCTTGGCGGATTAAGGTAATGGACACCTGGATATGTTGCGGGCACGGCACGCCGTGCCCCTACAAAACAATATTTCGGATTCCCGAGTCTCGACGCTCGGGAATGACATTGATCGCTTGGCGACGCGCCAAAGCAAGCAAATGGATTGTCGGATATGGTGCGGGCACGGCACGCCGTGCCCCTACGAAACGAGATTCTGGATGCTCCGCACCGCGCCCGCAACGACAATTGAGGTCGCACACTACCCCGCGGCGACGTTGATCCAGATGTGGGGCGGGTCGGTGAAGTAGGGGCTACCGCCTACCAGCAGGACGAAATCCACCCGCTGGCTGTCCCCGGTGTGCAGGGGAGCGAAGCCTATCAGCTGTTCGTATTTCTCGCCGTTCTGAAGCGTTACCGGGCCGATGCCGTCTACGGTTTGCCCGTCTACCACGATCGCCACAGGGGTCCCGTCGATCACAACCTGCACGGTGTAAGCAGTCGCAGCCTGTTCGTCGTTGACGATGCCCACGGTTATAGCGCCGATGCCGGTGTAAGTGATCAGCCCGCCCCCGTAGTCGACAGAGGTGACCGCGCCGTTCTTAAGCGTGAAATTAACCGGGTAGTTGGCAGCCTGCCCGGCTTTTCCCAGTATATAGAACTGCGTGAACCTTTCACCGACCCTGGGGAAGGCGACGGTATACACAAGCGTGCCGATAGTGCCCAGGACCGCGAGTATGAGCACCACCGAAAGGGCCCTGCTGAGCGGCGTGTCTCCGAGGTCCACCTTCGCAAGATCGATATCCAGGGAGAACCGCTCGCCGGGTGAAAGGCGGCGGAGCCTGAAGCCTGCGACGAGCGAGGCGATAAGGACGAAGCCGCCGCTCGCGATAACGGACGGCCAGAGCCGTATGCCCCAGGACGTGTAATTGAGGGCGAGGCCGAGCAATGCCACCACGGCGAAACTGAGCCCGATGGACAGCGCCACCCGCTCGATGGCGTCAAGCGCGCTTTTTCTCGGGAAAAGGGCGAGGATAAGGGCGTAGCCCGGTGTGAACAGCACGAACGGCAGGCCGAGGGCCGCCCTGGCCCCGCTCGAGGGCACGAACCATATGACCGCGGCGAGGGCCGCCGCCAGCAGGTTCAAAAACACCAGTCCGCTGCCGAGCCGTATCTTCATACTAACAAGCCAAGATAACACAACCGGGCGACATCTGCCAATATCATTCCGACACTATAAAAAGGATTTCAGGCATTTTCATTCAAATGACCCTAAAGTGCCATAGGTTTGACCCGATCGCGTCACGAATCGTTAACCTAAAGTGCTATTTACAAATAATCGCATCAGAGTATACTCTGGGAGAAGTTAGATAACTAGCGTAGATTATTATTACTATACATTACTAAATATCACTTATATTAATCTAAATCTCCGGAGATACCCGGTCAGTGAGGAAAGTACATGGAAAACCTGATGACGGCAGACGAAGTAGCGAGTTACCTTCATCTGTGCAAGAAGACGGTGTATTCGCTCGCCAAGCAGGGGGCCATCCCCTCCAGCAAAGTCGGGACCAACGTGCGCTTCTCGCGCCCGGAGATCGAAAAACTGTTCAAAACCACCGTCCCCAACCCGAAACAGTTCCTGGTTATCGACGACTCACCCTCCATCAACCTCATCATCAAGCATGTGATAGCGTCCAGGGGGCACTTCACCCTCACGGCCGAAACCGGCAGGGAGGGTGTGGAACTGGTCAAAGAGTGCGAGTTCGACAAGATATTCCTCGACCTCCGCCTGCCTGACATCGACGGCTCGGAGACCCTGCGGCAGATAAGGGAGATCAACCCCAAGGTGCCGGTCATCGTGATAACCGGCTACCCCGACCCGGCGATAATGAAGGATGCCATCAGATACGGCATCGCCGGCGTACTGGAAAAGCCTTTCAACCTGGCCGACATCGTGGCAGCCATCGGGAACTAAGGGCCCGGATGCCTGTAGGAGCATGACATGACAGAAAATACGAAACTTAAAGCGGTGGTCACGGGAGGGTGCGGCTTCATCGGCTCGCACATAGCGGAAGGCCTGCTGGAACGCGGCTACCGCGTGGTGATAATCGATGACCTTTCGACCGGCAAGGCCAATAATATCGCGCACATCGAGAGGAACCCCGACCTCGAGGTTTACATCGGCACCATCCTCGACCGCGTGCTGCTCGAGAAGAAGTTCAAGGACGTCACATACGTGTTCCACGAGGCCGCCATCGCCAGCGTCCCGCGCAGTATCGCCCACCCCAGGGAGTCCAACGACGCCAATGTGACCGGCACCCTCAACGTCTTGATGGCGGCGAGGGACGCGGGGGCTAAAAAGGTGGTGTACGCCTCCTCATCATCGGTATACGGCGAGACGCCCACCCTTCCCAAAGTCGAGACCATGGCGACGGACCCGCTTTCACCCTACGCGGTGTCGAAGATGGCAGCGGAAAGCTACTGCCGCTCCTTCGAATTCATCTACGGACTGAAAACCGCCAGCCTGAGGTATTTCAACGTCTTCGGGCCCAGGCAGGACCGGGATTCCGAGTATTCGGCCGTCATACCGAAGTTCTTCAAGGCCATCCTCGAAGGCCGCGCGCCCATCGTATATGGCGACGGGGAGCAGACACGGGACTTTACTTATGTCAAGGACGCGGCACGGGCCAACATCATGGCGGCCGAAACGGGCGCCGAGGGGACCTACAACATCGGCGGCGGGAAGCGCGTGAGCCTGAACGACCTGGTCAACATGATGCTCAAGATGTCAGGGAAAGACATCCGCCCCGAGTACCGGGCAGAGAGGCCCGGGGACATCAAGCACAGCCTGGCGGACATCTCGAAAGCCGCGACGTTCGGCTGGCGGCCGGAGTGGACGCTGGAGGCGGGGCTGAAAGAGATCATGCGGGAGTTGCGATAGTGACAGGGGAAGTATTAACGCCCGCAGTCTTGAAATATACTACCATATATGGTAGTGTCTGAAAACGGCGGGCAGGTATTCTTATGAGCAAAACGGACAAAAGGGAGCAGAAGATCCGCCGGAATACCAAAAATGTCAGCCTTGAGGATTTCGAATGGCTCATAAGCAGATACGGCAAAGCGGAACACGGCGGCAAACACGGCCTTGCCAGCATCGGCGATACGCGTTACCCCTACCGCCGGCAAAATCCCATGAATTTTCATTATGTGGAAGAGCTGCTGCGGGTGATAGAAGAACAGGGAGCATGAACGGGGGATCAGATGGAAAAGAACCTGAAATATTATATGGACCTGCCCTACACAGTGGTGGTTAAAAAGGCCTCCGGCAACCGGGGGGAAACCTGTTATCTCGCAAGGGTGCTCGAGCTGCCGCACCTGATGGGAGATGGCGAAACTGCGGAAGAGGCGCTGGAGTGCCTGAATACCCATATGAAGATGGCCCTCGCCTCGTATCTCAAGGACGGCATATCCATCCCTGAACCGCAGGCCGAATACAGCGGGAACCTCAATATCCGGGTAGACCCTTACCTGCATGCCCGGCTGGCGGAAGAAGCAGCCACTTATAATATGAGCCTTAACAAATACACCGCTCTCATACTGGAACGTCGCAAACCTGAAACAAGTGCGCGGAAAAAGGCTTGAGATAGTGATACCCGAATTAAACGATAAGGTGGTATGCGTGATAGGGGTGGGCTATGTGGGCCTGCCGCTGGTGCACGCTTTCGGCAAAAAGCTCAAGGTTATCGGCTTCGATATAAACGAAGCGCGTGTCAAAGAATTCCAGAAGGCATACGGGTCTCCCAACATCAGTTTTTCCACAGACCCGTCCGAAATCAAAAAAGCGGACTTCGTGATCATCTGCGTGCCCACCCCGGTCAACGAGTTCAAAGAGCCCGACCTCGGGCCCGTGATCAGCGCGGCAGGAACCGTCAGCCGCAATCTTAAACCGGGGGCAGTCGTGATCCTGGAGTCTACCGTTTACCCCGGCGTAACCGAGGATATCGTAGGCCCCGTGCTGGAAAAGTCCGGCCTTAAATGCGGCATGGGCTTCAAACTGGCTTACTCCCCCGAACGGATGAACCCGGGCGACGACGTGCACTCCGTCGATAAGATGATAAAAGTAGTCTCGGCCATGGACGAAGAAACCACCGACCTGGTGGCCGGGTTGTATTCCATCGCCGCGCCCAGCGTATTCAAGGCCAGGAACATCAAAACGGCGGAAGCCGCCAAGGCCATCGAGAACACGCAGCGCGACCTCAACATCGCGCTCATGAACGAACTGTCCATTTTATTCTCCCGGATGGGGCTGGACATGAAGGAAGTGCTGGAAACCGCCGCCACCAAGTGGAACTTCCACACCTACTACCCGGGGCTGGTGGGCGGGCACTGCATACCCGTCGACCCCTACTACCTGGTGCACAAGGCGCGGGAGGTTGGGCTGCACGCGCAGGTGATCGCGGCGGGGCGGGCGGTCAATGACAACATGCCGAAGTACGTCGCGGACATGACCGTCAAAACGATCAACAGCGTAAGCAAGGTGATCAAGGGTTCACGGGTGCTGATCATGGGGCTGACCTACAAGGAGAACGTGGCGGACACCCGCGAGAGCCCGGCCCAGGGCATCATAAAAGAACTGAGGGAATACGAGGTCAAGGTCCTCGGCTACGACCCCATGCTCAAAAAGAGCGAGATCGAAACTGATTTCGGTGTCGAGTGCATCGCGGACCTGGCCGAACTTCACGGGAAGATCGTGGACGCCGTTATCATCACGGTGGCGCATAAAGCTTTCAGGACGCTCAGCCTCGCAGATTTGAGGAAAATAGAGAATTCCCACCCGATCATCGTGGACGTGCGAAGGATATTCGAGCCGGCCGAGGCGAAAGCAGCCGGGTTCACATACAGGACGCTATGATACCTTCAAGCTTGGGCCTGCTCCGGGTAGTGGCGGCCATACCGTGCTTCAATACGGAACGCTACATCTTCGACGTGGTGAAACGGACGAGGAAACAGGTCGACAAGGTCATCGTGATCAACGACGGCTCGAAGGACGATACCACCAGGCAGGCGCAGAATGCCGGTGCGATCGTTATTACCCATATAGCAAACAAGGGCAAGGGCGCCGCAATGAAGTTCGGTGTTGAACAAGCCTGCGCTGAAATAATCGTGTTCATCGATGGCGACGGCCAGCATAACCCTGATGATATCTCAAAGCTACTGCAACCAATTATCGACGGTTCAGCCGACCTGGTAATAGGGTCGCGCTTTTTACCCGGTTCCACTAAATTGCATACACCGTATAACCGGAAAATCGCCAACCTCGCGGCATCTGCCGTTATTTCATGCCTGGTCTCTTCCCCTTTGACACGGAAAAAGAGAAACCCCGCTAGAACGGCAACACCAAACAGCAAAAACCCGGCTTACCGAGTGATAAACGGGCGTATAAAATGGTTTACCGACTGCACCGGCGGATTCAGGGCAATCAGAAAAAGCAGTTGGGAAAAGTTGAACATCACATCCGATGGTTACCAGGTCGAAACTGAAATGATTTATGAAGCTGTCAGAAACGGCCTGAACATCGCCGAAGTGCCGGTGAGCTGCAAATGGGAAGGGGAAATTTCTAAACTTTCAATAATCAAAGATGGGGCTAAGACACTAAATCTATTATCAAAGCACGCCATCAACGATTTTCGAAGGACAGACTAACTTGAAAATCGCCATCGTGCTGGGAACCCGGCCCGAAATCATCAAGATGTCCCCGGTCATCCGCGAACTGGAAAAACGCAGTGCGGATTATTTTATATTACACTCGGGACAGCATTACTCATACAATATGGACAGGGTGTTTTTCGAACAACTGGCCCTCCCCTTGCCGAAATACAACCTTGACGCAGGTTCCGGAAAACACGGGGAGCAAACCGGTAAAATCCTGAGCGGGATAGAAAGAGTGTTCTCCGAAGACCCGCCCGACGTCATGCTAGTACAGGGCGACACCAATACAGTTCTTGCTGGTGCGTTAGCTGCCTCAAAAATGCACATCAAAGTAGGCCATGTGGAAGCCGGGCTGCGCAGTTACGACCGAGAGATGCCCGAAGAAATAAACCGGGTCCTCACCGACCATTGTTCGGATTATCTTTTTGCCCCGACGGAAAATGCAAAAAACATACTATTGAATGAGGGCATCCCGGCAGACAAAATCTTCGTCACAGGCAACACGATCGTCGATGCGGTTTTTCAAAACTCGAAGCTAGCGGTTAATTCCGGATGCCTCGATAAATTGAAACTAAAACCAAAGCAATATTTCCTGGTTACACTTCATCGGCAGGAAAATGTCGATAACGCGGAAAAATTCGTTTCAATCATAACTGCGCTCGAAAAAATCGCCGAAAAATACAAGCTTCCAGTTATCTTCCCCATCCACCCCAGGACGAAGGCCAGGCTGGTTGAATTCAGCCTTAACCCAAAAAATATCACGCTCATAGACCCGCAGGATTATCTTAGCTTCCTGCAACTGGAAAGCAACGCGGCTCTGGTGCTTACCGATTCAGGCGGCCTGCAGGAAGAATGCTGCATCCTTAAAGTGCCCTGTGTAACCCTGAGGGAAAACACTGAAAGGCCCGAAAGCATTGCGGCCGGAGCGAACATACTGGCTGGCACGAGTCCCAAGAAAATTATCGATTGTGTGAAAATAATGTTCTGTAAAAAAAGCAATTGGCCGAACCCCTTCGGTAACGGGAATGCCAGTCAAAAGATAATCAATATCTGCATGGGAACACCATGAAAATACTAATCTCTTCAATCGTGGATTTAAAAAGAACCGCACATAACCGCCTGCATCAGTTTGTTAAATATCTCAGCCAAGAACACGAAATAACAGTTATAAGCATAGATGACCATTGGAAGGCGAAGCAAACTGACGTTGGCCTGTATAGCCAGGATTTTAACAACGTTTTAAATAATATTAAAATCGAATATTTAACTAACAGTGGCCTATCACCTATTCTCCAGGAGATGACTGCTGGATTTTCGACCCAACGTATATTGGATAAAATTGGTTACCGAGATTTTGATGTGCATTTGAATTATAGTAGCTTGATTTCCGGGTATTTTATCAGTCGAAAGATGAAAGCAATAGGCGTTAATACTGTTTATGACATTGCAGATGATTTGCCAGCGATGGTACGTGATTCACCACAGATTCCTTTTGCACTAAAGCCTATCGCAGGGCTAGTCAGTAATTTCTTTTTCAAGCAAAATATTTTAAACTCCGTACATATTACTTGCATTGCAGAATCGCTGCTGAATACAGTAAAACTACCATTACCGGGAAAAACAATCATCCCAAATGGCGCCGATACAACATTATTTCGAAGTCTCCCTGCTGAGAAATTGAAACAGCAATTAGAGATTGAAGATTCTTTCGTGATTGGATACGTTGGGGTGTTGAGGGAATGGGTAAACTTGGAACCCGTATTTGCCGCAATAAATGGCTTGCAAACAACTCACAACTTGAAATTATTAATTGTTGGAGATGAAGGCGGCTTAATAAAAAACAAACAGTTGGCAGAAAAATATAAAATAACCGAAAACATATTATTCGCAGGGACGATTCCTTACACAACAGTCCCAGAATATATCGCCTGCATGGATATTTGCCTTGTTCCATTTAAAAAAGGAGCGATAGCTGAAAATTCCTTGCCTTTGAAACTGCTTGAATATATGGCTTGTGGTAAACCAGTTATTGCTACACCACTCACTGGGATCAAACAAGCTGTTACCAAACATGTCCTCTATGCCACCGACAAGGATGAAATAAAACAAGCGATAGAGCGACTATATGATAACAGCGGTTGGCGAATAAAAATGGGCGAAGATGGCAAACAATTCGTTATAAACAATTACGCGTGGCATAACATGTGCGCCAAATTAGATAAAGTGTTAGCAAACGCAGCAAGGATTAGATAATGCGTATCTACTTGTTGAACCCACCATTCCTGCCCAATTTTGTTCGTTGCGGCCGTTGGCAGGGCGTTGTAGCACGCGGTGGTGGCATGGATTACCCAAAATGGTTAGCTTATGCGACAGGAATCTTAGAAGCTGATTCGCACACGGTTAGATTGATTGATGCACCCGCAAATAAATGGGATAGAAAAAGAGTCCTCGAAGATGCAACCGCTTTTGCACCTGATCTTATTATCGTGGATAGCAATTTTTCGAGCCTAGAAAACGACATGGAAGTTACCGCCGATTTGAAGGCAAGCACAAAAGCGGTCACCGTTTTAGTTGGTCCACCCGCATCCCAATTTGCGGAAAGAATACTTGGCGACCAGGGAATCGACGTAGTTGCTCGTTACGAGTATGACTTTACAACAAGGGAAATTGCACGCGCACTAACAGCTGGTTGCGGGTTTGAGGGCATTGAAGGAATTTCATTTAAGTCCGGCACAAGAATTATTCACAACAAAGATAGACGATTTACAAATTCAGAGGACCTGGAGACAATTCCTTTCGTTTCCAAAGTATATAAAAAGCACCTCTTAATAAAACAGTATTTCTTGACACAATCCTTATACCCGGTCATTCAAATCTTTACGGGCCGAGGTTGCCCCTTCAAATGTACTTTTTGTGTTTGGCCAGAAACATTAATGGGACGGAAATATCGTGCAAGAACGGCAAAAAATATTGTGGATGAATTCCAATACATCAAGAACGATTTGCCCGAGATACGGGAGATTTTTATTGAGGATGACACTTTTACGATAGATAAAGTTCTTGTTAAAGACGTGTGTTCCGATATTATTAAAAGAAAACTAAACATTATTTGGTCGTGCAACGCCAGGGCGACGCTTGATTTTGAAACCATGAAAATAATGAAACAGGCTGGATGCCGACAAATCATTGTGGGATATGAATCAGGAAATGACGAAATATTAAAAAATATTTCTAAAGGTACAGATGTAAAACAACTCAGAGAATTCACCAAAGCGGCAAAAAAAGCAGGATTATTAATTCAAGGGGATTTTATTATCGGTCTTCCAGGGGAAACCAAGCATACCGCTGAAAATACCATTCGGTTTATCAAAGAAATTAAACCAAATATACTGCAAGTGGCTGTTGCCACACCAATGCCTGGGACAGCATTTTATCGGTGGGCAAGTAAAATGGGATTTCTTATACAGCCCAAAATGGAAGACAGCATAGATAAAAACGGTTTCCAAAAATGTATTGTTTCTTATCCCGAATTGACCGACAAAGATATTGAAATATGTGTTGATCATGCACTTAAACAATATTATTTGAATATTAGTTTTATCCCAATAGCACTACGCAATATTTTCCGAAGAAATGGCTTCTATGAGCTCCAAATAATGCTTAGATCAGCGAAAGCATTTTTAGGATATTTACAAAGACCGGCTCAGCGTTAACAAAAAACAACCAACAAGTGTGGCTAAATTATGAGGACGTTAAATATTTGCATGCTAACCAACGATTTCCCACCTGTATGCGGGGGGGGTGGTTATCATACGTTATATTTATCTCTAAAGTTAATAAAACTAGGCCACAAAGTAACCGTTATTACAAGAGGAACCCCAGGTAATACCACGTATGAATTATATCAAGGAGTCCCAGTTTATCGGGCGAGGTATTTAAAATTGTATCCTTTCCAATCTCAAATATTCGGTTTATTTGCTCACCGTATTTTTAAAAAAATAGAACCGGATTTTGACATCCTAGTTTTAAACGGACCGATAATCCCATACTTCGGAACTTCAATTCCGACAATAATCATTGAGCACGTGACAGCGAGAAAGTTTATCGATAATTTAGCCCCCGGGAGTATGTTTTCCATTATTTTCAAGTTATTCTCAAAATTCTATATCAACACTGACGTAAATGCCCTAAAAAAAGCAGGCAAAATAGTGACTGTCTCCAAGGCTTGCGCGGAAGACATTCGTACACTTTATAAACTCAATGATATTACTACAATTCCAAACGGGGTTGATACATCGCTTTTTACACCAAATATCGGCGCAACTGATACACAAGACAAGATCATCCTCTTTGTCGGAATTTTTGGACCGATTAAAGGATTATTTGATTTGGTGCAGAGTGCAAAATATGTTACGCGGTCTCACCCGGAAACCCGTTTTGTATTGGCCGGTAAAGGGCCGCTAGAGAAAGACCTTAAAGCATTGGTCCACGACTTGGGTTTACAAAATTACTTCGAATTTGTTGGGTATTTACAACGCGATGAACTCATCGCAAAATATCAAATTGCGACGATATGTGTTCTACCATCGTGGTATGAAGGAATGCCAACCACATTATTAGAGGGTATGTCCTGTGGAATCCCAATAGTAGCCACACGCGTCGGTGGGAGTTCTGAAGTAGTGATCGATGGTAAAACGGGGTTATTGGTACCTAAAAAAAACCCGGAATTGCTAGCAGGTGCAATAGTCAAATTACTCGATGCCCCGAACTTGAGAAATGCGATGAGTGTTAATGCAAGAAATATTGCGATAGAATCGTTCGACTGGAACAAAATCGCACAAAAATTTGAAAATGTAATGTATAGCATGCTAAATAACTCCTAATACCGTTCCAATTTTTAGTAACTACCATATATTGACAAATGGATCAGAAATTTGATTAAGGTGCGCAAGCCATGAAAAACTTTCTTCGCTGGCCAGCTCTAATATTCTATTACACTCTCGCACGATGGTTACCCCGAGCCGACTACCCGCTCGGTAACACATTTAAACTTGTAAGAGGGCTCACTTGTAGATGTATTTTCGAGAAGTGTGGGAAAAATATTAATATTGAAAAAGGAGCTTATTTCGGTTTCGGAAAACATGTCATCATCGGAGATGATTCCGGAATAGGGATTAATGCAAGGATTCCGGGAACCATAACGATCGGTAATCAGGTGATGATGTCTTCAGAAGTCGTTATTTTGTCAATTTCTCACCAAATTACAGACACCACAAAGCCAATGTGTACACAAGGATTCATTGATATGAAACCAGTGCATATAGAGGATGATGTGCTGATAGGGATGAGAGCCATCATCATGCCAGGAATAACAATAGGAACCGGTTCGGTAATTGGCGCTGGCGCTGTTGTCACGAAGGATATTCCGCCTTGTGAATGCTAGGATAAAAAGCACCCACCATTAGGCTTGGTGATGGCCGAAAAGCCACCCACTTGGCGAGGTGAATCCGGTATGCTGGACGAAAATCCAGTAACCGGAGGAAACGGGTGCTT
>Ga0114951_10002293_pt1 | contig 21828 bp, 16 predicted proteins | sample AM7aDNAmetaG_FD_88677 | JGI IMG/M metagenome (GOLD analysis project Ga0114951, IMG submission 88677) | Freshwater microbial communities from Finland to study Microbial Dark Matter (Phase II) - AM7a DNA metaG | ecosystem: Environmental > Aquatic > Freshwater > Lake | place: Finland: Lake Alinen... | reverse complement strand
CCCGGGAGAAATTGACTTACTAAAAACCAAAAGCAACTTTTACCTTTTAGCTGTTGATGCTGATGCCCACATCAGATACCAAAGAATTGTTATCAGACAATCAGAAACCGACAACATCTCTTTCGAAACCTTTGTAGAAAACGAAAAAAGAGAAATGAACAGCAATGATTCAACAAAGCAAAACCTTTCAGTATGTATTCAGAGAGCTGATTTTATCATTACTAACAGTGGCACTGTCGAAGAACTTTATAATCAGATAAATAAAATTTTCAAGGAAATTAATTCTTATTAAGCCTTTTTGCAATATGAAATTATTTGTTGATAACCTCTTTTTTGTTTAAATTTGTCTTATTGTTATACACTAAATTATAGATATGCAAAAAAATCTACTTTTTTTAGGAATTTTCTTTTGTTTATTGTTATGCAAAGTATCATATTCACAAGTAATTAATCAAAATACTCCTGCAAATATAAATGATAACTACCCTAAAATATTAAAACCTATCTCCACAAATGATTCAATAAGGTTAGTGAATGTCACACCTATAGAAGTACCTGCTATTTATAAATCTGTAAATGCACCTTTACTACCTTACGCTGTCGATAATTCTATGCGTCCTTATTTTCGTCCTATAACATGGCAAAGTGGTTATGAGTGCGGCCAAATAGCAGGAATAGCTTTTGTTTTTACGTATGAAATAGATCGTTTAAGAGATGTCCCAGCTAACTTCATCGACAATCAATACCCAACACATTTTTCATGGAATTTTTTGAATGATGCTTACAATTACACTGGTGTTAGCTTTTTTGACACATGGGAAATAACAAGAACATGTGGAACCCCCAATGTAGTGGATTATGGTGGTGCATTAAACACAGGAGGAGAGAAACGGTGGATGACAGGTTATGATGGATATTATAATGGCATGAAAAATCGTATTTCAGGTGTTTATTCAATCCGATGCGATAATCCTGATGGTTTAACTGTTCTGAAACATTGGATTAACGATCATTTAGATGGTTCTAATGTAGGAGGTGTAGGTTGTTTATACGCACAATATTGTTCACCTGACGCAACATTACCGACAGGTACTCCTGAAGCAGGGCAGGCAGTAATAACCTCGTGGGGCTCCAGTCCTTCTCATGCATGGACTGTTGCTGGCTACAACGATTCTATAAGGTACGATTATAATAATGATGGTCTATATACCAATGATATTGATATTAATGGCGATGGTATCGTTGATATGAGAGACTGGGAGATTGGCGGGTTAAAAATTGCAAATGGTTATGCAGGTACAGGCTGGGGAAATAATGGCTTTTCATATATGATGTATAAATCTTTAGCAGAAAGCATTAATAATGGGGGCATCTGGAATTATTCTGTTTATGTTGTAAAAGCAAAACTTACCGAAACACCTCAGCTTACTATGAAGGTGAATATGAAACATGATAAGAGGAACGAAATAAAAGTTATTGTAGGCGTAAATCAAAATATAAATGCAGACAGACCTTCAACAAGGATGGAATTTCCAATTTTTAATTATCATGGAGATGCTTTAGGTATGCAGGGAGATTTGACAGAGGAAGGCAAAAGCATTGAATTTGGCTTGGATGTATCACCCTTATTGAGTGAAATAAATACAACCCAACCGGCAAAATACTTTTTGGAAGTTATTGAAAAAGACCCTACTGGCGTAGGAACAGGTTTTGTAAATAAATTATCATTGATGGATTATACAACAGGTACCCTTGTTGAAACTGTTTGTCCTGATACTGATATTTTTATTGTAAATAATGACACGACAAGGTTATCAGTTACAAAGACAATTGCTTTTAATAAACTGAATATAGAGAACGACAGTATGATGGCAAAGCTCTATTTACCATATTCACACCAGCTTAACGCACAATTTGGTACAGCACCCTATAAATGGTCTTTAAAGATGGATTATGATGAAACCATTTCAAATACAACATATCCTAATGTATCTAATCAGATTTTAAGTTTCGGAAGCACAGGTTATGTGGTTCGAAATCTGAATTTTTCATTTCCATTCTTCGGAAAATCTTATAATAAGATTTATATTTATCCTAATGGTTTTATTAAATTCGACAATGCCATATACTCTTTCCCTTATCTAATTGATGCCAATCTGCTATTTAGGAGCAATAAGATGATAGCACCATTTTTATCTGATTTGACTTATGGCTCTGGGCAAGGGGTTTATTTTCAGGATAATGCTAATTCTCTAACAATTTGGTGGAAAGCAAGTGTCAATGGTCAGACAGGTTCAAATGTAAACGTCGCTTTAAAAATCTATGCAAGCGGTAAAGTTGAGTTTTATTATGGGTCCATGAGTAATTGTGGCACCTGGACTTCAGCGCTTTCAGGGGGAGATGTGGTTAATTATCAATATTCAAGCTTATCGAATAGTTTTATATCAAACACATCAGATAAAAAAGTTGAGCTTATTCCTCCCGATTATCCTGAAGAAATGAATTTTAGTGAAACAGGTCTTTTTTCAGCTGTCCCCTCCCGCTTTCATAATATATATATAAAATTTAAAGCTACCGATAATAATAATATTTCTATAGTTAAAAGTATCCCTTTCAAAACCAAAGGATTATCTATTGAATATAGCGTAAATGCCAATGGCGATTCTTTGGTTAACCCTGACGATACTGTATATCTGTCAGCAAAAATTAAAAATATCGGATTGACACCTATCTCAAATGCCAATATGAGACTTCAGTCGCAAGATGCTTTTATTCAGATATTAGACAGTATCGGTAATATAAGTTCGCTTGCAAGTGGCGACAGTATTCAATTGAATAATGTATTTAAATTTAAAGCTTTAAACACTATTCAGGACGGTCATTATATTGATTTACTTACAAAAATCTATACCCCTACAGATACTTTTGAACGCCATATTTTGTTGAAAGCTATTTCTTTTTTGTTGACTACAGGTAATATCACTATTACTGATGGCAACAATAACATCCTTGAGCCCAATGAAACCGCTGCCATGATGGTAGAAATTAAAAATATCGGTGGAGCAACTGCCAGTAATTTACATCTCACCTTGTCAACTAACGATCCATATATTACGCTGAATCCAGGTTCTGCCAACATAGATACCATTCTCCCATACAGTTCCAAAAATGCTTTTTTTATTATTACTACTGCTCCAAACACACCGTCTGATCATCTTGTTGTACTTAATGTCATTATTACAGGCAGTAACAATTTTGCTTTCAACTCTTTTATTTTTATTGAAATTGGCACCAAAATGGAAGATTTTGAAACCAACGATTTCTCTAAATATGCATGGAATCTTGGTGGAATATTGCCATGGTTTACTTCTGACAGTTTAAAATACCAAGGAAATTATGCTGCCAGATCAGGTAAAATTACAGATAATCAGACTTCGTATATTTCTATAAATCAATATGTTTTGGCAGATGGACCCATCAAATTCTACAAAAAAGTTTCCTGCGAAAGAGACAATACAAATCATAATTACGATTATTTCGCTTTTTATATTGATGGTGCTGAACAAGCCCGTTGGGATGGAGATATTGACTGGACTCAGGAATCATTCCATGTAACTACAGGAAACCATACGTTCAAATGGTCGTATGTTAAAGATTATAGTGTCAGTTATGGTGGTGATTACGCATGGTTAGATAATATTGTTTTCCCGATGCATGGTGACCCCAACCCAAATCTGAGTTTTAACCCTTCGGCGATTAATAAAACAATGAATATCAATACTTTAGACACTACCTCTTTAAGTCTTAAAAATTTAGGGACAGATCTGGTTATTTATACTACCGATTTTCTGTTTCCAGATACCCTTACTCCGCAATGGATAAGTTGTACGGCTTGTGGAAGCGGCATAGAAGCTAATGAAATTCAGAATTTAACGTTTAATCTTAACTCCCATGGATTACAGGAAGGAAATTATTCCTGTAATATGAAAGTAATATATAATAATGTAAACCAGACTATTATCCCGGTAAATTTATATGTTGTTAACAATGCATCAATTAATAAGCTGGATGACAAAGAAATTAATTTAAGTTGCTATCCAAACCCTTTTATGTATGAAACAACTATACACTATTCACTGAAAGAAAGGACATTAGCAGATATTACAATTTATGATTATACCGGGAAAGAAATAAAAAAACTACTACCTAAAACCTATTTAAACAAAGGTGATTACGCTGTAAACTGGAATGCAAGAGATAATAATAACGTTTACGTACAACAAGGCTTATACATTTGCAAACTTATGTTTGGAGATAAAATGTTTATTAGAAAACTGATAGTCGTAAAGTAATGGTTTTCAGCAGCAGTTTATTCTTATTATATTTCTTCCCGTTTTTCTTGGTGCTTTACTTTTTAAGTCCTAATAAGTTAAGAAACTTAGTAATAGTACTTGCCAGTATCTTGTTTTATTCGTGGGGTGGCCCAAAATATATTTTTATTATCTTCTTCAGTATCATTGCGGATTTCATCTTTGCAAAATTTATTTATAAAGCACAGGGTGTTAAAAGAAAAATAATTTTAGGTATTGCAATATCTATTAACCTTGGATTTTTAGCCTATTTTAAATATGCCAATTTCTTTCTTGATAATCTGAATATATGCCTTACCCACACCGGTAGCAATCCAATTGATTTCATGAGGGTTGCACTTCCTATAGGTATTTCCTTTTTTACTTTTCATGAAATGAGTTACATTATCGATGTTTACAGGAATGATAAGCCACCCATGACAAGTTTAATAGATTATTCGTTGTATATATTATTTTTCCCTCAGTTAATTGCAGGACCTATTATACGTTTCAATGAAATAGCAGACCAGATCATCAATCGCAAAGACCAGGAAACCATCGATAATAAGCTTGTTGGTTTTTTCCGTTTTATCATTGGATTGTCTAAAAAGGTACTGATAGCCAATGTGCTTGGTGCTGAAGCAGATAAAATATTTGCGATGAATATTTCAAATATGAACACCACAACTGCTTTAATTGGTATTACATCCTATGCTTTTCAGATTTATTTCGATTTTTCAGGGTATTCTGATATGGCTATTGGCATTGCCCGAATGCTTGGTTTTATTTTCCCTGAAAACTTTAATAACCCCTACACATCTCAAAGTATTACTGAATTCTGGCGCAGATGGCACATGACCTTAAGCCGCTGGATGCGCGATTACTTATACATACCTTTAGGGGGTAGCAGGGTAAGATCTGCATCAAGATTATATTTTAATCTTTGGGTTGTATTTTTATTATCAGGGCTCTGGCATGGTGCTTCATGGCATTTTGTAGCATGGGGGACTTATCATGGCTTATTTCTAATTGCCGACAGGCTTTTCCTCTTGAAGTTTTTAAAATGGACAGGTAGAATCCCTGCAACAATTATTACTTTTATAATAACCCTTGTCGGCTGGGCTTTTTTCAGAATAGCTGATATTTCCGTAGCATTCACCTTTATAGGTAAAATGTTTGCGTTTAATTTTACAGGAGATTTATTGTACTTTGACACTAAGTTTAGATTTATTATGTTGTTAGCCTTCTTCTTCTCTTTTGTACGTGCTTTTAAAATAGGAGAATGGCTCGAAAATACATTTTTTGCCACTAAATTTTCATTAAAAGGTTACTACTCGATGACTTTTATGAGTATCATCCTTTTTATTATAAGTGTCGGTTATATAACATCTTCCGGGTTTAATCCATTTATTTATTTTAGGTTTTAACAGCTATGCAAATATTTCAAAAACGCTTTTTGTTTATTGTAGTGATTGCTATAATGTTATTGCCTTTTGCACAATCTACATTAAATTTTATCAAATTAAAACCTTTAGATGGAGCTTTTGAACTGGCCGAGAAACCTAATTTTAAATTTTTTACATGGAGACGTTGGTTTGATGAAGTTTTTCAAAATAAATTCAATAAAGGCATAGAGGATAATGTTGGCTTCAGGAACTTTTTGCTCAGGCTTAACAATCAGATTGACTATACTTTATTTAGCCGCACTTCGACTTATAAAGCCGTAATAGGCAAATCTGACTGCCTGTTTGAAGAAGGTTATATTCTGGATTATACAGGTCGGAACTTTGTAGGCAAAGACTTTATCAACGAGGAGTTACAACGCGCTAAAGCGGTACAGGATTATTTGAAAAGAGAAAAAAATATTGATTTGATAATAGTTTTTGAGCCAGGTAAAGCAAGCTATTTCCCTGAATTTATCCCAAACAGGTATCGTCCAGAAAAGAGAACACTTTCAAATTATTCATATTACGTTCAACAGTGTAAAGCACTGAACATCAATTATCTTGACTTAAATGCATGGTTTGTATCATTAAAAGACACTTCCAGATACCCTTTGTATCCTAAATATGGCGTACATTGGAGCACTTATGGTATGTACCTGGCTGTTGACACACTGATGAAGTTTATTGAAAAAACACGCGGTATTGACATGCCTGATTTCTATTGGAATAACATGAAAGTTACCGACAGAATTATTGATTCAGACTATGATATAGAACTTACCTTGAATCTGCTTTTTCAACTCCCTCACGAAGCATTGGCATATCCCCGGATAAAATATATGAAAAGCTCAGGAAAGTTAAAACCTAACGTTTTAACTATTGCCGACAGCTATTACTGGAGTATATACAATAGCAATATACCTGATTCTGTGTTCAATAAACATGAATTCTGGTATTATAATTATACTATTTATCCTGACAGTTGGGGTAAAAAAGTCAGATATGTAGACCATAAAGATGACAAAGAAAATATTGAAAAGCAAGATGTCATCTTATTAATGATTACTGAATTGAACCTCTATCGGGGATTTTTTCAGTTTGTTGATAAGGCGTATAAAATATATTTCCCTGATGCAAAACCCGATGAATCCTATGATTTTAAAACAGCATATCTTAATGGAGACTATTGTTTGAAAGATCTTTTATTTAAGGCAGATTCGTGTAAAATGTCACCTGAAGATTTGTTGAATAAGTTAACCAATGAAGCTGTGAAAGGAAGAGTAGAACGCTGATACTTATACTAACTAAGTACAAGTTATGCGGATGCAACAAATTTATACAGATAAAGAAAATAAAGAAGTGATGAAGTTTGAAAGCAAGATAGAAATTATAGAGTCCTCTAACTTTAGGCACTTTAAGTATTTTAGGCACATTAGGCACTTCAAGATGAAATAATTGAATAATATGTTACTGGAATCCTTACTTTACGATAGCAGCAGAGCAGCAATTATAGATGCTGTTAAAGTCATAGAGGGAAAACCCGAACTATTTGAAAAGATGCTGGAATTATGTACCCAACCTTATCCTGTTGCTATGAGGGCGGCACGTGTGGTTCAGATTTATTGCATAAAATATCCTGACACTATCCTTCCACACCTTAAAATACTCACTGATGAATTGCTTACAACCAAAGTTGATGGTGTAAAACGAAGTTTCTTAAAAATAATGATTGAAGCAATTGATATTAAGTATATTTACAATGCCGGTTTGGTGTTCAATAAATGCCTCGACTGGCTGTTTTCTGAAAAAGAAACAATTGCAGTAAGGGCTTACAGCCTTGATTTAGTTGTAAAATTTGTAAAGAAAGAGCCCGATCTGAAAAATGAAATGATGCTGGTACTGGAAAATGTACCCTTAGATGATTTCCCCAGTCTGGAGATTAGAATAAGAAGGTATCTGAAGAAGTTTTAAATTAATGGATTTGGTAAATTGAGTTGGGTTTTGTTTGGATTTTTAATATTTGTTGTGAACCAAATGTTTGAAATATTAAAAAAAGAAAATATATACCCGAAAATATCAGCATAAAATATCCATCAAAATCTTCTCTATATCCAATAATGAAAGTGTATAAAAAAGAAAAACAACCATAAATTATATATAAAACAGACAACAAAACTGCCATATTAAAATACTTTGAATAACCTATAAGAAGAATTACCGTTAACAAAGCTATATTCATTCTGTTCATACTACCAGCAATTAAATATATATCCGTAAAGAAATATATTAAACTTGCAGAAATAATTATAATATTAAGCCTTTTTCTTATTAAACCTAAAATGTTTATAACCACAAAAAGTATCATGAATAAATGCTTAAACAATATCCATTTACCTGGAAATAATTTATAAAAGGGAACCCACATCGAACCATGAATAGGGATATAATTTGGATCTGATAACCTTTCAGACATCATTGTAAATAATTGTGGAAGAAAAGGTACAAGCCATATCAGGCAAAATACTAATGAAATGACGCTGTAAAAAAATAACATCTTAAAATTATAATTCTTATATATATTATATAAACAAAGAGGGGCAATAAACACACTTAAACCAATAAAAGAAACTGAACATCCTAATAATACAGGACTTAGGATAAGGCTATTTGCTTTTTTTGAACTGTCTGAAAAATATATTGAAGAAAGAACCAATAATAACCCCATCCCTTTATGTTCAGGCAACCATGTACCATTTAGCATTATAATAAAAGAAATTGCGCCTAAAAATAAGCCAATTAATAAAAGCAGCAATTTTAGTAGCTTAGGTGAAATTTTATTAACGATAAAATTATTTGATAATTTAAACTGCCATTTATTTAGCACAAAAGCCAGAATTAATACTGCCAATAAGCTATCAAAAAATGCAAAAAATAGCCTATAAGCAAGTGCTGATGCAAATAAATACTCTACAGCACCAAAAAACAATGTAGCTAATGGAAGATTACTATTGGCACAGAAGTTCCACCTTTCCTGATTTTCACATGTATATTCGTTATAGCAATCTTTGTCAGTTCTTAATTGATTCCTTAATTCAACATTGTCAGTATAATCATAGGGATTAATACCATTGGCAACCAATTGTCCTGTATCCCTGTATATTTGTAAATCAATATTTTCATACTGGAATGTTGGTGTTAAATAAATGATGCATGCACGCAAAAAGAAAGCTAAAAAAAAACAACCTAAATATAATAATGTTTTTTTCATATTTTACTTATTATTATTTTATTATTTAATTTTTATAAAATTGTTTAGAAGTATAAATATTCATTGTTATCATATTTGTGTATCTAATAAAAACACGTCTTTTAAAAATCAAATACTTGTTTCAAATTAAAATTTGTGTTCAAAACTAAATAACTATTAATTGTCAGCAACTTAATTTAAAATAATCATTATTGAATATAAAGAATAAAGAATCATTAGTTTTACTAATAAGCAAAATTAAATGTAATGCATTTTATTTGACTTTATCTCACAAAAATATACATTATTTGCAAAAACAGCAATTTGTATCAGAATAATTAAATTCAAGATAAAAATTGATGAATAAAACAGAGTTGGTCTAAGCTTCTATACTTAAGATATTAGGCCCAATCGTTATTCCTTCAGAATCTTAATTGAAGCTGTTTTCCCTTCAACAGTAAATATCTCAAGCATATAAACGCCCGGACTGCCTTCCACCTCACAATTAAACAAGCTGGCAGTTTCATAATTATAGGATGATACAGTTTGCCCTGCTATGTTTTTAATTGTTACCGTTACATCGCTATATGTTTGTCCAAGATCAACAGTAAGTATGCCCGACATTGGATTTGGAAATACTGTAAGTGATGTCCCGAAATCATTTTCTACAATACCTGCATGGACAATGGTGTAACAGGCTGATGTGTCAGCGCAGCCAAATTTAGTTACTTCAACAGCATATTTACCATTAACAGGAGCTGTATAACTTTGTCCGTTTTCACCCAATAATTTAGTATAATTGTTATTGCAGTTAAGCCACTGATAGCTTGCATAGGGTGTACTGGCAGTTAAAGTAGAGTTTATAACTGTTACTGATGCATCAACAGTTAGAATTGAAAGGTGTATTGTTATTACTGAATCACACCCTGATACATTGGGTATGGTATCTTTATAGATTCCACTTGTTGTATAGGTCTCATCACCACTGGGTACGGTATATTTAAAACAAGCTGTTTTGTAGATGGTAGAAGCAGAAGCATTGTTTACAGTTAGATTTATTGTAATTATAGAATCACATCCTGAAACATTGGGAATAGTATCCATATAAACGCCGCTTGTAAAATAAGTCTCATCACCACTTGGAACTGTATAACTGAAACAAGCCATTTCATTAATTGCAGATACAGAGGTATAGTAAACTGTCAGATTTATTGTAATCACTGAATCACAACCGATTGCATTTGGAATTGTATCCATATATACACCGCTTGTGGTGTAGGTTACCCCGCCAGGTGCTGTATAGCTGTTACAAGCCGTTTCGTTGATGGCAGCAGGAGATGAATAATTAACAGTAAGATTTATTGTAATCACTGAATCACAGCCGGAAGCATTTGGAATGGTATCCATATAAACACCGCTTGTGGTATAAGTTTTACCACTAGGTGATATATAGCTGTTACAAACTGTCTCGTTGATGGCAAATGCAGAAGTGTAGTAAACCGTAAGATTTATGGTAATTATTGAATCACAACCGATAGCATTAGGAATTGTATCCGTATAAATTCCGCAAGTGGTTAAGGTTATGCCGCTAGGTGAGGTATAGCTGTTGCAAACTGTTTCTGTGATGGAAGATACAGATGAATGTTTAACTGTCAGATTTATTGTAATTATTGAATCACAGCCGTAAAAATTAGGGATTGTATCAATATAGACGCCGCTTGTGGTATAAGTTTTATGACCACTGGGTACAATGTAGCTGTCACATACTGTGGCGTTTATACTTGCAGTTGTGTTGTTACATGAGCCAAAGGTCATAACCTGGTAAGTACCACCTGGTTGCGAAGCATCGACAGTTAATGTTGTCAATGGTCCCGCGAATTCAATAACACCATTACCCCACGGACCACTTATAATAGCAGTAGTGTCGTCACTAGTAAATCCTGAGCCCGAAAGAATATTAAAATTCTGGTTAAATGCATAAGTGTCTGTTCTCCACCATTTTGCATATATTCTAAGATTAGTAACAGGATTCGAAAAAGTAATTGTCCAGTCGCTGGCTCCCTGATAGGTAATACACTGCTGATTGGCACTCAATGGAGCAACTGAAAAGTCGGCAGTATTAAAACCATAACTCGATATACCTGCAACATTTATGTTCGTCATTGAAAATGGAACTCCTGCTAATGTGCCTGTTGTTGAAGAATTCCAAACAGCGCTAATCTGTGCATTACACACTAAGATGTACAGGAAAAAGAGACATAATAAGATCAGTTTCTTCATAATTACTAATTATTTTAATATTAAAAAAAGTTGTATCTTTTATAAGTTCCTCAATTTGAAGCATTTCACATTTATATATTATATCTATTTATCACTAATACAACGTACAGAATAGCTATCTTTCTTATTATCAAAGCCACTTACTGCTTCGCTGTGTTTAAAGCTCATACCACGGCTATAAGCACTGCTTTCACTGAGCTCGGTAGAACTCCACCAATTACCGTAGTTTCCTATAAAATCGAATGTCATTTCATCATCGTCATCTAAGTAATAGTACCCCCCGGGCAAAGCTGTAAAACCACTGCTGTTATCAGCACCGGTATTAGGTTTACCCCAGACTTTTGTTGATTTTAATTTGCCTCCGGCAACATCTTCACCCCCTAAGAAATCTGTAAGCGTTGTCCATTCTGCATTACTTGGCAGATGCCATCCTTCAGGACAAACATTTTTTGCTGTTTCCCATTTGTAAAGGTACCCGTAAGTTTTCACAATAGCCTGGTTGTGATCATATTCAACACATCCACTTTCTGCCTTATAGGCTAGGTTTTCTGCCATCCATGTTTGTTTTCCTATTTGTACAGTTTTGTATATTTTACCGTCTCTCTTATCTGTAAAAGTGCCAGATTTCTGAGCTATTGAGCTCAATGTAATTAATAAAAATGAAATTATTATGTATAAAGATTTGCTTTTCATTTCACTTAATATTAAAATTTAATAAAAAATTTGTTTTCATCTATAAAATTTAAAAAAACAACTGCATGAAAGTATTTTTTATGTAAACCTACTTATTACCTATTTATCCTTTAAACAACGTACAGACAACCCACTACTCACATGGTAACCGAGTCTGGATAAAAGACATGTTTCACCTAGTTGCAAATAAATAACATTGTTCTTAACTGATGACCGTGTAGAACTCCACCAATAGCCTTCTTTTCCAATAGCGTCGAAGGAGACCTCACTATCTTCATCATAGTATTGAAAGCCTCCCGGAAGAGCTGCAAAACCACTGCTGTTATCTGTACCGGTACTAGTTTTACCCCAGCTTTTTGTTGATTTCAATTTATCTTTGGCAACATCTTCTCCACCTAAGTAATCGATAAGTGTTGTCCATTCTTCTTCATCCGGCAAGTGCCAGCCGGAAGGACAGGCTGTATTCGCTGCTTCCCAGTCGTATAAATATCCGTAGGTAGCCACATTACTCTTGTTTCTATCGTAAGCCCAACGGTTACCTTCTGCTTTTTCATAAGCAAGGTTTTCTGCCATCCATGTTTGTTTTCCTATTTGTACAGTTTTGTATATTTTACCGTCTCTCTTATCTGTAAAAGTGCCAGATTTCTGAGCTGTTGAGCTCAATGCAATTATTAAAAATGAAATTACTAAAAAAAAAGATTTTGTTTTCATGATTCTGGTTTAGGTTAATAATGTTTATTCAGGTTGAATTTAATCAGGTTAAAAAATCTCATAAAAGTGTTTTGATAAAAATCCCAATAAAAAAAAGCCTATTTATCAATCAAACAACGCACAGAATAGCCATCTTTCTTATTGCTTTCGTCGTTATAAGCTTTTTTATTTAAATGTTCCATGCCTACATAATTGGCATTGTTTGCGTCTACTTCGGTAGAACTCCACCAGTAGCCATAGGCACGCATATCTACGTATGAGGCATTAAGACGCCTTATACCACCAGGAAAGGCTTCGAATCCACTAGTTGCAGTAACACCGGCTTTGGGATTGTACCAATAAATATTTGATTTTAACATGTCTCCGGCAACATCTTTTCCTCCTAAATAATTAATTAATGTTACCCATTCATCATTACTGGGTAAATGCCAGCCGGTTGGACAAGCTTTTTTTGCAGCTTCCCAGTCATACAATCTTCCATAAGTTTCACAATTAATAGCTGTATCATCATAACACCAGCTATTGTCTGTTTTGTAATTCATATTTTCCGCCATCCATTTTTGCGTGCCAATTACAATCGTTTTATAAACCTTATTATTCCTTGAATCAGTAAATGTGCCTTTATTCTGTGCCGTTACGCTCATTACAACCATCAAACATCCTATTGATATAAATAAAAATATAGCTTTCATAATATTTTATAGGTTACTATAATATTTAAAGCAAGTTACTTTCTTATATTTTTTTTGGGTTGGTTATCATCATCATTAGACTTATTATCACTGATACAACGCACTGAAAAACCATTTGTCTTATAAGTGCTGTATCTGCTTACATTATACTTTGAAGAAATGTTTCTGTACCAGGCACTGTTAACATCATTTTCGGTAGAACTCCACCATCCCCCATTATTACGAATACTATGATATGTTCCATTGGAACCCAGGTTGCCACCCGGAAGAGCTGTAAATCCAGTTTCATTAGTAACACTTTTATCTGATGAAGTCCAGTGCGTTGTGTCAGACTCTTTTAATTTGCCACTGGCAGCACTTCCTCCACCTAAAAAATCTATAAGTGTATTCCATTCTGCATCGTTGGGTAAATGCCAACCAGATGGACAAACATTTTTTGCCGTCTCCCACTTGTAGAGATATCCGTAAATTACAACATTGTTCTGGTCATCATTGTACGCATAACAGCCACTTTCAGCCTTATATGCCAGGTTTTCGGCCATCCATGTTTGAGTGCCTATTACAACCGTTTTATAGGTTTTTTTATCCCTGGAATCAGTAAAAGTATTGGTTTTCTGGGCTGCCATACTCATCGTAATTAATAAAATTACCAATGTTATAAATACAAATTTGTTTTTCATGTTACTTATTTTTAAATTAATAAAATCAGTTTTATTAATAATAATTTCCGTGAGAAAAAGTTTTGCCGGAAGTACCTCATAGAACTATTTATCCAACAAACAACGTACAGAAAAGCCACTAGATTTATCATAACTTAGGTTAAACACTTTCTTTTCATTGTGAGCAAGCATCTTGTACTTTGCATTTTTAGAATCATATGCTGTTGAACTCCACCAGTTCCCTTTATACCCAACTTCATCGAAATCACCACCATCGTTAAAACGGTAACCATTGGGGAGAGCTGTAAAACCACTGCTGTTATCAGCACCAGTATTTGGACTGTTCCAATACCTTTGTCCTGAATCTTTAAGCTTTCCACCTGCAATATTTACATCTCCAAGATAGGTAAGTAATGTTGACCATTCTGCATCAGTAGGTACATGCCAACCGGTTGGGCATAAATTTCGCGAATCATCAACAGCGTACCAGTTATATAACCTGCCATATGCTGTTCTATAAGCTGGTGTATTGTTGTAATCACAATAAGCACCGGTTGTAAGTTCACTCCATTGCTTATTATCTGTTACATTGGATATAGGATCACCATTGCGGTACTTTGTTGTTTTAAGATCTTCTTTCATCCATGTTTGAGTGCCTATAGTTACTGTGTTGTAAATATTCCCGCTAATATCTTTAACTGTCTGTGAGTGTAGTACTGTTAACCCAAAATAAAAAAATATAAGTACAAATAACTTAAATCTTGTAATTTTCATTTTTTACCTCCTTTATTATAATAAAAAATACTTCTGATATAGCTTTATTGTTACATAAAGAAATTAATTTATAACCTTATATAACTTCAGTTTCATCAAATAATGTTTTGTGTTTAACCAAACATTTTTAAAATATCAACTTTATACAAAAATAAATCTAAATTTATTAAAATTTACTTTTTTAACATAAAATATTTTTCTTAAAAATAGTCAAAAAGTAATTTTTTAAAACTTAATGTATGTTTTATTATGATATGTGCAATAATCCAACAAAAACTCTTTAAGGTTCTTAATGTATTGCAATTGAAAGGCTCCTTCTTTTTCAGAAAAGATTAACTCTAATTTTATTTTGTGGCCAGATGAAAAAGGTTTATAAAAAACATTGACCTTAGGATGTGTATTTTCTTTTACTTCTTCGATATATATAAAATTTCCAAAATTCTCTTTTAAAAAACAATATATATTGTAATAAAATGTTTCGTAATCTTTAATGCTATTATTTTTCTGAAGGCTCTCAAATGTCGCTTTCCATGACGTATCGCATACTTCGTTTATTGGCATTAAATGGGACATGACGCTATCAGAAAATACCTCAAGACTACAATATTTCTTTAAAGTTACCAAATCCTTCTTATGATAACATTTATCAAGGATCATCATGCTGTATAAGCTGCTGGACCTGAAACTCAAGAGATAGAACAAAAATAATCCCGTAATTAAAAAAGCAACGAATACTGTTAAAATATATCTGATTCTCAACATTCTTTTTCTTATTGGAGATTTTTTACAAATCTTAAAGTATCCTTTTCAAAACGCACCTCATCAACACCAAAATATCTTTCATAAGCATCATTCCATAAAGCATATGCCCTGTTTGGCAAAATATCGGGGGGAAAATAAATTGTTGCAGGTTTGTCTTCTAATGGCTTTATTACAGAAACTTTGTATATCATATTTATCTCTTTGCTCTTACTGAATATATCATAGCGTTCATTCATCTCTTTATTGAAACGCCGGGCAACACCATTAAATAAATCAGAATAAAGTACGATTACATTTTGTGATGAAAATACAGAAATTATTAAAACAAATGCTATAACCAAAGTAATACCACGTGGCATATTAAAAAGATTTTCTTTAACGGTTATGAAAGTTATTACACCGACAAACCAGAATAACACAAAAAATAAATACTGCACATTGAACACACGTTGAGGCACATGAGAATTTTCTCTGAAAATATAATACGGTAACAAAGTAATTATCATAAATACAAATACCATAAAACCGATGGTGTAAAGATTTTTAAATGTCAGTATTTGAAATAATTTTCCAGAAAAAACAATATGTTTTTTTAAAACAATAATAAATACTGTAGCCACTAAAAGCACAGGGTTAAATAAAGTCCAGCTTATTATATTCTTAAAAGTGCTGACGAGGCATAATTTGAAAGCACTGATTAAATCATTGTTAATCGGATGAGAAGTCATGGGCAAAACTTTATCCAAAATAATTCTTGGCAACAATGGTGTTAAAGCTGCTGATCCGGTACAGATTAAAAAAGTAAGTATCAGATATTTGTATGATTTATTATGATGAAAAGAAATAACAGTAAGCAGTGCAAAAAAAATAAGCATCAGCAGTATATAAATTTCATTAGAAAAAATAATTATAAATATGAGCAATGCACTGATAATGAAGCTATAAATACTGAACTTATCAGTAGTATTCATTACCGTTTGGCTAATAAGGCAATCTATTAAAAAAACAAGTAATAGAGCTGATACGGTATAATTTAAACTGCTTGCCATCCAATAGAAAGCATGGGGGATAGAGGGCAATCGCGATATAAAAACAACAAATACAATTGTAACCGAGAATAGAAGAACCTTTATATCATTTCTTCCGAAGAGTGTTTTTAAAAAATGACCAATAACTATAAAAAACAATGCAAAAACAAATAGTGGTATCAATTTATAACCCCATAATAAATTATAAACCAAAGGATTAACAGCATAAAGCAAGTTGGTAAAAAGCCGTCCGTCACCATTTTGATATAATGTTAAAACCGAATAAAAAGGATTTGTTTCCTTTGAAGTAAAAGATAAAGAAAAGTCCTCTGCATTGGGTTGTGAAAAAATCGACAAGTATAATAACGGAAAAATTAAAGTGATTATAAAAGCTACAGGTATTAAAATAAATATCAGGTTTTTTTCATTAAATTTCAAATATTTAATAAATCTCATGAAATTCATTTAAAAGCTGTTTATGCCAGTGAGAATAATAATAAAAAAGTAACCTGATTAATTCATTAATTGGACTAAAGTCCAGATAATGTGTTGCTTAATGTAGCCCCGACCTTAAGGTCGGGGCTATTAAAACCTTGATGATAAAGGGCTTCCTGCCTGCCGGCAGGCAAGGTAGCCCAAATCTTTAAAGTTTATAAAATAATCAGGGTAACCATACAAAGTTATTTTATTTTTAAATTCAAAACATTTTTTTTAGTTTTTACAGATTTTTTTATTATAATTAAAACAAAATATCTATTTTTACAATCTTGTTTATATAAAAATTTTACCTAACGTTTATAATTATGAATATGAAGAAAGTATTTTTTGTTTTAGCAATGACTGTTATTAGTTTTTACAATGTAAAAGCTCAACAGGGAGTGGCTATAAATAATTCAGGAGCACAAGCACATGCATCAGCTATGCTTGATGTAAGCAGCCTTGACAAAGGTGTGTTGATACCCCGCATGACTACTGCACAACGTATTGCTATTCTCTCTCCTGCACCAGGACTTATAGTATATGATACAGACTTTACACAATTCTGGTATTTTAACGGAACCATCTGGTCACCAATCACAGGGATTTCAGGGGTAACAGGACCCACAGGACCCACAGGTGTAACCGGCACTGGCTTGACAGGTGCAAATGGAGCTACCGGTGCTACAGGTGCTACTGGCGTAACAGGAGCCACAGGTGTTACTGGTCCTACCGGAACTACCGGCATAGGTCTAACAGGAGCCACCGGTGTTACTGGTGCTACCGGAGCTACCGGCGTAACAGGTGCTACCGGGGCTACAGGTGTAACAGGAACAGGATTAACAGGTGCTACCGGAGTAACTGGTCCTACAGGTGTTACCGGGACAGGTTTGACGGGGCTGACAGGCGCTACCGGTGCTACCGGTGCTACTGGAGCTACAGGTGTGACTGGAGTTACTGGACCACTAATCCCAGGAACAAATGGTCAAACTATTAGAAATAATGGAACAACTTGGGAAGCTAGTAGTTTAATTTTTAATACAACTACAAATGTTGGAATTGGTACAACTACTCCTGTTCATAAGCTTCATGTTGTTAGTTCTGCTTCATTAAATGCAATTTACGGACAATATTCATCAACAGTATACGGTTTTGTTGGTTATTCACACAGTGGTTTACTTGGTATAAGCGACAACTCATCTGGAGCAGGTGTTTTTGGTAACGGGAGCAGTGCTACAGACGGACTTTATGGAGTAACGAGCTCAGCAACCTATGCAGGGCTTTCAGCTTATAATTCCAATGGCTCAGGAGATGCCGTTTATGCAATTAACTCAACAGCCAATGGAGCTGGAACCGGTTCGGGTATAACAGCACAATCAGGACAATCGGGTGGTGGCGCCTTGTTTGGATTTAATACCAACACCACAGGTACAGCAGTTGCAGGTGCCGGCAATAACCAAAGCGCAAGTTATCTTACTAACGGCAGTGGAGGCGCTTTCACAGGCAGCACGTTTGGAACAGTTTCTTGGGGAAACAGTGCCGCTGATGGCATTGGCATAACCGCTTCGGGTAATAATTTAAGCGCAACCAGTTATACAGGTGGTGCTGGTGGTATATTTAAAGGCAGCACTGTGGGTGCTTATGCCATAGGAGCTACCGCTGGAACAGGGACAGGTATTGTAGGACTTGGCAACAATGTAACAGGATCTGTGCTTACCGATGGTGGTGGCGGCGCTTTCTCTGGTTTAACCACCGGTGTTTTTGGTCACGCTTCTCAGACTGGTAATGACACATGGGGTGGCTATTTCGATAACCAAAATGGCGACTATTGTTATATTGGTGGTCGTGATGTCTCAGGTGTTATTAGAAAAGTTACAGGATCAGGAACTGTAAGCACTATTGTTAATACTACAGACAATAAAAAAGTGCTTATGAGTTGTCCTGAAGCACCTGATATTTTGTTTCAGGATTATGGTGTGGGTAAATTACAAAATGGTAAAATACATATTTCATTAGACCCTACTTTCTCAAACAATATTTTTGTAAGCGAAAAATATCCTCTTATGGTGTTTATCCAACCGGAAGGGCAATGCAACGGTTTTTATGTAACCAATAAATCTAAAGAAGGTTTTGATGTTGTAGAACTTAATAATGGCACTTCAAATACGGCTTTCAGCTGGTCGGTAGTAGCTCACCGTGATAATGAATATGATAATGCAGGCAATATTATTTCCAGAAATCTTGAAGGACGTTTTGCTCCTGCTCCTTTACCACGTGCAAAAAAGACTATAACACAAAAAGAGGCTGAAACTAAAAAAGCAGAACCTGTAAAACGGCCATTAAAAACCAAGTAAACTGATATTACTTTTTAGATTAGCAATAAAATAATTAACACATACTAATTATTAATTCATTTCTATTGTCAAATAATAACAATAAATTATGAAAATTAAAAAACTATTACTTATTCTATCTGTATTGCCTTTGTATGTTTTTTCACAAGATAATCAGGATAAACCTGCTTTCGGCATTAAGTTTACAGGCTATGTCAAAAATGATATTAATTTTGATTCCAGACAAACGGTCGATGTAAGAGAAGGTCATTTTCTTTTGTATCCCCAAAATGTAAAAGAGGATAAAAACAAGAAAGACATTTACGCATCGCCAAGTTTTAACATGCTTGCCATACAAAGCCGTTTGACAGGCAATATTACCGCACCTGATGCTTTTGGAGCAAAGACTTCAGGCATTATTGAAGGTGATTTTTTTGGTAATGCCGATGCAGACATTAATGGCTTCAGATTAAGACATGCGTTGGTGAAATTAAACTGGAGTAAAACTGAACTCATGGCCGGTCAGTATTGGAATCCATTATTTATAGCACAGTCTTTCCCGGAAGTTATTTCTTTTAACACAGGAGCACCTTTTGAACCATTTTCACGTAATCCACAGCTGAGGTTGACAAGAAAAATGAATAAACTCAGTATAGCTGTAACAGCCTATTCGCAAAGAGATTATGCCAGCACAGGTCCTAAAGGAGTAAGCTCTGTCTATTTGAGAAATTCTTGTATTCCTGATGCCAACTTACTGCTCACTTATGCCTGTGGAAGTGATAACCTTTTCGGTATTGGTGGCGACTATAAAACACTGGTGCCTGAACTGGAAACATCAAAAGGTTATAAAACAAATGAATCATTGGGAAGCATTTCTGCTACAGCTTTTTCTAAAATAAAAGTAAAAAATATTACTTGGAAACTTCAGGCAATTTTTGCCCAGAATGCTTACGACCTTACCATGCTTGGCGGTTATGCTATAAAAAACACTAATTACGATACACTTACTGGGATAAAAGAATTCACCAATTATAACATTGCCTCTATCTGGACTGAACTGTATACCACTTTTGGTAAATGTACTGTTGGTATATTTGGAGGCTATACAAAGAATTTCGGAACCCCTTATAACATATTACCTGGCTCTACTGTTTATGCAAGAGGTACCAATATAAATTATGTTTACAGGGTATCACCCAGATTTATGGTAACACAAGATAAAACCACTATAGGACTTGAAGTTGAATATACAACAGCTGCCTATGGTAAAACCACTAACTCCTTAGGCGATGTGTCAGATTTAAAGGAAGTATCCAATATAAGAGGCTTACTTTCATTTATTTATAAGTTTTAAATTTGCTTACTGCTGACTCAATTTTATCAACCTTCTTTTTTTACTACAACTTTAGGCACTTTTTACACTGAGTGTCGAAGTGTAGTTCACTTTAGGCACTTTTTACACTGAGCGTTTGTCGAAGTGTAGTTCACTTTAGGCACTTTAAGTACTTCCTCTCATCCTTTCTTTAAATTACTGCAATATTTTATACTTTTGTGTTTAGAAATTACAAATACTAAAGATGCCTTTCAACAAACTCAACATAAAAGATTATACATACCTCCTACCCGACAAAAGAATTGCGCTTTACCCCCTTGATAAACGTGAACAGTCTAAATTGCTTATAGAGCAGAACGGAATTATTAAAGATGAATATTTTTATAACATCATTCATTATCTGACGCCAGAAAGCTTACTTATTTTTAACAAGACCAAAGTAGTCAATGCGCGGCTGCTATTTCAAAAGGAAACCGGCAGCACTGTCGAGATATTTTGTCTCGAGCCGGTATTGCCTGTTTCAGAGATATCACAAGCCTTGATTCAAACACAAAAAGTGGTATGGAAATGTTTTGTCGGTGGAGCAAAAAAATGGAAAGAAGATAAATTAAACAGGTTTTTAAACGCCACCGTTCTTACTGCCGAAAAAGTAGGTATTGTTGATGATGCTTTTTTGATTGAGTTTGAATGGAATAATACACAACTAACTTTCGGAGATGTCTTGCAATGCTTTGGAAATGTTCCTTTGCCCCCTTATATAAAAAGAAAAACCGAATCAATTGATAGCAGTCGCTATCAGACTGTTTATGCCAACGATGACGGCTCTGTAGCAGCTCCTACAGCCGGACTGCACTTCACAAAAGAGCTCATTCAACAAGTGGAAAACGACAACCCGAAAAACTGTAAAACTGATTATATAACGTTACACGTTGGCGCAGGAACTTTTAAGCCGGTTTCAGCAGACAATTCGGTGGGTCAACACATTATGCACACCGAACATATTAATGTATGCTTAGAAACATTAAATAAAATAAAATATTTTCTT
>Ga0114951_10002292_pt1 | contig 21831 bp, 17 predicted proteins | sample AM7aDNAmetaG_FD_88677 | JGI IMG/M metagenome (GOLD analysis project Ga0114951, IMG submission 88677) | Freshwater microbial communities from Finland to study Microbial Dark Matter (Phase II) - AM7a DNA metaG | ecosystem: Environmental > Aquatic > Freshwater > Lake | place: Finland: Lake Alinen... | reverse complement strand
GAAAGAATCGCCCAGGAGGAAGTCCGGCTCAGGGAATTGGAAAAAGCCGCTAAAGAAGCCGAAGAAAAAAGAAGAGTGGAAGATGAGGCGCGGCGGCTGGCCGAAGAAAAAGCCGCCCAGGAAGTGGCGCACTTAAAATCCCTGGAGGAAGCCAGGGTTAAGGATCTGGAGAGGCTGGCCCAGGCGGCCGCGGAGGCCCGCAGATTAGAAGAAGAAAGAGCAGCGCAAGAATTAAAAGCGGAAAGAGAAAAGTGGGCGAAATTAGCGGAGGAGGAAAAACAAAAATCAAGCCAGCAGGCAGATAAAAGGGAAGAAACGGTCCCCCCGCCGCAAGCCGAACCCGTTACCGCCGAGATCCTGCCGCAGGACAGGCTCTGCTCAGGGGCAATGATGCTTAAGGCTTTGGACAATTTGATCGGAGGCAGTAAAGAGATCAATGCGCTTATCAGCCGGGCAACCGGGACGGCGCCGGCAGACTCCCTGCGGCTCACGGAAGCGATGATCTTCAAGTCTTTATTTACCAAGGATATTTATACTACATTGGGAGATTTGATCGGGGTGCGTTATCCCCAGGAGAAGATAAACAATTATTACGCGCAGGTCAAACAACTTCCCGATATCGGGGTGGATACGGCTAAAACCATTGCCAACGTTTTTGCCGAAGCTAAAGGGATGAAGCTCCATTTTACCGACGGTAGCCTTATTCATTTGGACGGCCAATTGTATTCCAGTTGGCCGGGGACCCGTTTTCCTTACGATTTTTCCAATATTACGGCGGAATTAAAAAATTATTTAAACCGGTATTTCCTGCAGGGAGCGCCTTTAGTTTTATTCTCCCCTCCGGGTTACGATATCTTCCCCAAGGATTTCTTCACCCTGCTTTTAAATTTTGCTTCCAAGGATAACCGCCCGGACAGCCTGACTTTATTCGGCAACCAATTGGAAGAGTTGGATACCCTGCCGGTAAATCAGCAGAGCGCTTATTCCCTGATTTTCGGGCTTTGGCCCTGGCAATTTACTACCAGCCGTAAAGTTAGGAAGATCGGGGATTTTAATTTAAAATACATTAAAGAGATAGACCGGGATTTGTATTTGGGGGAAATCCAGATTGACCTGTTCCGGGCTTCCTTAAATCAAAGCATCACTTTAAAAGGCTGTGCGGTAAAAACCGACCTGAAGGAAAAAATCCGGCTGGTTATCCTTAACAGCGCGGAAACCGCCATGGGCTTGGATGAATTAGCCGGGTTTTATCTTAGCCGCTGGCCTAACTTCGAAGAAGCTTTCCAGGATTTTACCCGTAAAATCGAGCTTTTTACTTATACGGGAGCAGAGCAGGGATTTTTTCCTAAAGACAGCTTCAATATGGACACGGCCGGGGTGAATCTGGAAATGGCCGGTATTTTGGCAGGTTACGTTAAAATGCTGGATGCCTACCTGCGTTGGCACTTTTTGCCCACGGAATACAGGGAAAAAGACCTTTCTACAACCAGCGATTGTTTTTACAAAATTCCCGCCAAGCTGATCTCCGGAGAAAACCGGATGAAGGTGAAAACCCTGGTCAGCCAGGATTATCAATTCCTCAAGGATCTGGAATACCTTAATTGCCGCCTGAATGAGCGCCAGATTAATTCTCCCGGCGGGCAGCGGATTTGGTTTGAAAGCGCTTTCAAATAAGGGGTTAATTAATCTTGATTGTTTTATTTTCAGGTGGTATATTTAAGGTATAAAAGTGTGTGTGGAAGTGTAATTTTAAGCAATTGAAGCTCCGGAAGGGCAAAATGTTCCTGCGAATAAAAAAGGGCCAAAGTACGCTTGAATATGTAATTATTTTGGCGATCGTCGCCGCGGCGATCGTCGGGGCGGGGACAGTGTTCCGGTCGGACCTGGCCAGGATTTATAATACAGTTTATGTGCCGCCTAAATAATAGAGGCGAAAAGATGACGGTCAAAAATAGAGAAACTAAAAGGCCCCCGAGAATATTTTTCGGAATAAAAAACGGACAAAGCTTTATCGAATATACGATGTTAATTATTGTCGTGGGCATAGCGTTAATTGCAATGACTGCTTATGTATCGCGGGCAATGAACGCGGCTTTATCGACCAAGTCTTCCAGCAAATAGTTGCAAGCTGTGTTTTTAGGAAAAAGACGGACCTTAATTAAACGGAGGAAAAAAGAATTAAAATGAGGCAAAGGAGGATAGCGTTAAGTATTCGCAGTGGGCAGAGTTTTGTCGAGTATACGATGCTGATCATGATCGTAGGTGCGGCGTTGGTAGCGATGACCGCCTACCTGATGCGGTCGGCTAACGCCAGAATGAAACAGGAGCAGCAGGAATTAAATTATTACAAGGCAGAACGTTAATACTAGGGGAGGAAAAATGAAAAAGTTTAAAAAAGGGCAAAGCACATTGGAATACGTGATTATTTTGGCAGCGGTAGTTGGAGCGATCATCGCGGTGGCGGCAATGTTCAAACCCAAACTGGTCACCACTTATGACTCTTTATCGAATACGATGCAGGGGACAGTGGGGAGAGTTAATTTCAACTAACCAAAAAGAATGTCTAGTAATGCGGGTCATTTTAAGGAGGTAAGAAAATGTTAAGGCGATCGAAAAAAGCTCAGAGCACGGCAGAATATGCCATCGTGATTGGCTTGGTTATCGCCGCGGTAGTCGGGATGCAGGTTTATGTAAAGCGCGGAATCCAGGCTAAGGTAAGAGACGCCAGCGACCAAAAAATAGATATTACAGGGATAGCAAACAATGATGATGGTGATTTCGGCGTGAATACAGTTAAAAGTGGCCAATATGAGCCGGAGTATTCGACTACGAACTCGATGACTACAACCAGAGATTCTACGGATACCACTAGCATGGGCTTAGGGGGCGGGGTTACCAGAACCCTTGGAAATGAGACGACGAACAGGGCTGGTGCTACGGATATTGTGTACAATGGAAACTAATCCGTAAAGTGAGCAACATTTTAAGGATAGGGTAAAAAGTGGGAGGTAATATGTCGCGTGCGAAATTAAAAGGGCAAAGCACCCTTGAGTATGTGATTTTGCTGGGTTTTGTCATTGCCGCATTGATTGCCATGGGTATTTATATGAAAAGAGGATCTCAGGGGCAATTACGCCGGGCTTCGGATCAGGTAGGGGAGCAGTATGAAGCCGGGCAGACCACCAGCCATTATGCTGCAACAACCAACGTAAATCAGTATCAGAGTGTTGGAGTGGAGGGGGTCGGACAGACCCATACGGAAGTTAATTATGATGTGCGCACAAAATCAGGAAACGAAGTAGTGCCCGAATTGCCCGCTCTGAATAGCCAATAAGCGGGTTATTTTTTAGGCATACTTATGCAAATTAATCTAGAGCGCTTAATTTGCATAAGCAGCCGCTGGCAGTAATTCACGGCAAGTAAAGTTTAATTTTAAGGAGGTAGGAAAATGTTAAGGCGAAAAAAAACGGGTCAGAGTACTGCCGAATACGCGATTGTTATCGGGCTGGTTATCGCTGCCGCAGTGGCAATGCAGGTTTATGTCAAGCGTGGAATCCAGGCCAAGATCAAAGGTACGGTAGACTATAAGCCGGATAAAATGTTTACCCACGACCAATATGAACCGTACTATCAAGAAAGCAGTTTGAACACAACCCAAACATCTAATGATATAACCGACACCAGAACGGGGGGAGAGGTGCAGAGATCCATTGGTGCTGGCGGACAGGTTACCAGTACTTGGGGTTCGCAGACAACCAAGAATGTTGATGGCGCGAATTAGTAGTAAAAAATAGTGAAATCAGGAGGTGGTTATGTTGTCAAAGACAAAGGGGCAGAGCACTCTTGAATATGTTATTTTGTTGGGGTTTGTCGTCGCGGCGTTAATTGCGATGGGCGTTTATATGAAAAGAAGCTCGGAAGGGCAATTGCGTTCGGCCACTGATCAGGTAGGAGAACAGTACGAAGCCAGAAACACTACTTCAAACTTTACCACGCACAGATATTTGAAACAAACTGAGAATCAGTCCGCCGGCGGATCGGTAGTAACCACAATTGACAAGGCCGGGGATAACCAAACGACAAAGAATGGGAGTGAAACGGTAAATAAATGGTAAAGATCTCAGTAACCAGGCGCGGGCAATTAGGCCTGGAATATATTTTTTTGGTTGGTATTGTCGCCGCGGCGATCATCGCGATTATCGTTTACATCGGCCGCGGCAAGCAGGGGCAGGTACGTTCTCAGGCGGATCAGCTCAGCGAAAGCCAGTATGCGCCGGGGAAGACAGCTATTCATAGCGATACGGAGCATAAAGCAGCACGGTCTTCAAATAGCTCCGCAAGCGCCACTACCACTAAGAACCCGGAACATCCTGTCGGTGAAAAAAATGAGGCCTTAGAAGGAACGGACACTACGATAGGCCTGTATGATCAGCAACAAGCGGCGATGCAGGCAATGTATAACGATATGAATGCTTTTGATCTGGCATTGCATCCTGAGGGGGAAAAGGTGGCAAGCTGGGTCAGCAGCGGGAATTGGCCTTGGTCCTATAACGCCTCTCCGGCAGGCAACTGTTTGGAAATAGAGATCAGGCTGCAGGCGGATTATAAACAACTTAATTACATACGGGATCTCATTAATGCAAACGTATGGCCGCCGCGACAACCCTCTGTGTCTACCTCCGGGTCAAGCAGTAGTGAAAAAGGCAATATAGATGATACCAAGCATACCAATGAAACTATGGGTGATCTGTGATAAGAACATTTTCTCGTCGAGGACAGAGTGTGATGGATTTAGCGCTTATTCTTAGCATCGCGGGTCTGGTGTTTGTCGGCATGCAAACTTATATCAAGCGCGGGATCCAGGGTAAGGTGAAAGATTTAACGGATGCGGTCATCTCCGGTGAGCAGTCAGCCGGGGATAACCCAGCAGTACAGACATCCAATTTGACCTCAACTTCAGATATGACTTCAACGCAATTCCAGGGAGGCAGTAAGAGCCTGGTCGGGACCGATCATTCATTCTATGAGTATGAATCACATCAGGAATCTAAGGCAAGCGAAGATTCAGATAAAGCATTAGAGAATCCACCTAAGCCAAATACAAACTATGTTCCAACGGCTCCGGAATAGTTTTACAAGGAGATAAGGACAATGTTGAGGAGCAGGAAAGCCCAGGCAATTTTAGAATTAGCTATTTTGGGAGCGCTGGTTATTACGGCTTTTGCTGTTGTCATCAGCACTAGCGAAAATTATAACCGCAATCAATCTTATATGCAGCAGACCTTTCGCGCTACCTTGTATAAAGCTCAAGAAGCCAATGATACCGGTTCGGTAAGTACGGTTGACTTCCGGAGGCTGCCTAATGTAACTAACCCTATGGAATTAGGGGCGTTACAGCAATATAGCAGCGGCAATAGCGTTCTTTGGTCAGACGGTAAGAAAAAGAACGGTGCTTTTACGGAGGCCAAGCAATATTTTTTGCATAACCGGTCAGGGTATGAACTGGTGGATACCGGTGCGAGCGGAACGATGCCGAACTCTGTAGTGGTTACCAGCTCCGGTTACACAAATAATCCGGGCTTGGGATTAGTTACCTCTGATAGCACTTTGATAAAAGATGAGGATACGGGCGATTACAAGGCTCATACTACTATTCATACCACCAAGGACCTTGTCGGCCGGGATACGGTGGGCGGCTGGGCAACTGTCGGCGATAAAACGGTGGGTACCGGAGGCGAATTGAGTCCCGGTGGTGTATACACATCTGGGGGTGGCGTGGTTCGCCACACAAATGATGTACAAGAGTAAAATGATAAAAAAAGGGCAGGCAATTATGGAATTTGTAATTGCTTTTATTATCGTCGCCACCTTAATCATGGTGTTAATAAATTTGTGGCGGTGGTCGGAAGGCCAAATTCCTAATCGACAAGGCGCTTTTGAAGGTAGCCGCGTATCAGCAGGCAAAATAGAGAACCCGGGCTTTAAGGGCGATCCGGTTTATAGCGCACCGACCCCGGGAGAGCCAGGCTATCTTTAGCCAGGAAAGAGGAGGAGCCAAACTTGTTTTTCTATCACAAAAGAGGTTTTAAGAATAAAGGCATCCGTTCGGGGCAGATCTTCCCGGTTTTACTTATTTGTATAATCGGATTGGTTATCGCGGTTTTTACCACCAAAAATGTCGGAGATGCTAATATTGATAAAACCTGCGCTTCTAACGCGGCAGATTCAGGGTCTTTGTCCGCTGCTTCTGCCTGGACCGCGGCTTTTAACCGGCTGGTGTATCGGAACTGGGATCGGCCAAGCGAAGAGGCATGGATCGGCGGCACAGGGCATGGGGGCAACTATTTAGGGGATCCGGCTGCTTCTTATTTTGAGTATACTTATTATAAAGAGTTGAAGAACTATTATAATCAGATGCGGGCCGAATATGAGCCGCTTTATAATGACGCCGACAAATATTTAACTAAAGCATCCGACCTGATCCAGACGGCAATAGATGATTGTCAGACGGCAATAGATAAAATTAATGAATCAATCAGCACAGAAAAGAAGGAATGTCCATGGATATGGAATAAGATGCTCGAGGTTGTAACCTTGGATGAGACAATCTCAGCTTTAATCGTTCAGGCGGGTTATCAGGTGGGGGCTTTTAATGCTTGCACGGCGTATCAGGGGATCGGGCAGGATGCAGGTAATGATGGTCCGATGAGAGACGGGATCACCTCCTGGTTTAGAACCCAGCAGCTTAACGATCTTTGTGAAGCGTTTACGTATATGTCTAGTGCTTATAAAAAAGCTAAAACCACCGGGCAGCATTTTGCCCTGAACAATAGTTGTTACCCCACTAAACTTTCCGATACTCAATCGGATGCTTTTAACTTTTGGTCGTCAGGGAGCGAATCTGGTCAATTTAACTCATCCGGTGGCAACAATGTTTCTTTTTCTCCTTCTCCGGGAGCGTGCAGCATTTCGGTCACCTTAGAGCTGCCATTCATTATAGACTATGAGCTTGTGCTGACCCCGTGGAATTTCCCGGCGGACCATACCCTTCACTCTATTCCTATTACCTGCCAGGCATGCGGTTGCAGCATTGGTCTTACCGCTGATTCTTTTGAAGCAGACCCCTTTAATTATAAATCCTCGAAAAGATTAACCAATGATTTATTGAAGGATATCAAACAGTATTTCGTGGAACTTGCGATTAGAGCGCAGGCAACCTATCTGCTTTCACAGCAAGCAAAAGATTGCTGTGCTTGTGCCTGCCCCGGTAGTTACGCTTGCCCGTCCCAGGGGACATGTAGTGACTGCGGTAGTTGTTGTAAAAATAATCTTTTAGGCATTTGTACGGATAATTCGAGCGCTAAATGCAACTATGATTATTATTATAATTTAGCCGACACTGAACGGACCTGCTTACTCCAAAACCATCAGTGTATTATGGCGGCATTGGTGAGGATTAAAAGCGGCGGCTCGCCGGATTCGAGCATCGCGGTCTTAAAAAAATGGAATGATGATATTTGGACCCATGTTTGGCCCCAAGATGGAGGCAGCTTTGCTTTTCACCTCTTAGCTTGTGGAGATGCTAAGAGTTTTATGGGCGTAAATCCAAAATTCCCCGGGGCGCTGGTGTCGAAGATCAAAGATGTCACGCTTAGCAGTGACGAGTGGAAGTCCTCTTGTAAAGTAGCAACCAGCTGCGGAGCAACAAGTTCCAGTAAATCCAGGTTCTCCGGAGATCGTAACGGAGGAGCAACCGGATACCTTGAGGGACAATTTTCAGATACCTTTTATCCGGAAATAACCGATACGCAATAACCGGCACCCCCAGTAATCGTTGTTTAAGGATTGGGAAACTTATTTTTGCAACCGCATAATCATACAATAGCTTATATTTTATGGCAGCAGATCACTCTCCGCGCACTTATTTCTGCAGGTTTATCCGATAGCCCCAGTTTTAAAAATAAAGGCAACGTAAAAGAAGTAGTTTTTTAAGAAAAATCTGGTATATTTGAATATAGACGGCTGTTTTGGACAAAACGCTATTTAACGATAACGCTTGGGAGGAGATAAAAAATGCCTATAACAAAAATAGATTCCAAAGCCCAGTCGACTGTAGAATATATCGTAATGATCCTGGTAATTATTGCGGTGTGTGCGGTGGTGGGGATCTATTACCAACGCAGCGTTCAGGGTAAATACCGGCAGACCGGGGATTTTTTAGGCGGCGGTGAACAATATCGCCATTAATGAAATAGCGGGAGAATTATGATTTTCTTGCTCAATATTCTTGTCCTGTGTTCAGTGATCTTAATTTCTTTTAGCCTTTTGCCGGTTATCGTGCAAAAGTTACAGTCCTGGCAATCCCAGCAGGAGGTAGTGTTTGCTAAAGAAATGGACAAGATGTTTTATGACAAGAGCCCCAAGAATATCGTCATGCTTTATTTTGTTCTTCCTTTGATTTTCGGCCCCGCCGGGTACTTTCTTTTAAAATCTCCGGTTTTTATGGGTTTAGGGGTGCTGATCGGCATCGCTATCCCGAATCTTATCTTAAAGACACGCTACAGGCTGAGGATCCGTAAGTTCAATGATCAACTTTTGGATGCGATCAGCATGCTCTCCAGCTGTATAAAAGGAGGTTTGAGCCTTTTGCAGGGGCTGGAAGTGCTGGTGGAGGAGATGCCTGTACCGATAAATCAGGAGCTGGGTTTAGTGGTCAGGGAGAATAGGATGGGCATCCCTTTAGAAGAATGCCTTAAGCGCCTGGGGAAAAGAATGGATATTGAAGAGCTGAATTTGGTGATTAATGCGCTTCTGGTCGCCCGGGAGACGGGTGGGGAATTACCGAAGGTTTTCAGCCGCCTGACCGTGACCATTAGAGATAACCGTAAATTAAGGGAGAGCATTAAAACCCTTACTTTGCAAGGTAGGATGCAAGGTGTAATCATGTCTTTTCTGCCGATTGCCTTTGTGGCCTGGGTACTTTCCGTAAATAAACACCATTTTGACATCATGCTTACCAGCGATATGGGCAGGTTGCTGCTTATCATCGCGGTCGTGCTGCAGGCTGTCGGGATGGTACTGATCAGGATATTCAGCAAGATCGAAGTATAACTATATGGAAATATTAATATTCCTTTTGATTTTGGGGGCGATAATTCTGGTAGTCTGGAGCTTGATCTTCTCCCAGCCGAGCACCCTTTTGCGCGTACCCCCCGGGGGGACAGCGGCGCCATTCCAAAAACCCAAATTTGATTTCGCCAAGGCTCTTCCCACCGAATCACTTCTGGTAAAGAGCGGGATGACCGTAAATTTAAAGAGATCCCTTGATGCCGCTCACATCGGCATGTCCCCCGGAGCCTTCTTTAATTTAAAGATGATTTTATGCCTTTTTTTGGGAGTGCTGGTGGTGGTGATTAGCGGTAAGGCTGATCCGCTGGTCCTGATCTGTGTTTTTGCCTTCGGGTACATCATCCCGGATATTTATGTCAAGCGTAAAATCGCCAGGCGTAAATACCTGATTGCCCGCAGGCTCCCGGAAACCGTAGACCTTCTGGGGCTGTGCATCGAGGCCGGCCTTGATTTTGTAAATGCCGTAAAATGGGTAATCGAAAGGACCCCACACACCTTAATGACGGAAGAATTGACTTTTGTCGTTGAGGAGATCAAGTGGGGGAAACCGCGTATTCAGGCGCTCAAAGATATGTCCCACCGGCTGGAAATCCCGGAAATGAGCTCTTTTGTACAGACGATTATCCAGGCAGAGCGCATGGGTACCCCTGTAGCCGAAGCCTTTGCCATCTTATCTGAAGATGCCCGTTCGCAAAGATTCCACCGCGGCGAAAGAGTCGCCTTGCAAGCCCCGATCAAAATCCTCCTTCCGCTTATCTTCTGCATTATGCCTGTTATCGGCATTGTCGTTGGAGGCCCGATCCTGCTTACTTTTATGCAGGGCGGCTTTAGCGGCCTAAAGTAATTCCTGTAGACAGTTTACGCAACCGCATATTTACCAATCAGATCTGAAACAAATTAAACTCTCTTAAGATAATTATTGTTAGGTTTTTCTATTTCTCACGTCAATTTAGTCAGGAGGATAGAAAACTGTGCCATCATTTGCGCGTAAGCATCAACTTCAACAGTCATTAGTGTATCATGCGTTTAATCGAAGCAATGGACGCAGGGCAATCTTTCAAGAACCGGAGGATTTCGATCACTTTAGGAGATTGCTTTGTGAGTATAATAACAGGTTTAATTCAAAAATATATCATTGGGTTATTATGCCCAACCACTACCACCTTGTAGTTGAATTTGAGTATCCTGAATTAATTTCAAAATTTATGGCAGGATTGCATCGTGCGTATAGTCATTATCACCATAAGCAATATAATGCGGCGGGTTTTTTATGGCAAGGCAGGTTTAAGCTGCAGCCGATACAAAAAGATTTATATCTGAAGAGCTGCGGTAGGTATGTGGAGATAAATCCGGTGCGTGCAGGAATAGCCGCAGAGGCATGTGAATATGCGTATAGTAGTGCGCGTTTCTATTGTTTGGGACAAGCAGATAATATAACACTCATCAGCCCTGAATTCGAAGATTTTGGAACAGGTATTGTTGAGCGGCAGATGGCCTATAAAGAATTTCTTAAAGTTTCCGACAGGAAAGAGGAAATTTATTTCTCGAATACTGAAGATCCCCGCGGCGATAAGGAGTTTCTCCGAAGGCTGGTGAGGACAGGGGAACGTTATTATCCTAGAAGGCGAGGCAGGAAAGCCGCGATATTTGTTCCATAACCAGCTATCTTCGCTGAAATAATGTAAACTGTCTATCCGTTCTATTGTTATTTTGGCAGGTAAATAGCCATATTTACGTTCGGCTAACGCAACAAAAACCGCTTCTTCCTGGGTCCATTTAAATTTGGCCAACGCCTGCTTTTGGCGATTCTTAAAAACAATTTAGCAGACTTGCCAATTCCACCAAGTTTAATAGCCGCAAACCCTATAATTAAACAAAAATATCATTATCTTGCGTAACCAGGATAGGTAGGTTTTAGCCGATTTGGTAATGGAATTTGGGTGCCTTATTCCAGCCAATTAGCATAGTTTGCCCTCCCCCTATCATTGAATTTGATCCAGCATAATTGCGGCCGGGTGTTCTTTGACAGCTAGTGGTATTTATCAATGGCTATGCTGTTCTCGATAGCCATTATTTTGTTCTGTTGGTGATCAAAAACGCGCGTTTGTTGACTGGCTTTTTACACTTAAATTTTGTTTTAGAGTCAGAAGACAATTGTCCAAACTGAATTAAAATTGTTAAGATTTGTCCAATTTGACTAGATAATTGTCCAAACTAATCAAAACCTAAGCTATAGGGTGGATTAAGAATTGATAAGAGCAGAACGTCTGTTTTGTTTAGTTATTTACCGATACAGGATTAAAAAATGGTTTAGCGTAAAAGATGCTTTTTAATGCATTGATTTGGGTAAAAATTTGCCCGATAAAACTAACTTTAGGGCCCAAAAAAGACCGGATTTTTGAGTAGATCTTTAAAAAGAAAGCGTTACCAAAAATACTCTATTTTTGACTTGACAGCGACGATGTTGGGTGGTATATTCTAGGTGTAAGTCAAGCAGAGTAAAAGGTAAACTTAGAGTAATCTAGGGACACAAAGCCACGGGTCCTATGGGCACATCAAAACATCGTAAAGGATAGCCGGGTTGCCAGTATCGACGAGAGTTGGAATTGACAACTCGTTTTTATTAGTATACTTGCTAAAAGATTTTAAAAAGATTTTAGTAATCAAAATTGGTGCCTTATGAAAAGAAGCAACAACAAGATTACAAAAAGTTTTGGGGTAGGGGGAGATTTTGTTTTTTATTTATTGCTAATAGGTAAAAAATGAATTTAGACCCGCAGCAGACCGAAGACCAGTTTAAGCAACCGAAGAAAGAATTCAAGTCAAATTTTAAGACTTGGATCCGCGCGGTTGCTTTTGTTTTAGTGGCGGTCTTTTTGCCGGAGCAGGTAGCCCAGGCAGTTGAATATGATTGGAGGGTAATCTGGAACAAGCCTGCGGCCGGAACAATCGCTCCTGCGTATCTGCAGCAGAATATCGGGAATATTGATACCGCTTTAACCATCCGCAATATCCTTAAAGATATAGCTAATAAACCGATCAACGCAATCAAGGTTTCGTCCAATCTGACCATTAATTTGGATAAGCCTTTGAAAATGTCCAATCAGAGGATAGATGAGCTAACCGAATGGTTAAAAGGAAAACCTTGCGGATCAAAAGCGCTTTATGATTATCTAAATTATTCAGGCATAAAAGCCAGTGAGGGAGATATCGCAATTATGGCCCTTACGGTAGATATTCTAAATGACGTGGTTAAGCCGGAAGGACAGCCTAAGGTTATTAAAAATTCTCTTTATGCACTGGCTCAGGCTGCCAAATACTTCGGAACGGATTTGTATCCGGTAAAAATTAAGGCGGATACGCAGCTTAACAATCTTACTCCTTTCATTGCCCATTTAAAATCGGAACATTATATTTTAGTTACCCGTATAACCGAAGATAAAGTTTATTATAGCGATAACCATCGCGAAGAATTTCTGCCCAAAGATACGTTTTTGACTAAATTCAGCGGGTATGCTTTAACCAATATTTTACCTACAGGTTTAAAAGTTTTAGATCCTGTGGAAAGCAAGCAGGTACTCGGTGCAAGAGTAGATGACGGTTATACTGGTTCTTATACGTATACTGCTCCTGTTTCAACTTCCGGTTATGATACCCGCCCTCCTTCAGTCGTAGCGGCACAGTCAGTTCGTACTCCGACTACATACACATATTATTCTGGCAGCACCTTGATTACATCTACTACTCCTCCACCACGTATATATTCTACTCCTAGGCACGACCGGGATGAAAATGCTCCTATAAAGACACCAACTTTTACCACACCTACTGTTACTCAGGGAGGTGCAGCGGGATGTAAAGCACCCACTGTTATCTTGGGAAGTACTGCTTTAGGGAGTCTTTGGGATTCTTTTGTAGCTTCTGTTACCCCGGGTTCTCAAAACCAGGCACCGGTATGCGCGCTGCCAACATCTGGTCAACCACTGGTTTTTGCTCCTAACAACCAGTCTTTAGTTTTGAATTCCGGTAATATGAGTCAGCCGCTGGTCCTAAATACTAAAGGAAACCAACCAAGCAATCAGATTATTACATTTACTTCCCAAGGGCCTCAGATAAACTGGCAGAATCTTTTCTCCGCCATTATACCGGGTACAAATACAAATCGGGGTAACGGAGGTCCGCTATTATATCCCGGAGCATCGCCTAGCCTGAGTTTTACCATACCTACTGGCCCGACTACTTTGAGTTTGCAACCGAACACCCCGTTTATTATAAAGCCACAGGCACGGGTACAAACAACCTCCGGAAATCAACTTGCGCCTTTTGCGCCCTTTGATCCGTTTGCTTCACTTACTAATCCATTTAAGTTGCCCGGGACGGCCGGGACGCTCTGCACAAAATGTCATTATACCAGTCCCGTTTTACACAATACCCCTGCTTTGAATCTTCCGACACCTACAGCTGTCGTCGCTACACCGGATACATTAGAGTATAATCTTAGTCAAAATGCGCTTGTTAGGTCGGTTATAGCAAAGATATTTCCCACCTCCCCGGCTGCTTTTGCGCAAGCCTGCCATGTCGGGGTGGCAATAGATCCCTTGGCTTTTTTTGCTACAGGGGCTAAATTAGATAGTAACCCCAAAGGGGTTACTACTTGTACGCTTACCCAAACATCTTCAACCGGTATTCAGACACAGGTTATCATTCCTATAAATCATCCGGTAGCCACGATTATTGTTGCGGAACGCACCCCGAATCCCATACCGGCAGGCATTCTTACGGGTCCCCTGTCTACCGATACCAGGGCTTATACAATTAAAACTACCCAATATACTCCTTACGGGTTTATGGTGAATACGGGAAGACCCACTCCGGGATTAAATTTAGCCGTTGACGGAAATAAATCCGTAGGAATGATTAACGGGTACAGGATCGAAATTACTAATCTCCCCCAATTTGATACGGCAGTGCAAATCAAGTTGGGTAACAACATTTTAACTGCTTTAGCTGTGTCTCCGAATCCCGGAATTAATGGTATGACGGCCACGAATATGGATGTCAATTTTGTGGATACAACGCAAAAGCTTACTTTTGCTTTCTCCGGAAGCCCGACTATCCCTACGGCAGTTGCGCCTTTGGTCTTTAATCCTTCGGGTGCCGCTATTCCCGGGGCTCCCTGGACGTATCAGAACTATGTTTTTGCCGGCTGGGTGGATATGAAACCGGTGCACCTGTTGACAGATTATACCGGTGCTTATACCAATGTCGCGCTCTGGGATTATAAAAAGATAGAAGCTGCCCAGTGGACTGAATTCCGCAATGAGAAGCTTGATCAGTTAACTACGGGGACAGGCGCTGCCGCCTCGGGCACGGGAATACGTTTCCTGGGCTGGGAGCCGGGCCTGGTATCGCCGCTATATGATGCTTACGCCCAAGTATTTAATCAGACACTTAATTCCGGTGTTAGCAAAAATTGGATCGTGGCCTGGGATAAGATATACGCTGGTTATGGCGGCAAGATCGGCGGAATCGATAAAACATATTTATTCCCTATTCAGTCAGTAAGTAATTATAACGGCGCCTTTACGGAACGCGACCTGGCTGCCCTTAAACAATATACAGATACGACTCTTACGGTTCAGGCATTTAACAGTGATTATAAATATTTTAGTTCCTGGAATCCGGTGTTGCATCCGGGAGAAATTGCTACTTTTAGTGTAAAAAGCGATCATACTATTGATAAATTAATCAGTATTGCCAATATTGCCGATATTAAGAACCCTTTAATAGCCTGGAATTCAACCTACAATGCTTATGTTTACACTGCCCTTGCAAGCGGTTATGATTCAAGGGTAGCTAGCGGATATCAGGCCCTGGTGAAAGGGAATCAATATATAGGTAATGAATTTACGGCATTAATCGGAAATTCGGAATATTCTACAATTCCCGTACTTAGAGATGGCAATCTCTTAGGCTATCATTACACCGCTCCGGATATCGATCCGAACACCGGAGCTTTTCGCGGGATTGCGATTACCGAAAGCCTTCAGATAGGTTCCCCAACAGTAGACAGCCTTATTACTTATGATGAATTAAGAAATTCCATTCCCTTCCAGGTAGGTTTCGTGCAAAATAATATTAATGCTTTAGATTTAAATTCAACGCTTCTTATGGTCAAGATGGCCCAGGATCCGTTATTTGTTCACACGTCACTGAGCGCATATCTGAAACAAACACCGCAAGATAGACTTTCGAATCAGCTTTCAGGGCTTTCCACGTCTTCTTTTGCTCCTTGCCCGAGTTGCCATACTTCGGCCAGCAATCCGGATGATCTTACCGCTTCTCTTAAGCGTACAGAGGCTCTATATTATCAAAGACAGACCGCGGACATTGATCAGGAGAGAGCTGCTTTGGCCCCGATGGTCCAATCCTATCAGGATATTCAAAAAATGCTTGCCGGAGATAAGCTTAAGATAAATATCGGCTCTATCCAGAATAACATTGTGAACATATATAATGAAGATCAGAAATTTATGCCTGCAGCAGCTGCCAGCGGCAGCGGCGATGCCGCTGCTAAACCGCAAGAATCCTGGCATATTTTTGGTTGGCATCCCGTTCCTGTAGAGTATAAGGCTACCCAAAGGGCGGGCCTACAAGTAGTCAACGGCCGGGTTCAGTATTTACTTGCTGAAGTTCCTTTAAGCGATTGGGATAAAAAGATAGCTGAGGATATGCATACGTTTCAGCCGGGCATGATTGGTTTAGTGGACTCAAATCCGACTTATGATTACCGCAAGGCTATTTATGGTGTAGATAGGAATTTGGCGATTAATTTAGTCAACCTAAAAGCAGCCGGCATTAGTCAGGACTCTGTAAATGCAGCTGCGCCTGCTGTAGGCATGACAATTGTTTCAATCGCCCTTACTCTTTTTCCCCCGACTGATTTAGGGCCATCGGAAGCATCAGATGTGGTTACCGTTGGTTTATGGACAAGGGTTTTAGTGGGAACCGTTCAAGCCGCACGTATCGCCTTACCTATTGCAACTACTTTGGGTGGGCTATCTGCTGCTAACTCTATATATCAAGCGAGCCAAGCTCCCGGTACTCATGATTGGCAAGATTATACGAATGTGGGTTTAACCAGCTATGGCCAGACAGCCACCTCTGTTTATACAATGGTATATGGACAAGCTATCCTGGCTCCTTTGTTGGGCCCCATAGCCGGTAGTTCTGCATTAACCAGGTTTATTGTTGGAGCTACTGTGAATGAAGGTGCCTTGCAAATATCAAGTTATAGCCGGACCGGGCATGGTGTCGGAATTATTGATAGTAATCATAATTTAGATTGGAATGGTATAGGCCTTAATGCACTTAGCATTGGAAGCGCCGGGCTTTCAGCTTGGGCGCCTTCTTTAGCTACTTGGGGATCAGCGTCAACAAGCAGCTTTAACAATTTTATCGGGACAGTCGGATCCCAGGCATTTATGGGAGGGGAAATATATTACTTAACCGGCATGGTTGGCGACGGTATCCGGCTCCATGGCAGTGACCAGGACATAATGTTTATGCCAACCCTGCAAAATTACGGAACCGGCGTATTGACCGGAACATTATCCGGCTTGGCATTTGGTGGCGGGGGATGGTTAGCCAGTAGCAAAGCTATTTCTGATCCTTTACTGAAAATTGGATTATCTACGGTGGGGGGCGCAGTATTATTCCCCGCAGCTAAAACAATTTTAGAGGGAGATTTAAGCAAGTTTGGTGAAAACTATAGTGACTGGACTAATTATGTCCGCGGTGGAATTATCGGTTTCGGATTAGGATATGGGTTTACTTCCGGTAACGGACTCGGACAGGGAATACTAAACGAGAGTGGAATAACGGCCGGAAAATTTCTTTATGGTGGTTTAGTCGCGGAATTAGCCGGCACCGGAGTAAGTCTTGTACACGGGGATTACGGAGATATTAATCATCTTAATTGGACAAAGATTGGCGTTGATAGTCTGGTTGATGTTCTTGTGGGCGGAGCTAGCGCGTTATATATAAGCAAACAAGGGGGGGATCTTGTTAAAAACTTAAATAGTTATGGAGCTGCGGGTGCTCCCAAACTGGAAACTAAAATATTCGGCACAATCTCTTTGGGTGAAGCAAGCGGAGCCCAGCTTCTTTACAATCAGGCTTTAGCCGGAGCAGTTGAGTGGATTACTGTTTCTCCGGCTTTTACTGTCGGCGGAGGCTTATGGACGGGTCTTTTGGCTAAGATCGGCTACTATAATAATGAATTAAGCACTGACTCAAAGCAGTTAGTAGACGGCATGACCCTGAATCCGCTTTCCTGGCTTGTTTCCAAAGGAGCATATGTAGAAGAGAATGGCCAGAAGAAGCTGGTTCTCAACGCTATTACTACCCAGGATTTACTTTTAAGCGCGGTTGATGGGCCGCGCTCCGGTTTCTGGATGAAACCGATGATCGAAAATCTTCAGGTTAAGACAGATAAGTCCGGCCTCGGCGAGCAAATATCAAATGGCCTGAAAAAAATATCGCCAAATGCGGAGTGGGCATATAGCAATGTAATTAGAATGCCGGGAATAGTGACCGGAATTGATACGGCGGTGGGGGTTCTCGATAATGGATTATTGAAGTTATCCGGGACCGACCCGACATATAAACAGCAATTCGATAAAATAACCGGTAAACCGGTACAGGATGCCCTGGGCAGGAATCTGTTTGACCGTACGGGTTATATGACCGCCGGTTTAAGAGAATATGTCAAATGGTTGCCGTTCTTAATGATGCCGATGTATGTTGAGAAACCGAAACCGATGCAAGATTCAGCTGAAAGATCGGTATCTCAAATATTAGATCCCAGCACCGGCAGGCCTTTTGGGGACAATGCAACCCCAAGTACCATACTTGATAATAGATATGAAGGATCTGAATCTTTAGCAGCCGTAAAAACAAGCTTAAGGGGACAGGTTGAGTCAGTAAGGCCTTGGGAGTTTAAGGGAAATGAGGCCGCGTTACGAGAAAAGGGCGAAGAAATAGCACAAAGAGTAAGAGAAATTACTACAATCACGCCCGAGGGAACCAGGGTAATTAATCCTTCAGCAGCGGTTGATTTCTCAAATATTGAAGATATCTGTGCCTATAGGTTTGCGCAGGAAATGGGTCAAAGGGGTTGGGAAATACGGCCGTTGCAGTTGGCAGACGACTATATAAAGACTATTTTTGCTACCCGGGTTTTGTTAGGCATGGAATCCCGCGGTCTGGCTGTTCAGTTGGGCATGAGCGAAGGTAAAAGCTATAGTTATAATACTGCGGTAGAAAAAGCTTTTGCAATTGCAGGGTTGATCGATCCGGCCGTCTTTGGAGAGCAGGCCTTGATGATTGCTCCAAACCCAGACGTGCTCAAGCAGTTGGCCACTGATTCAACATCAAATTGGGGGAGAAATAACGACAGAGTAAGATATACAGATAATGAAGGGTTTAAAAGTGATAACTTGGAGAGGAATCCTTTAGTAATTAAAGGAAGCGGTCAGGAAGCGGCTTTGGCGCTGCTGGATGAAGTACAGATTATTTTTGCGGATGCCAATTTGGTAAGAGGGCCGCATGCAGAAATATATAAACAGTTAGTAAGAATGACTGAAGGCGGAAGGGATGCAGAAGCGCAGGGCAAGCTGGATACCTTAAACAATGAAATACAGTTACGCCGTTCAATAGCACAATTGGTAGACGGTTTGAAACCTGCAAACGCAGATGCGCCGGCAGATAGAAGATTATTTAGCAGTTCAGATGGCAAGAGACAGATCTGGGGTTTAACCGCGGATGGGTTAACAAGTGTTTATGACGGATTACTGGTGTCTGAGGAAAACAAGGGACTAGTATCCGGGTTACACTATTCTGAAGGGGAGCTGAAGAATTTAATTCAAATCTATGCGGATGCCTATATCAACAAAACTAATGGTACCGATTACCATGTAAAAGCCAATGGGAGCGGAGAATTCATTGATTTAAGCGTTGCCAATCAGGAAGGCATTGAGATGCCGCGCACCAGATTCGGCAGCGCTGAATTGAGCGCAGCGATTGCCATCAAAGAAGGGGGTTCAACTGAAGTTATCGGGGACAATTTCCTTCACCGGACCTTTGCGGAAACAACCTCTACCTTAGCTTTGAGAGATTTTGGCATTGAAAAATGTTTATTTGGTTCCGGAACGGTAAGCGGTAATGAGAGAACATTGGAGCAGATGGGCGTTACCATATTGAAGCTTACCGAAGACTCAACGTTAGATTTAACCAGGGGGGTTAATACCATAACCGTATTACCTGATAATGCCGCCGCGCGTAGGGGAGTAATCGATACCCTGCTGGGGCGTTTTCTTGGTTCCGGCCTTTATCAAGGCGTAGTTACCGGCAGGGCCGGAGAAGAATTAAGCCAGATTTTCAGTGACTTAGTAGACCGTCAGCACGAAGCCGCGTTAGTAGAAAATGATCGCAGAGACGGCCTTTCAGTGCAGCCTACTCCCGAACAAGCCATGCTGCTTGACATAAGGATTAATGAGCCCGCTTTAGGTAGTTCACGGGATCAGCGGATGGATAATGTAGATAGTATAAAAAAAGGAATCGCAAATGATCCTTTTAATAAATCAATCAATATTATTCAAGGGTTGCAGGCAGGAGATAACATTTTTGCAACAGAGCGTCCCGGAGCCGACCCGCTAGAATTTCGTGCTGGATTGGTGAGGTTGGGAATGGGTACCGAAGATACCCTGATACAGTTATCCGGAAGACAGAATGCTAAAGGCAGAGCAGAGGGTACTTTTGATATTATTATTTCTGAGGCGGACAGAACATTCACGGATACAGAATTTGCAGCATTGCAGAGCAGGACAGATGCGAAGGGGACAGTCGCCTTAGATGCCGCATCGGCAATGAATGTTGAGCAGGATATGCGTAACCTCGATAGGGTTAGATTAGAGGAATCCGATAAAGCGGTAAGGACCACAGGTAGGGCTGAAGCCACCACTGAAGAAGCGGGGATTTTAATTGATAAATTCTGGCAGGAATTTAAGGCAAGAGAAGCGCGGGATGCAAGCTTTGTAAAAGCGCAGGATAAGGATATGAAAGCCGCTGCCTCCGGTAAAAAGGCAGAATGGCAGGCGTCCAGCGAACGGACAGTGGCTACAGATCTGACCGCCGGCTGGGTTCAGAGAGCCCAGGCCAAAGCAGAATTTTTAGCCAGGACACTTAAGCCGGAAAATACAACTTCCCAGTTTCTCAAAGCATCGGCCATACCTTTTTTTGCGGCGATGTTGGGAACAAACGCTAATAATAATGATGCAGAAAAAACCAAGATGCTCTATGGTTTCTTAAGGACTATAGAGAGCCAGCCAAATGGCGATGCCAATAAACGGGCAATGCTTAACTTATTTGGTTTTAAGAATGAAAGGCCCATTGTCGCTGCCCGGTCTGCTTATGAGGTTTTAGCTCAGAATGGCGTACCTACAAAGGACATTACTTTAGATCATGTGTTGGCGTCTTTGGCGGGAGCTAAAACCGTTATTAATGGCACTCACAATTTAATCTTAGCCAATGCTCCTGATACTACCCGGGGATACCTGAGGGGAACGATAAATGAAATCAACGAAAAGACTCTGGATAAACTGACTATCGCTGATATTCAAGATATTGCATCAAGGCACGGGAATCTTAATCCTATAAATGTCTTTAGTTTAGCCAGGGGTACTACTGATGAATTTGAATTTGCGCAAAGGGCAACCGCAATATCCGGCCAGTTGAGGGACAGGCTATCGATCTCCGCATATTCCGACCCGCAAGAAGTAAGGACGTTTTTATTAAAGAAAACCAACGACATTCCCGCTCCTTTAATGGAAAGATTAAGGGAGCTTCCTTCCCAGCCTGCCAATCAGGTAATCTTCGGTAGTGAAGCGGCAATTGACCAGAATGCAAGGGTCCTGGCAGAATTAGCCACTGGAGACATTATTTCTAATGAAGACTGGAAGAACATAGAGGAAGCTTATTCTCATCAGTTGGGAAGCCTGGGGGTAAGTGACGCTGCAAGGCAGGCACTGCCTTTTGAGGATCTTTATCGCTGGCAAAAAGGGGAGCTTTCGCTTGAGGATATAGAGAAGATATTGTCTGCTGAAGGTTCGGATGCGGCAAAAGCGACTCTGGAAAAGATAAATTTAATCAAAGGTTATGAAGAACAAGGCAAGCAGCAGGGAGAAGAGGTTCAGGGCGATTATTCTATCGGCTCACTTGCAGAAGCAAATCTGACCACGTTAAACCCTTCTGCTCCGCAGGCAGCTGAAGTTAGGCCTGAGGCGCAGGCTCCCGTAGAAGCAGAACAGGTGGCAGGTGCAGTTGTACCTGTTGATGAGGTCATGCCTTCGCCGGAAAGACTGGCGGGAACAGATATTGCCGGAGCAAATGCCGGCCAGAGGGCAACAGCGGATGAAGTAGCTAAGGCAGTAGCAGGTGCCGGCCGCAGGATTGGTGATAATGTAGTGGTTCGTCCAGAAGATGTAGATAATGCGTTGCAGCAGTTAGGTAAGGATAAGCCTGCCGGCTTCTCCGGTGGTGTCCAGGGTTCAGAAAGGGTGGCACTCGAGGCCAGACAAGCAGAGTTAAATAGACAGATGTCGGATCTTGGTGACCAGATGAACGCGGCTGTGCAAGCAGCTG
>Ga0114951_10002291_pt1 | contig 21865 bp, 11 predicted proteins | sample AM7aDNAmetaG_FD_88677 | JGI IMG/M metagenome (GOLD analysis project Ga0114951, IMG submission 88677) | Freshwater microbial communities from Finland to study Microbial Dark Matter (Phase II) - AM7a DNA metaG | ecosystem: Environmental > Aquatic > Freshwater > Lake | place: Finland: Lake Alinen... | reverse complement strand
GGTGTAGTTCAGCAGCAGGGCGTTCGGGCAATACCGCTCCATATCGCGGCAAATGTCGAGCATGACGGGGATGGTGCGGAAGGCGCGGAAGATGCCGGAAGGGCCGCGCGTGTCGCCGATGTTGATGTCCACGCCGAACTTCTTGGGAATTTCAATGTCGTGACGCCAGACCTGAACGCCGCCGGCGAGGATCGTGCAAAGCACCGCGTCGGCCCCCTTGAGCGCCTCCCGGCGGTCCTTCGTGGCAATGATCTTCGCGGGGTACTTCCCCTCGTCAATGATGCGTTGCACCGAACGCCGGGCAAACTCCAGGCGCTCGTCGTCAACGTCCATCAGCGCAAGGGTGGAGCCCCGGAGCAGCGGAAATGTCAGGAGGTCCTTCACCAGGACTCTCGTGAACCCAAAGCTGCCCGCACCGATAAATGCGATTTTAGGCATGGACGGATTCCTCACTCTCTATTGAAACATCGCGCGCCAGCCGCGATTCCCTCGCGCCGGAAATCCGCGGCAACATTATACAGGCCGGACCGCCCCGCCGCACACAAACCGAAGCGCCCCCGCATGAACGCTCGGACGGACCTGCTCGGCGGCCTCGGCGGCGCATGCCCGTTTGGGCATGATCTTTTCGCCGCTCCACGCCGCGTTCCCTCACGCCGCGGAACCCGGCCCGCTTGACACCCGCCTGTCCATAAGGATAGAGTCCGCTTCGTGCGGCGGCAATGCACTTGCGGGCATTCTTGTGTCAGTTCAGGCAGGGCGCCCTATGGCTGCGTCGGGAGATATCTTTCGGTCCGTCTGCATGTCCGCGGCGTTTCGGGACAATATGAACCTCCTGCAGTCCCTCTGCGTGGGGCGCGTGGGCTACTTTGCCCCGAGCCTCCGCGCGTTCGACGACCCCCAGGAGGAGTACCAGGGCCTGCCCACCTTCTCCTCCTTCAGCGACTTCTGCTCGGCGCTGCGCGAGGACCCCGCCTTCGACGCCCAGTGCGTCCAATGCGACCGCAAGCATCTGCGCATTGCGCTGAACCAGGCCGCCCCGCACTGCTATGTCTGCCACGCCGGCTGCTGGGAGAGCATGAGCGTGCTGCGCGGGCACAGTTCGGCGCCGCTGGGCGTTCTGGTTTTCGGGCAGGTGCGCGCCTTCGATTCCCTGCCTGATCCCGAGCGGTACGCCCGCCATCGCAACGCCCGCAAGCTGCGGGCGCTCTACCGGCATCTCCCCTCGATGAGCGGGGAGAGCGTGCAACGATGGGCGCGCGTCTTCTCCGTCGTGGGAGGATTCATTGCGGACAGCGCGCTGCAGGAGATCCGGCAGGACGGCTGGGCCAGGGCCGTGTTCAATTACGTCGAGGCGAACGTAAACCGCCCCATCTCCCTCCAGGAAATCGCCCGGGTGAGCGGGAAAAGCCGGTCGTTCCTGACTCACAATTTCAGCCGGCGTTTCGGCGGCTCCCTCAGGCGATACCTGAACGAGCGACGAGTCGCGCGGGCGAAGGAACTGCTGGCCGACGGCCTTTCGATCAAGGAGGTTTCCTCCGGCATGGGCTTCAACGACAGGTATGTATTCACAAAGATGTTCAAGAAAGTTGCCGGCGTCTCCCCGGGCAAGTTTGCGCGGAAGAAATGACAAAAGCCTGAAGCAATCTGACATCCCCTACTATCCATTTGCATGTCATCTGTTCTAACGTACCGACAAGTCTTACTCGTATAAGCAAAGAACTACTTGACGCCTTTCCGTAGATGTTGTATAAGATTCGTATAAGTTCGAGGTGCGTTGGGGGTCTTGGCTTGCGGCGGGTCCCGCAGCCAAAACGGCTCCCATTTGGCATTGTCGCGACCGGTAATTGGGCAACGCAGTTTCTGTCACTTTTAGAAAGGACACGGTCATGGCCTGCAGGGGAAACGCCTGGATAATCGCAATGTCGCTCCTCCTTCCCGCGCTGGCGTTTGCTGCGCCGGAAACAAAGTTCGTTATCGAGAACGGCCGCGCGGCACCGGACAAGTACTATGATGAGAAACCCGCCCTGCTCGAACAGAGCAAGGCGCAGGCATCCGAGGGGGACGCCTCCATACACTTCCGTTCGCCGGAAGAGAAGGCCGGCCGCGTGGTCCTCACCAAGTTCAACTGGCCGGATACGGTGGACTTCACCGCCATCGCTGCGAACGGAACGGTCTGTTTCGATCTCTGGGTGGATGACGCCTCCAAGGTCGGCTCCTCCCCCGACGCCATGGGAGACCGCTTCGAGTTCACCATCGGCAGCCGGTCCAACGACAAGTTCGCCTCCTGGTACATTCCTTCGACGCTCCTGCAGAACAAGAAGTGGAACAAAGTGCGCCTGGCGCTGCGCGACGGGCTGCCGCAGGTCGCCGGCTCCACCGTGAATGATGCGCCGCTCACGAAAGGCAAAGACGCCTCCGTCGCGGGAACGAAGGAGATCGTCTGGGGCCAGACGAACTACAACCGCTGGTGCCTCCCCACGTACGGCGCGACGGATTTCTACCTGGACAACTGCGTGGCAGAGTCCGCCCCGGCAAAATGACGGCGGGGCATTCGAAACGACGCCGGTCAACGAAAAGGCGAACGCACTCCTGAGGAGGAAACGACGATGCGGCACAAACGCCGGGCCTGGATGTTGACGGTCGCCGTCTTGTTTCCCGTCCTGGCGTTTGCCGCGCCGGAGACCAAGTGGGTGATCGAGAGCGGCCGCGCCGCCCCGGAGAAGTACTACGACGAGAAGCCGGCCTTCCTCGAACAGACCTACGACCTCACTTCCGAAGGAACCACCTCGCTGCACTTCCGCACCGAAGCGCAGCCTGGGCGCGTGCTGCTGACGAAATTCCAGTGGCCGGACGCGAAGGATTTCTCCCTGATCGCGGCCAACGGCGTCATCGGTTTCGACCTCTGGATCAACGACGCTTCCAAAATCGGCTCCCCGGCGGAGGTGATGGGCAACGTATTCGAATTCACCATCGGCAGCCGGAGCAACGACAAATTCGCCTCCTGGTACATCCCCTCCGGCCTGCTGGTAAGCGGGAAGTGGAACGCCGTCCGCCTGGTTCTGCGCGACGGACTTCCGCAGCTGAACAACTCCTCCGTCAACGACGTCTCCCTCTCCAAAGTCAAGGGGGCCATCGTCACCGGCGGGGCGGACACGGACTGGAAGCAGGTCAATTACGATCGCTGGAACTTCCCCTCTTACGGTTCCGCGGAAATGTACCTGGACAACTGCGTGGCCCAGAGCATCGACGATGCGCAGCTTCCGAAGAATGTGGCAACGTTCTCTCGCCAGGAACTGCCTCCCATGCCGAGCAACCCAAAGGACGAAGATATCCTTCCGCCTGATGTCCGCAAGGATGCCTTCTTCAATAAGCCGGATGTGGACTTCAACAGGATTGAAGGCTGGACGGCCACCATCTACGACGGCGACGGGCAGTTCTATCTCTCGCCCAGGCAGGGCATTCGCGGCATTCCCAATGCGCGGATCGAGGCGAAGTGCACCGGCAACAACGGGCGGATCGTCATTGCGCCCCCCAAGCCGCTGCGGATCGACCACGCGTTCGACACGGTCGAAGCGTGGGTTCACGGCCATTACCATTACGGCCTGAGCCTGACGGTCAACTTCCGCGACTCCACCGGCCAGGCGTATTCAATCCGCGGAGGGGACACCACGTACTGGCACGGCGGCATGATCTTCTGCAACTGGACGCTCTACCGCAATCGCGACTCCTCCCGTCTGATTCCCGCCGGAGCGGAACTGGTCTCCCTGGAAATCGGCCCGCTCGCGAAGGACCAGGCGTACCTCTTCACGCTGGACGAGATGCGCTTCGTCAAATTCGACCTGTCCGGCCCCGCGCCGAAGTACGAACACGTCGGACCGATGGTCAAGCTTCCCGTCACCGACTCCGGTGCCGCTCCCGTCACGAAGAGCAAGGTGACCACGAGCGCGTCGCAGAAGGAGAATGCCTTCATCCTGGAGTACCGTGTGCCGGAGCAGAAAGGGGGCCGGACGTATGAATCGTACGGCAAGACGATCGCGGAATCCTGGACGACGCCGGAACAGACCGTCCGCTACATCATCGAGCCTAAGATGGGGACCTTCTCCGATATTTCCGTCGAGGTCGGCGCGAGCGGACGATTCCGTCCGGCCGTCGAGAGCGGGCCGATCCTGATCTATGGCACCACTATTGTCGACCCGGTCCGGGACGGCGGGGTCAAGCGCACCTGTCTGGGCTCCAAACTGGAGGGCGACAAGCTCCGCACGTCGTGGAAATTCGAGTCGCCCGCCGGCGTCACCGTCGTGCGCTACACCTTCTACCTGATGGGCAAGGCGCTCGCGATTGAGGCGGAGTCCGATTCCGCCACGGTCCAGCAGTGGCTCTTCGGCCACGCCGACGGACTGCTCGCCCCCAAGGTGATCGAGTCCCCCTACATGCGTCTCCACGCCAACTTCCTCTTCGACCGCGGCGTGTTCGTCTCCTACCTGCCGGACTGGTACTTCTCGAACGTCTCCACCCTCCCCTACTTCGGCGAGAACAAAGTGGAAGCGGGCAAGGCATGGTATGGCTTCGCCGACAGCTCCCGCTATGAGTACCTGCCCCGGACCGACGGCTCGCGCTTCCCGCTGAAAGAGCGGTTCTACATCGCGGTGAGCTCGGACTTCGATGAAGTGCTCCCGACGGTGAACAATCCCCCTTCGCCCAACAAGGCCATCCTGAAGAAATTTCTCTGGCAGATAGCGGGGAACGGCGGGAAGGACCTGCCGTCGATCAAGCAGTACGTGCAGCAGGCCGTGGATTACGGGATGACCCACATCTATTTCATCTGGCACGCCGGCTTCTGGAGCGACCGCGGCGGGCGCGGGCCGGAGCCGTTCATCGGACGCATGCACAACTCGGAGACCTTTTCCCAGTACGGCGGAGATGACGCCGCCATCGCTTTCTACCAGTGGATGCGCGAGAAGGGAATTCGCACCGGCTATTATGAAGGATACAACTTCATCGAGCCGATCTGCGATTATTACCTCTACGACTGGATGGCGTTCGAGCCGGACGGCAACTGGCGGCCCACCTGGGTGCAGGCGTACCGTTGCAAGCCCTGGGCCTTCGCGGAATACTGCGCCACCACCTCCAGGGAGCGTCAGAAGAAGTACGGCGCCGACGTGATCTACATGGATGGCTGGACCGCGAACAACGCTTTCGCCAGCAGCGACTTCGACGCCCGATACCCCGAAGGGGGCAAGATGATCGACACGCTGCGCGCCGAAGCCTGCGCCTACCGCAATCTGCGCGAAGTGATCGGCGGCCCCGTTTTCAGCGAAGGGTGCGGTCGCCACTACCGCGAGGCCGGCATCGTGGATGGAAGCTACGGGCAGACGTACGACGTCTACCGCAGGCAGCCGACACCGCTCTTCGTCAACTTCCAACTGCTCAAGACCCACGAACTCGGCGGCGACCTGGGGATGGGCCCCTGCTCCGGCATGTTCTCGGAGAAGGCCTATCCGTCCCCCGGCGAGTACTATGATTTTGTCTGCTGCGAGCTCGCCTTCGGCAATATCGGCATCCAGGAGCCCTACTTCGGCCTGGCGCCGGCCAGCCAACTGATGCCCATGCGCTTCCTCACGTACTTCATGGTCCAGCAGGTGCAGGAGCAGTACGTCATGGAGCCGGTGGCGGAGATCCTCTACTGCGACGGCAACAGGATGGTCGACACGAATGAGGCGCTCGCGCGGGACGTGCAGCTCGAAAGCCAGACCTATGTCCGCTACAAGAACGGGCTGGAAATCTGGGCCAACTACAACCCGGCAGGCAAGACGTGGACCGTCGCCTCCGACGGCGTCAACTACGTCCTGCCAAAGGGCGGGTGGCTGGTGAAGAAAGGGAAGGAACTGCTCGAATTCTCCGCCCTCATCGACGGAAGGCGCGTGGACTACTCCGACGGGCCGAACTATACGTACGCGTTCGCGGGGGAGAAGGAATTCAACGGCTGCGGACTCCACGTCCCCGCCGGCAAATACTGGATCAAGCACAAGCAAGGCCCTCTCGCCGGCAAGGAACTGCTTTATCCCCCGCAGTGAGCGGGCGGGGCGGGGCATCCGGCGTCATCGTCAAGAGAATCTAAGGAGACTCGCAATGAGATCACTGTGCGCGGCTGTCGCTTTCGCCTTCGTTGCCCTGCTCGCCCCTGCGCTCTGCGCGGAACCGCGCTACGCGACCACGGCCTTCGAGTCCGCCTGGAAAGCGCCCGAAGCCGTCGTGGAGATTCCCTCCCTTGCGGAGAAATCGTTCTCCCTTCCCGCGTTGCCGCAGAAGACGGGCAAGATCGTGGTGCTCCGCTTCAAGGCGCTCCTGAAAGTGCAGGGGAACGGCTGCAACAATTATCTTTCCATGACGCTCAACAGCATTCCGGTCCTCGCCAACGTGGGGAACAAGCCCTACGGCCTCCCGCGCCTGCTCAATTACTCGATGAAGAATTTCTTCTACGAAAAGGAAGACCCCTCCGCCAATCACTATTTCGACCAGAACCGGCTCTGCGTATTCTTCACCGGCGCGGAGATCGCCTCCACCACCGACAGCGCGGAGATGGGCTGGTACCTGATGGACATCTCCGACCTGGTGATGTCCGCCGACGCCGGCGCTTTCGAGACCAACGCGCTCGTGCTCGGGAACACCGCGAAGCCGGAGTATTTCGGGCCGGGTTACTTCGGGCCGGAGTACAAGGAGGGAAAGGCGCAAACGCCGATGCTGATCAGCGGCCTGGAGGCGGGGTATCTGCCGCTGACCGAAGCCGCCAAAGCGCCGTTCCGCGCCGCAATGGCCAAGCGCGAGCCGATCCTCGCGGGCGCCCTCCTGCAGGGTAAGGACTTCTCCGTGACCCTTGCCAAAGCGGGCGGGATGATGGTGGAAGTCGGAAAGGAATCCTACGCGGTCGAGTCCAACTTCTCTTATCCGATGATGCCCGGCGGAAGATGGAACCGCTTCGTCGTCGCCAACACCCCGCCCAAGACGGGGGAATGGAGCGTATCCGCCGGCGCAACGAAGGGCTCCTTCGACATCGCCGGCGCGGGGAAGTTCTACAAGCTCCAGCGCAACGTGGCCATCGAAGGCGACCATATTCTCATCAAGGACACCTTCACAAATCTCACCAACGAGCCGGTGGGCGTCGTCTTCCAGAACCGCGTCACCCCCATGAGCGTCCCGAAGGAGATCGACGTCTCCGGAAAGTACCGGAAGACTTACATGCCCTACACCCCCGAGAACGTCGCGTGGAACCCCACGATCTTCTTCGCCGGGGAGGGGGCGGGCCTCGGGATGGCGGCGCTGGATGACTACTACCGCCTGCAACTCGCCCTCAAGACCGAGGGGATCACCGGCTACTTCGACGATTACAGCTTCGGGCTGCCCGGCAAGGATTCCTACACGTTCCTCTGGGTGGTCTATCCCCTTCTTTCGGCCGACTACTACGATTTCATCAACCGGGTCCGGAAGGACTTCGTGCCCAATTACACCATCGACGGCTCGGCCGCGTTTCTCCCCTACTCGCTCCCTGAAAGCTGGCCGCGCCAGAAGATGGCGGACTGGCTGAAGCACCGCAACGCGAAGATCGTCATTCTGGCCGGCCCGTACAGCGGCGGCCCCTGGCTCGGGGAGGACTCCAATTTCACCTACAAGGTCCCGAATTTCAAGCTCGACACGTATCTGGCCACGCTCAAGAAGGCGCGGGCCATTCTCCGCGAGATCGACCCGGAGGTGAAGTGCCTCACGCCGTATGAGACCGCCCTCAGCCCCGACGCCGCCGCGGGCGATCTGACGCCGAAGTTCCCCGATTCCGTCGGCATCATGCCCGACGGCACCCCCTCGCTCTACCGCGCCCCGGAGGACCCCGAAGCGCGCAAGAAATTCCTCGAAACCCAGCCGCACCAGTTCATCTACTACCCGACCCTCACGAATTCCTACTACACGTGGATGCGCAACCGCCTGGAGCGCGCCATGAAGGAAGCCGATGCCGACGGGTTCTACTTCGACCTCTTCTCCTACGCCTGCGGCGACCACGGTTTCCGCTGGACGTACGACCAGTGGGACAACCGCAGTGTGGACATGGATATGTCGAGCTACACGATCAAGCGCAAGAAGGCGGACCTCGCCAAGCTCAGCGAGGATGCCAAGGTGGAGATGGTCAAGATGATCCTCGGCTACAAGAAGGGGAACACCATCGTCGTGAACGACATGGGGGTGGTCGACAAGATCCGCCAACTCCCGATCTTCCACTTCTGCGAAACCGTGGAAGATTACGGGTACTGCACGACGCACTTCTCGACGCCGATCGTCTTCGGATTCACTCCCGGTTATGCCGCCGGCTGCAAGTTCATCGGCAAGGAAGGCACGTGGTGGCAGACCTGGAAGACGGACAAGGACTATTTCGAGGATGTGAAGGACAAGCTGTGGAGCGGCTGCCTGTACTATACCTACCTCACCCCGCCGGGCGAATACTTCCAGACCAGCCTGACTCACGGCAACGTTCTGGACCGGATGTTCCCCATCACGATTGAGGAAATCCACGCCGGGTGGATCAAGGGGAAGGAACGCGTCATTACACTTCAGTCCGGTTCCTACAGCTGGGGGGATGATGCCAACGTGGACTGCTACCTCTATGACAGCGAGGGCAGGGAGTCCGTCGGGACGTGCGAGAAGAGCCTGAAGGGCAAGGTGGCGACGTTCAAAGTTGAAGTGCCTCCCGACGGCGCGGCGGTGCTGGTCCGGCGCGCGACGCCGTAGGAGGGCGGCTGGAAGTTGTTTCGAGACTCACAATGAAGCGCAGCGCGGTGGCAGCATATTGCCGCCACCGGCTGCGCTTCATTGTTTCCGACTGCCCAATCGCCCCCGGCGCCATCCTATGAGTAGCGCCCGAACTTCTTCGCGGCCTCGTACATGGCGACCACGTTCTCGGTGGGCGAATTGTCCTGGAGCGCATGCGTCGGGGCCAGGGCGTAGCCGCCACCGGGCATCATGATCTCCAGAGTCTCCTTGACGTTGGCGACGACCTCCGCCACCGTCCCGTAAGCCACCGGCCCGGCCGTCGAGATCATTCCATGGAAAGCCATCCGGTCCCCGAAGCGCTTTTTCAGGTACGCCGGGGCCATGTCCTTCGCTTCCGGCTGCAGCGTGTCCGCGATGCGGATGCCCACCTCGATGAAGTCGTCGAACGCCCAACTGCTGGACCCGCAGGAGTGGATCGCCACGGGAATGTTCCACGCCTTGGCCACGTCCACGAACCGCTGATGCAGCGGCCGGATCTGCCGGCGGTAGAGTTGCATGCTGACGGTCTGGCCCCGTTGCGTTCCCAGGTCCTCTCCCATCCAGAGCAAGTCAATCCCCCCGCGGGCCGCTTCCAGGGTGCGGCGGACCACCTCCACCATCACCTGCGTTTTGCGCTCAATGAGGCGCAGGCAGGCCGGCTCCTCTGTCGCCAGGTCTATCAGCGTCTGCTCCATGCTGCGCAGCATCCCCGTGCTGTTGATCGTATCCCCCAGGCCGGCGCTCCCGGTGAAGATGCAGAACTCGCTCAACCGCTTGCAGTTGGAGGCGACCTTCGAGTAATCGAAATCGTCCGGCGAGGGCATGGGCCAGGCCTCGACCTCTTCGAGGGTGGCGTCGCGAAGGGGAAAATCACAATAGTCCCAATAGCCGCCGCTCTCATGCTCGACCCAGCGCCTTCGGATTCCCCACTCGTCGACCTGCCGGCCGGGCACATCCGGGTGCAGCTTCGGCCCCACGTAGGGGGCGGTCACCTGGCGGAAATCGACTCCCAGCGCGCGGAGAATCCCTTCGCGGTCGTCGGCGGCCAGGCCGAAGTGCGCCTTCAGCCGCCCGTCGATGCCGGGGTTGGCGGAGTAGTTGACCGGCACGCGATCCGGCTCCTGCCGGGCGAAAGCCGTCAGCACGCGCTCCTTGGAGGTCATCTTCGTCACAGACGAACCTCCTGAAATGGGTTCGCGCAGGGGGCTTTGTCGGCGACCAGGAACCGCTTCTCCCGGCAGAAGGCCATGGTGGAGGTGCTGGCAGGATTGCAGATGCTGAACGGCCAGCCATCGTGGTCGGCGAGTATGCGTTGAAGCTTGCGGACCGTGAGCTTCTTTCCCGGCGCGGGAAGCAGCGCCTCGTAGCGCTGGTACCGTTCGAGCGTGCGCCCCGCGCCGTCCGGCTGCTCCGAGCGGTCCCATCCGATCCCCAGTTTCGCGAGGGCCTTCTGCGATTTCGGCGAGGCGTAGTGGTTCGTCGCCACGATCCAGTCCCCCTTCGGGCGCGTGACCCATTGCCCCACGACGGACATCTCCACGCGCGCCACGTCCCCGCTCGCGTCCGCCAGCACGAGGTTCACTTGCGTCGGCCATTCCTTGATGAGGTCGAGCACTTCCTTCACCGTGGCGCACTGCTGGATGATCGCCCGAATCACGAGATCGAAATTCAGCGCTCCCGGCGCGTCGATGCGCGTCCAGTCGTCGCACACCGGCCAGACGGAAGAGACGCCCACCGCCAGCCCCGCCTCGTTCAGGCAGCGCGAAGAGCCCGCCATCCCCAGCCGCCCGAGGTCCACGTGCGCGTACCCCTTGTCGGGGCGCGTAATCTCCAGCCGGTACGATGGCGCGGAATCGTCCAGGTTCCCGCCGACGAGGGGACCGTGGTCGCTGTCGCGCGCGCCGACGCTGGAGCAATGGTCCGCGGGCACGGCGGTCTCGATCCGCACGCCCGGCCCGTAGGGAAAGTTCTTGAGATAGTGCGTCGGCCGCGCATGCGCCCAGAGGATCGGCCAGCCCATCAGGTTGAAGACGACGGTCATGTCAAGATCGGCGCCGCTTCCTTCGCTGATGCCGACCATCTCCTCGTGGAGGTGATCGAAGAGGCTCCCCATCTTCTCGCGGTGGAGCGCCTCGGAGGCCTTCCGGAAGCGCTTCAGGAGGTCCGCCCCCTGATGGTGCGCGTGCGCCTGAAGGTACTCGTGCATCAGCCGATGGATTCCATGGCGGTACTCGCGGCCATGGGCGCGTCCCAACTCACACGGCGTCCCCCTGCGCTCTGTTACGATAAACATGTCCATCTCTCCAGAATAGAAGTATTCCAACGAACGTCTACAATTTCACGACCCAGGTTTGCGGACCGTCACTCTCGCGGCTGGACGTATAGGCGACCCATTTTCCATCCGGGCTGGTCTGGGCGTTGGGCTCCGCGCGCGCGGCGCCGGCCATCGGCGAGTGGATGGCATTCCCCTGCAGCGTGGCCAGCGGCTCGAATTCGGCCCGCGGGGTCCCGGGCCGAATCCAGGCCCGCCAGATCGCTTCGTTCTCCGCCCCGTCGGCGCCGTCGCCCACGAGCCAATCCTCCGCAGCCCCCAGGTTCCAGTGGACGCTCCTCTTTTCCTCAGGCCAGCTCTGGAAATCCTGCGGATCGGAGAGAGACTGGCGGAAGATGAACCAGTCGCTGCGCGCCCAATTCGGGCGGCCCGAGACGTACTCCTCCCGGAGCCGGTAGCCGTGGCCGAGCATGGCGCGCCCGTCCGCGCTGAAGAACTCGTGGCCCCATCCTTCGCGCCGATATGGATAGGAGCGGACGCAACGAAGCCCCGTCCCGTCGGCGCGGATGGTCCACATGCGCTGAACCAGGCACCAGTTTCCCTCGTGACAGAAAGAGAGGAGCCCGGAGTCCGCGGGGGAGAACTGGACGTGACCGAAGGCGCGCCGGTCGTGCAGAATGTCGCGCCGGCGTCCGTCGGCGGAGTCGTACACCTCCAGCCATCCATCGCGAACGTCCGGCATCATCACGTGGCTCCACCAGTAAGTCACCTTGTCGGGATAATCGGATTCCTTTTTGGTGAGCGGGGTGACGCGAGACTTGGCGAGCAGCTTTCCATCGCAGGAGACGCTGATGCAGCAGCCGGCTTCACAATCGGGGTCGAACTCGGCCAACTGACGCCGGCTCCCGGAGGAGTCGATGCGGAAAAGGGCGGAGGGGGTCTGTTCGTAGAGGAGCAGGTCATCGGGCGCCAGGGCATGCGAGAAGTTGCCCTCCACCAGGCCGCTGCCCGGCACGCGCTGGGGCACGCCGTCGGGCACGGCGAGTCGAAAAAGCTTGTGCCGCGCGCCGGCGGGGTCGTCGGAGGTGGGGCGCGTGGAGGCGAAGTAGAGCCAGCGGCTGTCGCGCGACCAGCCGCGCGCATGGAAATAGAGAGTGATGTTCCGATTCCCCACGCTCGTGCAACGCCAGACCGGGCGTCCGCTCACCGGGTCCTTGAATTGTTTCGCTTCGCTCATCCGATCTTGCCCTTCATATCTTCAGAGAAATCGCGCGAGTTCCGCGCGCCATCCTCCCATTGATCCGCACGCGCGTGAGGCCCTCACCGGGAGGCCGGTGCAGCAGCACTTTCTCGGGCGCGCGCCTGAATTCGGGCCGCCAGATCACATCCAGCGTCTTCCCGTCGCGCGAGCGCCGGGTCAGGAGCGTGACCGGGCCGAACTCCGTTGGGACGTTCTCGAACGCGCACGCGGCCCCCGGCTTCACCCAGGCGGCGGGCATGAGGCGCAGGAGATGGAGTTCGCCGCGCCGCACCTGATCGTCGATGACGGCCAGCCGGGCCAGGTACAACGCGAGGGCGGCGTTCAACGCCTCGCCGGCAACGCCGTCGCGCTCCTCGCAGGAGATGCCTGTCTTCCTGGAAATCGAGCCGGCGAAGAGGCTGTACATCCCTTCGAGGAACCGCGCGCGCTCCCCCAACTGGTGCGAGTGGAAAACGTTCCAGGAGTAGCTCGGCTCGCAACTCGACATTTCGTGATCGAGCACCGCCACCTGGTTTCCCTGCGGCCCGCCGCGGTTGAAGCGCCGCTGTGGACCTTCGCGGAACCAAAGGCAGAGATCTTTCATCGCCGGCTCGTCGGCGTCGAGCAGCCCGGCGAAGACGAGCATGAGCGGCCCGGCGTCAAGGTAGAACGGATGCCGCGTGTCCCGCCGAGTGTCGCAAGCCAGGGAGACCGGGGGGAGAATATGCTTGCGGCCTCGCGAGTCCTTCCAGACCGGAGCCGTCCGGCAGCGTTCGCGGAATGCGCGGCGAAACACATCGCGCGTCTCGGCGGCGTCCTGCGCGAATTCCTCGGCGCGCGGATGGCCGATGCTCCGCAGAAGCCGCACGGCGCTGCACAGCCCCAGGTAGTTCCATCCGATGCTCCAGACCGCCTGAATCTGCGCCGTGTTATCGGTGGCGACGGCGGGCGGGAGCAACCCATCGACGCCGCCATGGTTCTTGATCTTGCGCGCCTCGCGCAGGAAGTCGCACGCCTTGACGACGCAGCCGGTGTAGCGGTCGACGAACCGGCGGTCGCCGGAAAGCAGCCCATGCATGGCGATGGCGTGGAGGATCGCGCCATGGTCGGTGATCCACCAGTGGTCGCGGTAGGCGGCGGGCGTCGCGAGATACCCGGGGTGCGCCGCATAGGAGTCACCGGGGGGCAGCGCCTGCCCCTGCTCATCCTTGAAGATTTCAAAGTACTTCTCGGCGGCGCCGTGGCAGCCGAAGGTGTCCATCAGCATCGTGAGGTAATACGGGATGTTGGTCGACCACAGGTCGGAGTACTCCCACGATCCCAGAATCTTGCAGTACTTGCCGGAGGCGGGGTCCTTCTCCGCCAGGAGCGTATTGATGCGAAGGCTGTGCTTGAGGATCTCGTTGATCGGCGCTTCGGGAACTTCGAACCGGGTGGGCGTCTTCATGATCTTCGACCAGTAGCGCGCCGTTTCGCGCAGCGCGCGGTCGCGGCCCAGCGCCAACTCCCGGTCAAAAGCCGTTCGCTCCGCGGGGATCATGGGAACCAGAAGGTCGACATGCGCCCCTTTCCGCGCCGGCAACCGGACGTACAGCTTGGGGCACGGGTGCTTGATTTTGTTCTGCTCGGTCGAATCGGTGAACTGCGCGGTGAAGATCGCCTCGATGCAGTCCTTCTGCCCCGGCGCCACCCCCAGCCGCACGCCTCCGTCCGGCTCCAGGATGCGCAGCCCCTTGCCAGCGTCGTACCGTTCGCCGTCCGCCGAGAGCGGGCGGGGATAATGCGCGCGGTCGGGGTGGTAGCGGACGTTGTCGCGGGGGTTCATCGTCACGGACATGAAGGCGGTGTTGTACATCAGCACGTTGAATCCGTGCGTATCCTCCAGCGGCAACGCGGGGCTGAGGTCGTGAATGCTCAGGCGCACCCAGGCGAAGAGAGGCTCGATGCCGCTCTTCACCTCGCCCCCGCCGGGGATGTGCGCGAAGACCTCCTGGCGAAGGAGCACGCCGTCGGCGGCCCACTCGCTCCAGAGGACCGGCGCCGGTCCATCGTTCCACCCCTGGTTGACCGTGCCGTCGTCGTGGTCGAGATAGCCGAGGTAGGTGCCCATGTGGTGTTCGCGATAGGCCGGCGCGAAGGCCAGGTGCACCCCCTGCCCCTTCCAGGCATGGCTGCGCTTGGTGCGCGTCGTGGCCGGATCGGCCAGGAGGGAGCCGTTCCACAGGACGTTGAACCGGAAGAAATGGTCCTTCCAGCCCACCGGCGTCCAGATATCGCTGATATCCCGCCACCACCTGCAGGCGGCTTCATAGGTCGGTTCGGTCATATGCCGGCCCGTTCAATCCTCAAGTAAGTTGCCATCCGGCGGCCGCTACTTGCTCAGGAGATACGTATGCCATGGCTCGGTGACGAACTTGCCGCCCGCGGCTTCGACCGGACGGCCCGACGTCACATCCGTGACCCGCCGGCCCGGCGGAACGGCATACTCAAATGAGTCGTACGCCCAGAGCGACATGACCTTATTCTCGTCGTTCGTCCACTCGACCGCCTTCTCCTGGTCCGCGTCGGTCGCGCTGGGGAGCATATGGCGATACTGCATGGTCGGATACGCGGCCTTGTAATCCTTGTTCGCCTGGATGATCCAGTCCGCGAGTTTCTGAGGACAGGTGGGATCGATGGGTTTGTCGGCGGCGCTGGCAACGATGGCCGCCGGGCTCTTGTTCGCGCAACTCATGTAGTAGTAGTTGCGGGTCAGTTCATTTTCCGGCACGTAGCCGCGCGCCCAGAAGAGTTTTTGCCAGCCGTAGATTCGCTGGTACCCGAAGAGGCGGTTGTCGATGATCGGGCTGACGCTGCCTCCGGCCGGAATCCCGAGCGGTCCCGAGCCTTCGTACCCGATCCAGAGGCCCATCTTCATCATTTCCGCCGTCAGCTTGAAGGCGCTGCTGATGTCGTAAACGGGGTGGTCGGCGGAGAGATAGCCGACGCAGTCGATGGTGTTGTTGGGGTAGGAATCCATCCAAGCGCCGTCGATGCCCAGGTCGCGCAGGTGCTGATAGATTTTCAGGAACGCCTCCCGATAGCCGGAGCGCGGATTATAGACGATGAGTTCCGAGTACGCGCCGTACGATTTGACGTTTTCGGCGGAACTGTAGAAGCGCTTCTGATGGTACTCCCCGTCGCTGTCGCGCAGGAGCCAATCCTTGTGCTGCGCGGCGATGAACGAGCGGCCCCCCGTGTAGAAGGTCGGACCCCAGCACATGACTTTCATGCCGAGTTTGTGGGCGTAGTCGCAGAACTCGCGAGTGGCGTCCTCCCCTCCGAAGGCGGCTCCCGGCCGCAGGTTCATCAGGCAGTCGATGGAGCCCAGCCGCCGGTCGTCGTGGTTGTCCTCCCACCCCTTCCACCAAATGGCCTGAAATCCCCACGCGCTGAACTTGTCGAGATAGCGCTCGTTCCCCTGGATGTCGTTCGGGCCGTAGAGGTACATCCACCCCTTGGCGGCCATGGTGAGCATTTCAGGCGGCTTCACGCCGTAGTACTCGCAGCGCTTGTTGTGGACGTAATCGTAGATGATGCCGTGCCAGTCCTCCACTCCCAGCGGCGTGGGCTGGCGCAGGTCGGGAGAGAACAAAACGATCATCTCCGGCGTCTCCGCCGCATTCTCCCAGGAGTACATATAGCGGTGGGCATAGCGGATGGCGGGCGACCCGGCGGGCTTCAGGATCGTCCGTATGCCGTAGACGGGGTGGTCGTTGTAGGCGAAGATCAGGCCGTTGTCGCCGTACTGGAAGCGGAAATCGAAGTGCGTGTAATTGAAGAGGACGCTGGGATACCGCAGGTCATAGAGCTGGGGATACACGTTGTACGCGGGATCCTTGCACTCCTTCCACTCCAGGTCCCCCGCGACGGTCAGCTTCTTCTTCACCATGTAGCTGTGCGCGTGGCCGGATTCGAGAATCCAGTCATTTTCGATCGTCCCGCCGGGCGCCCAGGAGAAAACGTCCTGGATGCTCATGAGCGGATTCTTCTCGCTCTTGAACCGATAGACATAGCCGAACCCGGCGAAGTGGACGCCGTTGATCACCGCCGTCCGGGGCTGAATGTCCCAGGAGAGTTCATCCGTCAACCCCGTCTTGATATCGGTCATCCGGGTCACCAGCGTCACGCGCTCCCCGTCGGCCCGGGCGGAGACCAGTTCGTACGGACCGTAATCCCCGCCGGCAACGGCTGCGCCCGGCGAAGCCTTGCCCGAGAGAGGGTCGTCCCCCCAAGGAAGGCTGCCCAGCATGGCCGGCCGCCGCCCCGCCAGTTCGATGGCCGGGAGCTGGAGGACCTGGTCCCCCTTGAGCAACGTCTCCTTGAACCAGACCTTGCCAATCCCCTTCAGGTGGTTCCCCTCCAGCGGCGCTTCCATGCGGATGCCGTTGGAGAGCGTGATGTCCAACTGCACCGGCGTCTGTTTGACGGAGGCCGCGGCGTACGCCATCGCGGGCAGGGCCACCAGCAGCGTCAATGCACGAATCGTTGAGTTCATCAGGTCACTCCCCACTTGCCGGTCAGAATTTGCCGAAACCACCGAAGGTGAGGCTCTTTTCATCCGCCTCGTACGCGGCGATGCTGTCATAGATGCGCATGTAGTCCATCCTCCCCCAGAATCCCCAGGGGTACGGCTCGTTTCCCCCTCGCGGATAATCCAGGCAGCCGACGTACAGGAACGGCGGGTCCGCGAGCTTGCCGGCCGTGATCCGGGCCGATGCCTTGAGTATTTCCGTTCCGCTCTTGAGCAAGCGCGCATCGAGTTTGTGCGCGCGGTTGTTGACCACCAGCGTGAGCCGATACCATTTCCACGGCTCGACCGGGATGGAGACGGCGGGGTAGCACGGCACGGAGCCGTCCGGGAGGTATGAGTAGAAACTCGCGGTGAGCGTCCGCTTCTCCCCCTCTTTATTGACCGCAAGGCTCGTGTTCCAGCGCGCCCCGAGGATGTTGAAGGAGGCGTTCTGGGGAACGTCATCCATCGGCGCGACGGGCTCTTCCAGGAAGAACTGCGCCACGAGCACCCATTCGTCGTGCGCGGCGGGGGAGAGGGACTTGGACTGGAAGAAGCGAACTTTCGCCTTCCGGTTGTTGAAGTCAATCGCCCCGCCGTCCTGCGTCACCATCAGGTCATCCAGCGAAAGGCAATACGCCTTCCCGTCATTCCCATAGGGCGAACGGTCGTTCACCCAGTCGTTGTCCAGGTTGTCGAAATGCATGTCCCACAGGAGGGAGGAGGGCAGCGCGCCGGCCAGGCCGACGTCGGTGAAGAAGCTGCTCTTCCCCCACGCGGCCTGGGCGTGGCAGACGATGGAGCCGTAGGCCGCATCGGCGGGCGCGCAGACGAGTTTCTCGTAGCGCTTCCACTCCTTCGTCAGCGAATCCCGGCGGACGAACTCCCACCAGACCGGCTTCTTGTCCTTGTCGTACCACTTGACCTTGATGCAGGAGTTGTTCTGCCAGTCATCCTCCGTGCGCGCCAGGCCCGACACCCGGTAGGTGGCCTCCGGGATGACTTCGATCTTCGGACTCTCGGCATAGCCGCACCCTTCGATGGCGAGGCACCGCTTCGCCTCGGTCTCTTTCGCCTCCGCCGTGGTGCAGTTGCCCAGGAGCGTCCAGCCCTCCAGCTTGCCGATCTCGCGCCCGAATTTCTCCGGTGCCAGCGATATCGTCGGCGCCGCGATCACTTTGGGCTTGGGCGGCGGCTTCGGCGTTCCACGGACGAACTCCAGGCCGTCGATCCATATCTTGAACGTTCCGCCCGCGTTCTGATAGAAGGCAATTGCGCTGATCTTCTCGAAGCTGAACTCCCCCGCGACGTTCTGCCCGAACGCTTCTTCCGTGAAAGGCAATTCGATCCGCTTCCACTCCGGCCCGATGCTCACCGCCGCGTCCCGGCGATTCTCAAAGCCGTTGGCCATGAGCATCACCAGGAGGTTGTCGCTGGCCTTGTCCGACTTGACCCAGAAGACCAACTTCTCATACTGCGTCAGGTTCCAATACAGGTTCTCGCCGGGATACAGGATGGCGGCTTCCGTAAAACTGAAGTTCCCGAAGATGGAGTGCTTGCCGACCTTCGCGTCATCCGAGAGCGCGAGGCTCGGCACATAGTGGTTGTTCCAATGGTCGAGGCTTTCCGAGGCCGTCTGATCATTCACCTCGAATGCGGTCCCGGCAGCCTGGGCGCGCAAAGACGTCCCCCCCGTCAGCGCGAATATGACTGCGAATGCCAGCGAGGCGGCGGCCTTGCTCATAACCGTTCTCCCCAGAAGGTGTCCAGAATATTCGGAGCGACAACTTTCGATAAAGCGGCCTAGTTTGTACCACTTTTACGAATAATAGTCAAGTGGCAAATTTAAGCGCAACCTACAGCTAACTACTTAGCAGCAATCCGGTTGCAGCCAGATGACTTACGCCTTGACATTAGCCATCGTCGCAACTATAATACTTCTCCGTAGTTCAAAACTTCCATAGGTGGCACCAGGAAAGGCGGTCTTCAGCGCCATGGGCGCAGTGAAGAAATACGAATATGCCGCACAGGAATTGCGCCGGAAGATCGGCGCCTCCTATAAGCCCGGCGACCTCTTCCCGCCGGAGTCCCTCCTCGCGCGGGACCTCGGGGTGAGCGTGTGCACGCTGCGCAAGGCCATGGAAATTCTTGTCGCCGAAGGGCTCCTGATCCGAGGCCAGGGCAAACGCACGACCCTGGCGCAGCCGCCCGCCGCACAACCCGCGCAAGCGCGGAAGAAGTCCGTCCTGCTTCTCCCCTTCGACGAGGGGACTTTCTTCCATGAAGAGCTCGTGAAAATTCAGGTGGAACTGTACGACCACGGCTACCTGACCTCTCTCTGCTCGTCGGCCCGCCTGTATGACCCGAACGTGGTCTCTCAGGTGCGGCAGATCGTCCAGGCCCACGGCGACGTCGAAGGCTTGATTTGCGGCCCCCTCTACGGCTGGTACAACAAGGTGGCCCCTGCGTTCGAAGAGCTGCCTTATCCCTTCGTCGCCATCGGCACAACCACCCCCATCCCCACAAGCTACGTGGCGGTGAACCTCGCCTCGGGCGCCTACGAGGCGTTGCGCCACCTGGACCAGATCGGCTGCCGCACGATCCGGTTCTTCGGCTTCCGAGGCCACGGCAACCCCTTTGAACGCTTTGCCGGCGTGGAGCATTTCCAGGCAGAGTTCCGCAAAGAGGAGTCGGTGGAGACGCTGACCGTCCCCGCTTTCGGAACGGTCGCCTCCGGTTTTGAATCCGCCATGCGGGAGTTCACGGCCGGCCGCGTGCCGGACGGCATCCTGGCCCACAACGACCTGTGCGCGATCGGCATCATGCTGGCCGCGCGGAAGTTGGGCATCCAGATTCCCGAGGATATCGCGGTGGCCGGGTGCGACGATATCGCCGACGCGGCGAAATCCAGTCCGCCCCTGACCACCGTCCAGCAGCCCAAGGAGCAAGTCGCGCGCGAGGCCGTCCGCATTCTGCACGACGCCATCACGCGGCCCGAGACGGCGGTGCGAAACCAGATACTGCTTCAACCCCGGCTGGTGCTGCGCGACTCCACGTTGAATTACGCGCTGACGCATAACAAGGCCGAACCGGCCGGGGCGGCCGCCGCCTCGGCCCCCGCGCTGAAACCGGCCGAATAATACCATCCCCCCTCTTGCAGTCTGAGTGGTGAGGCCCACACATGAAAGAGGTTTCCCGGCTCGATCACGCCGGCGTTTGCTGGTTCCTGAACAGCCCTGTGACGGAGGAGGGCGTGCGACGCCATGCACGCGCCTTCCGCGAAGCGGGCTTCTCCTCCTTGCTTCCCATCCCCATCTGCAACGGCACGGCCAACCGGTCCAAGAGCCAATTCCGCAATTCCGGCATGCAATGCGATTACCTCTCGGAGGAGTTCTTCGGTCACTATGCGCGCGTCGTACGCGCCTGCCATGACGCGGAGATGCCGATATGGGTCTGGGATGACGATTTCTGCCCCGCCTGCTGGGCCGGCGGCGCCATGGTCAAGACGAGGCCGGAGCTTCGCGGGAAGATCGTCTATCGCATCGGGCAGTCCGATCCGCCGCCTCCGAACGCGGTGCGCACCCTTTGCGAGCGGGATGGCCGGCAATACGTCCTGGCGCTGGAGGCCGCGGACTCCTCCCGCATCGACGTGTTCCATCCCGACGCGGGCGCCCACTTCGTGAAGCTGAACTACGAGACGTACTTCACGCACTTCGGCGAGTTCTTCGGCAGGACCCTCGTCGGCTTCTTCACCGACGAGCCAGGAATCCCGGGATGCCTCGGCGGACTCTATCGCCTTCGCGACAGCTTGGCGCCCATGCCGCTGCCCTGGACGGACGACCTGCCCGCATTGTGGAAGGGGCTGCACGGCGGCGACCTGGTGGAGCTTCTGCCCTCTCTGTTCATGGACTCGGGCGATTCCCCCGCGGCCCGGCAGGCGCGGGAGGGGTTCGGCGCGCTTATCAACCGGCTCTGGGTCGAGCGCTGGATGTCTCCCTGCCGCGACTGGTGCCGCAGCCATGGCGTGACCTACACCGGCCACCTCAACAACGACGACTACGTGGAGGCTCGGCTGAAGTCCTCCGGCAACCTGCCGAATTCTCTGCGCTTCTTCGACATGCCGGGGATCGACGTCGTCGTGCACCACATCCTCCCCGACAAGGAGCGCCAGCCGAGCGAAGGGCTCTCCGTCTGGGACGTCAACCGATTCAACAGCGATTTCCCGCGCTTCGCCTCGTCGGCGGCCCGGGCCGCATCCCGAGGCAGGGCCATGTGCGAACTGGGCGACGCGTATGGCTGGGGCTGCGACCTCGAACTGCGCAAGTGGCTTCTGGACTACAACATCGCGCGCGGCATCGACTTCATCTTCTGGGGGTCCGCCGTCTGCTCCCTGGCAGGCAGCGACGTCATGGCGACCTCCGGCAACATGGGACCGGAGCAGCCCTACTGGCCGTTCTGGAACGAGCTCAACCGCTGCTATTCAAACGTGCTGGGAATGCTCTGCAAGGGAAGTCGCTGCGCCCGCGCGGCCATCTTCTACCCCGCCGGCGGCTACATGGGGGGCGGCAGCCAACTCAATGAGCGGCTGGACGCGCTGGCCGCTTTCCTGCGCGGGAATGGCGTGGATTTCGACTACGTGGAGAGCTTGTCGGACTCCGGCGCGCCATACGAACAGATATTCGTTCCCGCCGGCTCGCCGCTCTCGGCGGATGAGGTGGCATGGCTGGAGAAGAAAGCCGGGCAGTGCAAAGTGTACGCGCCATCCGACCGTCCTCTGCGCGGGGCTACCCCCTATTCCGCGCCTGCGTGCGCGTTCCTCCCCGGGAAGTTCATGGAATTCGCGGCGGCCCAGTATGGCGACCTGGGCAAGTTCCTGAAGCCCGACCTGAGCGTGGCGGGTCTCCACGAAATGTGCCTCCACAAACGCGAAGTCGCGCCGGGGGAGTATCTGCTCTTCGTGTTCAACGAGAGCGCAACGGGCTCGCTTGAATTCACGCTGCCTTCCCAT
>Ga0114951_10002289_pt1 | contig 21868 bp, 19 predicted proteins | sample AM7aDNAmetaG_FD_88677 | JGI IMG/M metagenome (GOLD analysis project Ga0114951, IMG submission 88677) | Freshwater microbial communities from Finland to study Microbial Dark Matter (Phase II) - AM7a DNA metaG | ecosystem: Environmental > Aquatic > Freshwater > Lake | place: Finland: Lake Alinen... | reverse complement strand
GAAAAGTTCTGGCAGCGGAACCGGCTGGAAGCGGTACTTCAGAGCCGGGCGGCGTATTTAAGCGAAGACGGACGGGCGCAGAAATTCTGGGGCGAGAGGAAAACGACAGGAAGAGCCGTTGGCAGGAATCGATTGCGAAGTTGCCAGAACCCCGTGGCGTGACCTCGCAGCTACGGTCATGCACCCTGGTGGATAATGAATTAGACCAAGTTGCTGAACAAATTTACTTAAACGAGCAGGTGAGGCAAGTAGCACAAGCAAAATCCAAGCAGACAAACGACTATGTTTTTTTGTGGGTAGGCATATTAGTTCTTATGAGCGTTGTAGGCTTTATTTGTTATGGCTGTAGCGTTGCAGTCGTATTTTCTAGTGTTTTGGATTTATTATTAATCGTTGGAATCCCCATTTTAGGAGGAGTGATTGTTTTTCTTGGAAAAATATTTTCGGACAATGGTCATATGTACGGGGTAGACTTTAGCAACCATGCAATGCAGATGTTTTTGCTGGTTTGGTTTTCTCTTTGGATCATTTGGAATGCTATTCAATCATTTAGATATAACAATGTATTTGTAGCTTTGTTTGTTCTGGCAAGTAGGATCACTACTCCAATTATTATCGTGATTATTTGGAGCTGGGTAACATCAGTAATTGATCGTTTTTTGGATCATGGTTGTAAAAAATAAATTTCAGGCCAATGGCCATAGAGAAAGGTAGGCGATGCAGATGGAAAAAGAACAATTCGAAGCTGTGCTAGTAGGACTTGCCACTAAAAAGCCATATTTCCTTTCTGAAAATGAATTTCAAATCGCATTAGCTGAAGAATTGGCTAACTTCGAGCGAAAGAATGGCCATGAGGGCGCTTGTGCCTATCTGGACCAAAATAAAAATATAATAAATAGAAAAACAACGATGAACCCCGATATTGTGGTCACAAAAATTAAGTTCCCAAAAGATGAATATGATGCGTGTCAGGATTTGGATTATGTTGAGTGTAAACATAAGACATGCGGGGAATATGTGGACAATGAGCGTGTAGTGCGACAATCATCCAAAAAGAAGCAAGCGTATAATAAAGCGAGGTGTGAATTTTGGGAGGATGTCGAGCGCATGGAATCAGTGGACAGCAAACAACCTGGCTTAGTGAATAAATATGTTGTTTTTCTAACAAATGATGAAAAGTTCTGGTCAGAACGGAACTCCCCGGAGAATAGTAGTGATCGCGAACTTCGCCTTCATAATGGTCGCGGGGACGTTACGGGGGAAATGATCTATTACACAAATAGGAACGGGGTGCCTGCAAATAAAACTATAATATTAAAAGGGGCATATCGTTTGGAGAAAGATGCGTGGAAGCCATATGGTAGATCGAATTTTAAATACTTATTGATCGAAGTAAAATAAGCTATTCGTGTTGGCTTATAGTAAAGTAAAAGTTTTACGAGCGTGTATGCCGTCGCGCCCCTGGTGTATGCTCCAGCGCATCAATACAGGGTGATTATTTGGAGTTGAATAACATTTGCGATTGATCGTTTTTGAATCATGGTGATAAAAAATAAATTTCAGGCGACAGTAAGAGAATTAAAAGGGATGGATAAATGAAAAATGAACTTCTAAAATTGGATGGGGTGAAATGACCAGCGAAAGATTGCAAGAGATGGTACGAAAGATTCTGAAAAGACCGGGCAACAGATATGCTAAGCAACTTTTAATGGGTGAATGTGTCGACGGCGGCGAAAAAAAACAGCAAAAAATTGAAAATTGGGTACAGATTGAGTTAGCAAAAGATCTTCAGAAAGAGTTGCCAGACCAAATAGTCACTATCGAAGAGGGTAATACCGATATCGTCATTAAGCCCTCAAATAATGATTTGGAAAATCACGTAGGTATCGAGCTGAAAATACAGGGGACGAAGGATAGCCTCCGTGCGGATGCGCTGAAGTTGAAAAAATTCCTAAAAGATAAAACCAATGCTCATGGATTTTTGCTTATCGTGATGTTGCTTAAAACAAAAGGCAGAAAATACAAGTCTTGGGATGAAGCGTTCCTTGCTTTGGAGCCTTTGAAAGAAATTAATAAAATGCTTGAGATCTGTACGTCGATAAAAATAGAGCCGACGGGGAAGCGAACGATAGCAAAAATGTTAGGAATTTTCTGTGGAAAAGCAATTGTTGGATAGGTTGGTTTTAAGCGCAAGGTAGGTCATTGCAGGAAAGAGCTTGCCCAGAAAGGGTGAGAATGGCCTGCGTTCTTCGTGGCTCGCCAGCTTTCTGTGCGGCATTCTCGGGCCGTTCATGTTGGTATTGGCGTTGCCGCATTCGCTTACCGCGTTCCTCTTCATCATTAGTGGTGTCATTCGGTTGCTTTCATGAGAAATAGCCTGCCTCTAAACGTCAAATAAAGTAGGCAGACCGCCTTCGGGTAGAGCAGAAACCATCTTTTTTTCGAAAAGTTCCTGACAGCGACACTATGCTGTCGCACCCTCCGTGTATAATCCACGATGTGACTAAAAACATCCCATCAAAATCCCAAAAACCAGCATCCTTACTTCGCCCAAAACCGGAGGTCGCATGAAGAAAACACATGCTGTTAAGAAGATTCAGAAGGTTCGCGGCACAGCCTATGAACTCATCAGTATCATGGCCATAATTTCTTGCCAGGCCATAGAGCGCTGTTTTACGCCGCATGCGAAGAGAAGGAACACCATACTTGATATATACAAGGATGAGAATTTCCTAAGAGAAATGAAGGACGCTCTTGCCCATGATAAGGACCTAAGCAGTTTGGCAAAAAATTTCAGCACTTTTATACGAGTCGTCGAAAAGGTTGCTAGGGGGGGAAGGTCGTGATATCTGAAATAGAAACGAATTACGTGTGCTTTTCCGGACTTCTACTAAAGAGGTATCCGGAGTTATTTGAAAGCCTGGAGGCGGCTCTGGAGAGGAGGGACATTCCTTATGGACTCATAACGGGTACTCGCGATATCTGGTGTAGGGACTATATGCCTATACAGGTCGCAGAAGATAGTTTTGTTCAGTTCAAGTACGATCCCAGGTATCTGCGGTATAAAAAATACAGGCATACCATAACTGACGTGGATGGGGTATGCGAGGCAATGGGGATAAAGCCGGTTAAGTCAAAGATACGCCTTGATGGCGGGAATGTGGTGACTTCGGGATCAAAGGTCATAATTACGGACCGCATATTTAAAGAAAACCCGAGCCGTGGGAAAAAACGACTTGTTGAGGAGCTGAAAGAGTTACTCCGCGTGGAGCGGGTCATCATCATCCCGGAATGTCCGGGAGATATGACCGGGCACGCAGACGGCCTTGTAAGGTTCCCGCATGAAACGGAGCCTGATAATGATACGGTTTATGTGAGCGACTTATCTTGTGCCTGCCCCAGATATTTTCCGAAGCTCTGCAGCGCTCTCACGCAAGTAGGGCTGACTCCGAGACCTATGCCCTATGACAGCCCGAAGAAATATGATCGTATCGACGCAACCGGCACGTACATCAATTATCTGCAAGTGGGTAAATTTGTTTTCTATCCAGCATTTGGTTCAAAAGCGGATGCTTTTGCGGGCAGGATATTCTCAAAGTTATTTGGATCAGATGCGGTTCCTATAAAGGTCGGTAAGCTGGCCAAAGAGGGCGGGGTGCTTAATTGCATTAGTTGGAACGTATTTAGAAAGAAGAGGATGAAGAAAATAAATCTAAACATAACAGAAAGTCCCATGCTGGATGTGAGCCAAAGTGAGCAAGTCAAAGACCTTGGTATGGATGGCCTGCTTTTAAAAAGCCAAGAGCGGCTTCCGTTTAGGCCGGTAGATCTCACACACTCACATTTCTATCAGCACCGCAACATACTGCATGGGATCTGGTGGTATAACGTGAAGACAAAAGCGCTTTTGTACTCGCAGACGGCTAAGAGCCATATTGATTCTGAATTTCAGGCCCAGATCACAGAGGAAACTCTGTCTATAAAAAAGGGGGCCGAGGATGGGAGCTGGATCAATAAAAGTGATGCTTTGAAAAAGGGATGGATAAGCGGCAGGACTGGTTCATATGGAGGAGACTGGTTTGCATTTGTATACACCGAGCAGTTATCCGCGCTGCCTCTGGACGTTAGGGAGACGCTTCTTAAGGTTCTTGGGGGGAAGATTGGAAACCACATTAGGCATCTTACGGACCCAGCAGGAAACATTTTGCTTGAGGAGAAGGTGGGCCAATGAATGCGACAATCGCTGTCACTACAAACAAGGAGTATTTCGATGAGTATTTCAAGATATGTGAACTACTCCAAAAAAGATACGACCTCTTAGGAAAAATCGAGTCGTCAAACGACAAGGCGGTCCCGGAGGACGGCGTAGACGGGTTAAAGAAGCAAGCTGAAGAGCTTAAAGCCTCCATCGAAGAAAAAGACCACCTGTTCTGGAGTGCCGTAAAGAACTCTATCGATGCAAAAGAGAAGTTTGTTATGGAGGATTTTGCATCTGGTTACCGCCTGGGGTTGTTTGAAAAACGGACGTTACTCTTTTTGCTCTATAGGCAGTTTGTTGGTGGACTGGAGGATTCATTTTATAAGCAGCAGCTTACCAAACTGCTCGATACCAACGATTCCGTAGTGGACAGGATTTGCAACCTGCGTTATTTGGGCAGCGATGGCAGGCTTTCAAAAAACGGGCTCATATGCAAGGAAGCGGCTAGGCCATTTGCCATAGCCATTAGTCTGTCCACGAAGTCTATCAATATGTTTTCCAGAATGCTGCGCGGCAAAATGGTTGAATTTAAATCGGAACCTTTGAATTCCATTTCGGATTGTTCGGAGATTGGTTATGTGAAAGAGCCGGAATATACAATTGATAACGTTGTAGTGAAAGACGATGTAAAAGAGAAGATCCGGCTGTTTGTAGAACCGTCCGGTAGCAGACCCATCCCCATGCCGAATGCCACAAGAATGTCAAAGCTTGCCAAAGGGACTATCTTCCTGTTCTACGGGCCACCCGGAACCGGTAAGAGCATGCTCGCTGAAGCGGTTGCGTCAATGCTCGGAAAGAAACTGCTAGTGGTCGAATACCCGAAGATCATGAGCCGATGGGTTGGTGAGACAGACAAGAAGATACTGCAGGCTTTTAAATCGGCCAAAGAGAACGATCTCGTGCTTTTGATGGACGAGGCGGATTCGCTGCTCTATAACCGCAATTACGCCGGACAGGAGCACGACATACGCTTTGTGAACGATATGTTGCAGCAGCTGGACACTTTTGAAGGGGTGGCGATCTTGACCACCAATATGGACAATCTTCTCGATCCCGCTGTTGAACGCAGAATAACTCTGCGCGTTAAACTTGACGAGCCCGATAGAGAGATGCGTTCCCAGATTTGGAAGGCGCATATACCAGCTCATATAAAGATTGCTGAAGACGTGGATTTTGCCCTGCTCGGCAGCCGATACGAGTTTCCCGGGGGCTACATCAAAAACGCGGTTCATGCGGCCGTGAGGAAGCTTACACTGGACAAGAAAGACACATTGGACATGGACGGCTTGTTATTCGGAGCCAACCTCGAAAGGGATGGCATGTTCAATAAAGAAAAGCGCAACAAAATAGGATTTTTTGCAATGCAATAATCGTAAGGGGTATTTTGAAGATAGGTGGGGAAGCTTCAGAAAGCAGTATGATTTTTAAAATAATGGGGGAGCGTATGGATGAAACGATTAGAAAAATTACAAAGCCGCAATATTATGAAATCCGCCGGCGAGTTAGGAAAAACATTCTCCTCAACTCCGAACAGGCTCTCCGCCAAAGGGTCCCGTTGTCGGGCCAGGACGTTCTGATGGGCGGCATTGTGGTAAGGAAAGAGCTGAAGCTGGCTAAAATTTCTTGCAACGGACAGGCGATGATTAAAGAATATGGATATCCGATGAGGGAGCGGGAGATTTTCGGGGATTCGAATGGTGCGATCAAAACGGAATGCGATTTTATCGCCTACGCGGAAATGACCCTCTATGATTTTTCTGGTTTTTGTGAAGTGTCGCTCGAATGGAAAGATTGGGACGCTAAATTGCTTCCCGCGGTGCTCCGGATTAAGACGGGGGAGGAAGCGTATGTGAACGGACAAATTATCGCCATGAATAACTCCGCAGGATATTATTTGAAGGGTGACGGGCTTTTTGGGAGAAACGAGCTGGAGCTTTACAAGCAGGTTGGCGATCGTTATGAGTCACGTCGGAAAGAAATCCTCGAGCTGAAGAGCCGGGCATATTTCGAAAAAGATGAAGATGTTCTTTTTTTAGCGCGGGAGCCGATGGACATCATCCGTTTGTTTTTAAAGAATAGCCCGGCCGTTGATAGTGCGATGTACCATATGCTTACCGGTGCGATTTATGAGATGTATCTCAAGAGCCATTCCGTGGACCTTCCGAAACTAATTCTCAAGTATTTCCTTTTGTGGGTCGGTTCACAGAACTGGTCTGAGGGCGATGCGGAGTGGAGGGGAACGGATTGGCGGGAACCGTTAGCAGAGGAAGATGTGGCGAAGGAATTTTTTGAATATTACCCAGACTTGATCGCGATGGTGGATTTGTCAAGCCGGGGATAGAAAGCATTGTGGACTTAGAGCATCTGATTAACTATCGGATGTTATTCGGGCTCAAATTGCGGAAGGTGAAATGAACCAATCAGGAAAAAGTTCAAAAACGGGCGATGGGGGATGTGTGAAACTGAGAGCAAAAAAAACGCACCCAAATAACTTATGGCACCATATCGGCCCCATCGCCAAAGAAATCGCAAAAGGCGTGGCTGAAGGATGGAGAGCCTCTTCTCTGAGTCAGACGCGATTACTCACTGGTTTTAAGGATTTGGATGAGATGACTCATGGATTTAAAAAAACAGATTTAATATTGCTTGCCGGTTATCCCGATATGGGGCAAAAAGAACTAGCTTATGCTGTTGCGGCTAAAATCGCTCTTCGTTCAAGATTTTCTGTTGCGATTTTCTCTATGGTGCATTCAAAAGAATTTATAACTCAAAAATTCCTAGCGTCACTATCGAGCGTTGACCGGAATATTTTGAGCCATGGCCACGGGCCAACTCGATCCTTTTCTAAGGTTCAAGAAGCGGCCAAAAAACTATCTAAGGTCGGAATATATCTTACAGATGAGCCTAAAATGTCTGTTGATGAAATTGTTAATGAAGCAAAGGCCGTTAAGTCAAAACATAATGTAGGTTTGATCATTGTTGATGATTTTCAGTCAATCTTTACGCAAGAAGAAACATCTATAGATGTCCTCGGGAAATTAAGAGGACTGGCTCGATCAGCGGAGGCGCCCGTCATGGTGGTATATCAGGCGCGTTATGCAGAGCCAAGAAAACAGCAACACTATTTCGATAGATCCGATCTTGGGGAGCTCGTTCGTTTTCCAGATCAAATTTTAAATATGTATCGAGCAGAATATGATAATCCGACGTTAGAAAATGTTGGTAAGACTGAAATTCTTATTGAGACGCGGGACTATTCAGTGGGTTACGTCCAACTCAATTTCATCAAAGGGTTTTTTCGATTCGAAGAATCACTGGAAAAGCATTTCACTCCAACGATAAGACTCGATCAGCCGTGATTGGCCGATGCCGAGGTTGGTTTTGAATTTTAAACTGAGAGAGGACTTGCAATGAGAAATGTCTGGAAGTCGACTTGGATTCAGGTGCGTTATTCTTTGCATGTCACACAATGGTTTTTCTTTTGACGACCGGTATCCTCCATTTGCCCGGCGCCATAGGGGTCGTTATCTGGTACGGCATCAAAGTGTGGTTTACTACAAAAATCGTAAAAGCAACTTGGATGGGGAAATAAGTGATTGGGGAGATTGGGGCTATTTTGGTGGAAGAGGTTACAAGGTCACAAACACAAGGAGTGCATTGTGCCAGTTAATATTGCCGAGATTAAAGTAATATTATTCGAAATATTGGACGGTTTTTTAGAAAAAAACAAACTATTTTATAATGAAGGGCATCTTCAGTTGGTATTAGCCGAGCATCTTGCAGGCATATATCCTGACGCGAATGTTTATCTCGAGGAATCCTTCGGCAGCAAAAGCATAGACATAGTTATAAAGAATAGTTCTAATAAAGCCCTTTATGCAATCGAGCTGAAATATTGTTTTAAGATGACAGACGATTTAAAAAAACTAGTAAATGATTATAATTTGAAAGGGAACACGGTAAAGTTCGATGCTGAAAAGCCTGGTTCCGGCGGCCAAACTAGTCGTCGATACTCTTTCTGGAAGGATGTCGAGAAATTACAGGAATATCAGCACGATCCCAACGGAGGGTGCTCCGGTTGCGCCATCTTTTTTACAAATGATAGGACGTATTGGGAGAAAGTCGGGCCGACGTATGCCAGCGTAAATTTTTCCATGCATGAAAGAACGGTGCCTCCTGGTGCTTTGGAGTGGAATAGTAATGCAGAACATAGCGGTGTAAATTTAATAAAAGATTATCCGGTTAACTGGAAGCCGGCTCTTAAGAGTGAATCGGAATTTAGATATCTTATGTTGTTCGTCACTCCATAAGGGAGCTGAGCGATCGTAATGTCATCAGCAAAAAGAAAAGCCAATAGAGGAGCTGAAAATGATGGATATTAAGGTGATATTAAAAAAACTATCTGAAAAAAGATCAGTTTTTCACATGGAGGCAGATTTTCAGCTCGCTTTATTTAGAGAAATTGCGGAGGTGTTGGGAACTTCAAAAGATATTTACCTGGAACATCTTGAAGGCGGTAAGCATATAGATATTTATATAAAAAACGAAAACATGGATACCGCGTTAGAGATAAAATATAAAACAACATTCAATAAAAAAATTATATGTCCAAAGACAAACGAAGTCTTTAGGTTGAAAAAGCAAAGCGGCCAGACGTATAGCCGATATGATTTCTGGCACGACATAGAGCGTTTGCAGGAACTGGTGGGAACAGGGAATGGTAAGAAGAGGGGCTTTGTGCTATTCCTTACAAATGACAAATCTTATTGGGATCCCCGGTATGGCGCAGTCGAGAATGACTTTAAAACTTCTCATGGAAGAATATTTGAACGAGGGAGCGTGTTGACAGGCAATATTAAAGGAAAAAATAAGAGTGTGAAGATTGACTATAACTATAAAATTAACTGGGAGCCGTACGGCGAAGATGGTATTTTAAAATACTTGTTGGTCGCGATCCCGCCAATTTAGAAAATCCACAAAAATCATGAGCATTGAAGGAGGTAAGCGATGTTAAGCAAGGCGGAGGTTATGCGGAAATATCTAACCATGTGCAAGCGGAGTTTTAAAACAAAGCTGGATCAGTTTCTTCTGAGCAAATGCGTTGCAGATGAGAGTGGCGTTAGCGCTATTACAATGGATGAGTTTAACAGATATGTTATTAACGACGCGGATATCCGTATGTATTCAGCCGTTTATTATCAGCAGCCGTACGAGCACATGATCAATAATAAGAGGATAATCGACCTCTATTCAATAATCGAAAGCTGGAAAAGACAAAAATCTAAAGAGCTCGTCCAATGGGAAAGATGCTATAAGATCTTTTTTGAAAAAATGCTCCCTTACGAATACTTCGAGGATCTTTTAAGCGGAGATCTATGTGGCTATTGTCATATAACCGTGGGGGATATAAACGAACTGATCGATATGGGGAAAATTTTCAAGAAGCGCGAAACAAGAGGCTTTTCTATGGAAATTGACCGGAAAGATCCCAACAAAGAGTATTCCAAGGAAAATGTTGTTCCGTGCTGCTCCTGGTGCAATAACGCTAAAACGGACGAATTTACGGAAACGGAATTTAAAACGATCGCGTCTGAGATAAAAGAAGTATGGCAAAAAAGACTTGGGAGAAAACTGCGTGATTAGCCAGGCTGCCAATTGGCAGAAGAACCGGCTCATTCTCAGCCCGATCGGCGGTCCTATGCTAGCAATGAAACGGGGGAATAAAAATGATTAAGAAATTCACTTTTCTCGTCGTCATGTTTTTCTTATTTGCTAGTCCCTGCCGAGCAGAAGTTCCTTGCGAAGAGATGATGGATCGCGTGAGAGATGGCGAAAAAATCCAATCAGGCAAGTGGTGGGACTGCCTTTCCGAAAGCGAAAAAGAACAAAGCATTGCTGCTGTTATCAGCATATTGAAAGAAAGAGACGGCGTAATCATCAAGAGTCCTGCTTCGTATTATGTTAAAGAAATCGACGCTTTCCGACCGGAGGCGCCGATTCTTAAAGATTCCTCTATACGGTATCTCCTCTCAGTCACCGCGGCCATGAGCTATGACTTTGATGAAGGCATCCCCAAAGAAGAGACTTTGAAGAAGTTTCAGCTGCCCGAGGATGCCAATTATGTTATTGAGATGAGGCAGAAAGAGAACACGCCGGAAGGGATGATGCCAGTGGGCGTACTATCGAGGAGCAATGTAGAAGCATTGTTTAAAAAACGATGACAGAAGCGCGCGGATTTACTGCCGATGAGTGATCTGATTCCCCTTTTCAACTAGAAATAGGATATCCTCAAAATCAAAGGAGACGAGAATGAAAAAATTGATGGAATCGTTCGTAAAAAACATGACCGAAAACATGCCTGGTAGAATTATCAATGAATTTAATGTGCAGTTTTATCTTGGTGTCGATCTCCTTATTAGTAATTATGAGGTTCGAATGGAAGACAAAATTCTTACAGGAGGTCATGCGAAATCATATCCAGATATTCTTTGCAAAAAAAATCGAGACGAACATGGGATTGAAGTTAAGGTCCTGTTGAAGGGGAGTGGGGGGACGAAAAGTCGCATGGAAGGAATGATGACGGATGCTAAATTTTTAGGACAGTTGGTATCGAACAATAGCATAAAAAAAGGTTATGCTGTTACGATAACGAATGATCCCTACATGTATGACGGGGAGAATGACCCCGAATGTGACGATTGTAATAGGGAAATGTATAGTTTGTTCCGCAACAAGGATAAAAAAGTTAAATTGTTTGGCTTTGAGGCCGACTGGTTAGAAACGGGTGAGTACCATTCTTATGTTATGGAAATTGTTCGTTGAAGTATGCCGGCTCATTTTCTTGTATATGCCCTTGAAATATATTTTAGGTCGCGACGTTTTGCTGTCGCGATGCTTCGTTACAATGCGTCATGCCTAGCATAGAATCCAATAACAGCCGAAGGGAGTAGTTGTGGGGCATAGTCCGGTGTTTTCGAAGTCGAGGTATCTGGAGGGGCTTCAATGCCCGAAGCTGCTATGGAAGCGCTGTAACGCCAAAGACGAATTCCCGCCGCTTGATGAATCCACCCGTGCGATCTTTGAGCAGGGGAACCGCGTGACGGAGCTTGCGCGGACGCTTTTCCCCGGAGGGATCGAGATCGAGGGTGTTACGGATTATGATGCGATCATCCGCCGCACGCAGGACCTTCTCCCTCAAAGGGTGTCGCTCTTTGAGCCGGCCATCCGCGTTGCAAGCCTCTTTGCCCGCCCCGACATCCTTTGCCCGAACAAGGATGGGGCGTGGGACATCTTCGAAGTTAAAAGCTCGACTAAGGTCAAAGACGTCAATCTGAATGATGTTGCGTTTCAGACTGTATGTTTTGAAAAATCGGGAATTAGTATCCGTCGGGTACATCTTGTTTTGATCAATAACGCCTACGTCCGGCATGGCAAGATCGACCCGAAGGCTCTTTTCGTGATTTCCGATGTGACAGAACTTATTCGACCCCTTTGTAAGCAGGTTGAGGCAAATATCGAACTTATGCTCAAAGTGCGTGAGCAGAAGACGTGCCCGGAAGTGAAGATCGGGCTGCAGTGCAGCACCCCCTACGATTGCCCCCTTGAGGACCTTTGCTGGAAGCATATCCCTGAAGATAGCCCATTTATCTACAACCGTATCCGGAAGGACAAAGCTTTAGGTTTCATTAATGAGGGATTTCTCAAAGGAGCGGATGTTCCCGCGGTGCGGCTCAACACCGCGTCCCACCAGATCATAAGAGCCAGCCATGTCGCTAAGAAGGTCCATGTGGAGCCGAAGGCTCTCAACGGGTTCCTCAAGAAGCTTGAGTTCCCGCTTTATTTCATGGACTTTGAGACGATCAACCCGGCGATCCCGGTCTATGAGAGCACGCGCCCCTACGAGCAGATACCGTTCCAGTTTTCGCTCCATATTCTGGAAGATTGGTCAAAAAAGCCGGTCCACCACGCTTTCCTTGCCGAGAACAGAGAAGATCCCAGGCCAGAGTTTCTTAAGAAGCTCCAGTCCCTGATCACCCCAAAAGGGAGCATCGTCGCGTTCAACATGAAGTTCGAAGCCGGATGCCTTAAGAATGCTGCGGAGGTTTATCCGGAATATAGTGAGTGGGTGAAGGAGATTGAGCCGAGGTTTGTCGATCTGCTGGTTCCGTTCCGCCGGTTCGATTATTACGATCCGAAACAACTGGGGAGCTGTTCGATCAAAGCTCTTTATCCGGCACTTGTTGGAAAGTCCTATGACGGCATGGCTATTTCGGGCGGGGAGCAGGCGAGCAAGGAATACGTGCGCGTGACCTTTACGGACGGTGTTTTGGAAAAAGAAAAGCGTGAGATCTATGACGGGCTTCTCGAATACTGCAAGCTCGACACTCAAGCCATGATCGATGTTCTGAAAGTACTGAAAAAGGTTGGAGGGTAATCATGACGACCGAGTCTATATGGTTTGTGTTCGGGATCGGGGCGAGCCTCTTGGCGGGCGCGGGCATCTGGATCGTCTATTTGATTGCAAAAACGCAACGGCAGAAAAAGCAGATCAGCGGGCTTATGTTCGACAAGGGCGCGCTCACCATGCGCGTTAGCGTTCTGGAAGATTCTTCGAAAGAAAAGGGATCATAGGCAGGTCGTGAGAAAAGACGCAGTTCAAATCCTTTGATACTGATGGAGAAGTTGTAAGTCGCATTTTAGTCGGAAAGCGACATTCAAAGCTTTTCGCGACATGACGCTGTCGCGCCCACCTCGTAAGATTCCCCCCTAAAGATTTGTCGGGAAAAGTCGTGAAAAGTCGGTGTTTTAGTGGGCATTCCTTGGTATAATTTGGTCAATTTTCGCAGGACAATTTTGCATCTCAAATCATGGAATGATCAATGACTGACAAATGGCTAACGATCGAGCAGATTGCTGATTATCTCCAGGTGTCCCGGGAGAAGATCTATCGGCTTTGCCAAAAGGGCAAGATGCCTGCATCCAAGGTAGGGGGCCAGTGGCGGTTTGACAAGAAGGAAGTGGATACTTGGGTAAGAAAACAACGTCCGGGGAAGACATAACCATGAGTGTTAACCAAAAAAGTCCAAAATTGATTGCAGCAAGAGACTCTCTTGACAAGAAAGATCAGATAATATTTTTGCAACTTGTCGAAGAATACGCCTTTTTTTCATTAAAAAACTATGGACGCGGCTGGGTAGCCTACGATGTCTTAGCAGATTTAGTGAGAAGTGGTTGGCGCCCCAGCGGGAAACCGGCGTAGCTTATGGGGAATATTTACACGGCGAATTTGACCGCAGGGGCACTGTTGGTGTCCGAAAGCCGGAAGATTGCAGATCTCATGATCCGACAAGTCTCGGCAGAAGAATGGAAAACTGCGGTTGAGAATCAAAATATCCTTCAAAAACTCAGCGCATCATCTTCAAAGCGCGTGGCCACATATATCAAGGCGCGGTTGGCGCTTATGACTCCAGCTCTGTGGCAGATGGTTCGAGACGGGGATGCTATCTTGGCAACGCAAGCAGCTCTTGCTGCGACTATCAAATACAGCAGAATACTTGGTGACTATCTGGATATTGTAGTGAGGGAACAATTCAGAAAGCTCGAAGACAAGCTGACGCCGGCGCTATGGGACGAATTTATTGTTTCTTGCAAGCAGCGAGATCCACTGATGGACGATTTTCCTCCTACAACATCGAACAAAATGCGTTCCGCAACACATCAAGTCTTAGCAGAAGCGGGGTATCTGGTGAGTTCCCGCGATTGGACTTTGACGAAAGTTGAAATAGTCCCCGAAGTGATCCGGTATTTGGAAGACCAGAACGAGAGCTACGTTCTCAGGTGCATACAGGTGGGTAAATGACCTTTGAAGAAAGATTGAATGAAATTGAAAAGAAAGTAACAGTCGACGATTTTTTGAAGAAAAAACGGTTGAGTGGTGAGATCCCGTTTTATGTTTTTGATTATCCTGCCCAAGAAGAACTCAAAATACGGGAACATATCCTGTTTCTTGCCGAGCGTATCGAAAGGCAATATCCCCATATTCGGTTCAAGCACGTTGAACTGTTCAGCCGCATGATAGAACATATCAAAGCGAGGGGAAATCTTGATAAGTCTTATGCTCTTGAATCCAAAGGCGGACCGCAGGCTTTGTGGAAGGCGTTGTCTGCTTCTGTTCAGCCGGAACAGTTTGTTCGCGTTTTGGCTGCTAAGGGTGATATTGCTGATCGCGACCTTATTTTTATAAGCGGGATAGGTACAATCTGGCCGTGGGTTCGGGCACATTCCTTGTTAAATAATCTTCAAAGCGCAACAGGGAACGCTTCTGTGGTTTTGTTTTATCCTGGGAAGTACACAGGAAAGTCATTCCGTCTTTTTGACAAGCTTCCGGAAAGTGATTATTACAGGGCGTTTCAATTAGTGCCTTAAGTAAACAATGGAGCGATTATGAAAATCGAAGATCTTTTTAAAAAGAACATTCGCCGCACCATTAATGGAGTCATTAAAGCTGAACAGAAAGACGAAGCCTCGATATACCAAGAACTTGATGAGCTTGTTCTGACAAAAGAGCTGACAGGGCATCTTGATCGCTTTTTTACGACCTATGCGGAGACAGTCGACAACCCCAAGGATTGTGATGCTGCGGGGAAGGTTGGCGTATGGGTTTCCGGGTTCTTTGGATCTGGTAAATCCCATTTCATCAAAGCTCTTTATTACCTTTTCGCTAATACTACTGTGCTGAAGGATGGGAATAAGAAAACGGCAGTCCAGTTTTTTGAAGACAAGATTAGCGATGCTATGTTGGCTGGCACCGTTAAACGTGTAGCAGGAAAGGACGTGGACGCTATTCTCTTCAACATCGATAGTAAAGCAGATCAGACCAAGGGGCGGGACGCGATTCTGATGGTCTTCCTAAAAGTTCTGAATGAACTTCAAGGATATAGCTCGGATCATCCGCACATTGCTCATATGGAACGCTATCTTGAAAAAAATAACCAGCTCGAAGACTTTAAAGAGAAGTATAGCGCTCTTACCAACGAACAATGGGAAGACAGAAGGATCGATTGGCAGTTCAATCAGGATGCGATCGTTAAAGTCCTTGCTCAGGTGCTTGGACAAAGTGAGACGGCTTGCCATCGCTGGATTGACCACGCAGAGTCCGATTTTTCATTAACCGTTGAAAACTTTTCTCTCTGGGTCCATGAGTATCTCAATTCCAAAAGCCCAACACATAGGATATTCTTTTTTGTGGATGAGATCGGGCAATTCATTGGTAATGACGGGCATCTCATGTTGAATCTTCAGACGATAGTGGAGAATTTAGGAGTCGTGTGCAAGGGCAGGGCTTGGGTCGTTGTGACGTCTCAAGAGGACATTGATAGGGTTTTAGGATCTATTAGTAATGTGCAAAGGAATGATTTTTCTAAAATCCAGGGGCGCTTCAAAACGCGTCTTTCCTTGTCCAGTTCAAACGCAGACGAGGTAATCCAACGTCGTCTCTTGGAAAAGAAGGACGAATGTGTCGGCCAACTTAAAAAGCTGTATGCTCCAAAGGCTGATATCCTCAAAAATCAGCTTTCTTTTTCCGCTGATACCGGGATGACGCTGCCGTCCTTTGCTGGCGTGGAAGACTTCATATGCAATTACCCGTTTATACCGTATCAGTTCAAACTGCTTCAAAAAGTCTTCGAGACTATCCGCAAGGCTGGCGCGACGGGGCTTCATCTTTCTCGTGGTGAAAGATCCATGCTCGATGCGTTTCAGTTCGCAGCACAGCAAGCAGCTTCCAAAGACATGGGGATACTTGTCCCGCTTTATTGGTTCTATCCGTCGATTGAGAGCTTCCTTGATACTTCTGTCAAGCGAACGATCGATCAGGCTAGTCAAAATAGAGCGCTTCACGAGTTTGACGTGTTCATTCTCCAAGCCTTGTTTATGATCCGCTATATCGAGGAGATGAAGGGCAATTTAGATAATCTTGTTACTCTGTGTATCGAGAATATTGACGAAGACCGGCTTAAGCTCAGAAAAAAGATAGAAGATTCCCTTAGGAGACTTGAGAGGGAAACGTTGATCTCCAGAAATGGCGAAAACTACTACTTTCTTACTAACGAAGAACAGGACATTAGTCGTGAGATCAAGAATGTGGAGCTTGCCTTTGGCGATGAGAGCCGGACGTTGAGCAAGATGATCTTCGAAGATATTTATCGCGACGAGCGGAAGCATCGTTATGCCAAAACAGGTAAGGATTTCGATCTTCTGAGGATGTGCGATCTTCAGGTATGCGGGGGAACTCTTGGCAAAGGACTTACCTTGTCCGTCATCTCTCCGTTTTTCGATCAGTACAGCATGTTTGGAGCTGCTCGCTGTATCGGTGAAAGCACCAACGATAACGGGAGCGTGATCATTAAGCTGCCGGAAAACGAAGGGTTAAATAAAGAATTGCAGATGTTTATGAAGACGGAAAAGTATATTGCCCGTAAGAGCGATGGAAATCCCGAGGTTAAGAGGATTTTAGATGAGCGGAAGGCGGAGAATCGCGAGCGCAAAGTAAGGATGACAGAAGACCTGAAGGTTCTTCTTGAGCAGGCGGAATTTTATGTCAACGGACAGGTATGGAAGGACGATTCGAGAGATCCATTGACTGTGCGTGTTCGGGCTTTGGACTACTTGGTGGATAACACTTTTCCTAAGATGGGCTATATCGAACATCCCTGTGAGAATCCCCAGGGAGAGATCTTGTCCGTGCTACGGCATGATGACACCAGCCAAAGGGCTTTCGACATAAACATTCCGGAAAATAACCCTCGGGCGATGAGAGAGCTTCTTGATTACATGGGGCTGTGTGCGGCACAAAGCAAACAAATGGTGATGGAAGAGATCATAGAGCGTTTTGGTGTTCGGCCTTATGGATGGAACGAGTGGGAGACAGTTCTTTTGCTTGTGAAACTGTTCTGCTCAGCTGAAGTGCAGTTTGTTTTTAGCGGTGGTGTGCTCGAACGAGGCCGTGTTCATGAGATCGTATCTCGTACAAGTAACTGGAAAAAAGTGACGGTCCATCGGTCTAAGAAGGTTGATTCAGCCCATATTGAAAATGCACGAAAGCTCGGCAAGGAAATGTTCGGCGAGATGGGACCTGACAAGGAACCGTCTCTTTATGAGTTTCTGAAAAAGAAATTCATCGATTGGAATGCTAAGCTGAGCCAACATAAAACTCTTGCTTCAACCGGCAAATATCCCGGGCTTGCGGAGCTCGATGAAATGGCTCGTCTCGCAGGTGTTGTTGTAAGCGCTCCGAGCAGTTTCGAGTTTATCAATCGGCTCATTGAAAATAAAGACGCGCTTCTAGCCGCAGCCAACAACTTTTCCGACATCAATGATTTTTACACCAAACAGCGGCACCAGTGGGATGAGCTGAGTGGCGCATTAATTCGTTTCAATGTGAACCGTCTGGATCTTGAGAAGAATCCGGATGTTAAAGCCGCTCTTGCAAGAATGCAGGAGATTTTGCAGGCGCCGGCTCCGTATGGGATTATTCGTGAGGCGGGAGAATTGATTCGTGTCGTTGAAGTTGCCAACAACGGGTTGCTGGCTGAGGTTCGGGGGAGGGCGCACAATATTATTGCCGGCTTGATGGAAAAGATTGTAAAAGAAGCTTCCGCGATCAAAGCCGTGACCAAAGATATAGAACAAGCCAAAGACACTCTGAACGCTGTAGCTGAGCGGCTTAAGACTGAACAGAGCATAGCCAATATCAACCGGTTTGCAGAAGAGGCGGGAAACTTATTCGAGAGTGAGTTGAACCGGATTTCGAAAACGGTTGCGCAGGGGACTGATGCGCCGAAAGTTAAAGAACTCCAGACGATTTGTGTTCGCAAGGAATTAAAAAAATCCTACCTTGAATCTGACGGTGATGTGGATGAGTTTATTCACGGCCTGGATGAAACGCTTAAGAAAGCGATCAAGGCTGGTAAGAGGATAAAAATTGACTAATGGATAAAAACCGGCTTAAAGCCTACGCTCCCGGAGCGAGGGAAAAGTTTATAAAAGCGGTCACCGAGAGAGCTGCTTTTTATGGCATCAGTGAAAAAGAAACTGAACCCTGTACGATCAAGGGGGATTTCGCGTTCATAGCTGGACGATCTTTGCCTAAAAGCATCGATAAGCCCCGAACCGAACTGCTCGATAAAATCAAAAGGCAGGGGTTTGCGCAGGTCATCGAGGAAGTTTCCTACACGTGGTTCAATCGTATTGCCGCGATACGGTTCATGGAGGTAAATGGGTATCTGTCTCATGGATACCGTATCTTAAGCCACCCAGAGGGCCACGCAGAGCCCGAAATACTGGGTAAGGCTCAATTTCTTGAAAAATTCGGGGGTCTTGAGAAGGACGAGATCCTCCAGCTTAAGATGGCCGGCAATAAGGATAACGAGCTTTTCCGAAAACTTCTTATCGCACAGTGCAATGAACTCTCCCAGGCTATGCCGTTTCTCTTTGAAAGAGTAGACGACCTCACAGAACTGCTCCTTCCTGACAGCCTTCTCAGTACAGATTCCGTTATCAGGGATATGGTTTCTAAGATCCCTGATGAGGACTGGAAGGAAGTGGAGATCATCGGATGGTTATATCAGTTTTATATTTCCGAGAAAAAAGACAAGCTGATGAAGGCGAAAAAGGCGTACAAGACAGAAGACATCCCCGCCGTAACCCAACTTTTTACGCCAAACTGGATTGTTAAATATATGGTTCAAAATTCACTTGGCGCTAAGTGGCTTGGGACCTATCCAAAGTCCATGCTTAAAGCAAAGATGAAGTATTACATAGAACCAGCCGCTCAGGATGAGGATGTTAAAGCCAAACTCAAGGAAATCACACCTTCAGCGCTTAATCCCGAGGAACTGACCGTAATGGATCCCGCCTGTGGGTCCGGCCATATCCTGGTGGAGGCGTATGACTTGCTGAAGGAGAGCTACCTGGAGCGTGGCTATAGGGGTCGTGATATACCCAGCCTTATTCTTACCAAGAACCTCTTTGGGCTTGAGATAGATGAGCGCGCCGCGCAGCTTGCGGGATTCGCGCTTGTTATGAAAGCGTACGCGGATGACCATGAGATATTTAAAAAGGGTATTAATCCGAATATTGTTTGTCTCAAGGGAGCTGAAGGTGGTACTGGAAGTGTTAACGAAGCCAAAGAGCTGGTTGAGCTATTTGAAGATGTCAAAACGTTCGGTTCGCTCATCCGTATTCCGGAAGAACTTACATTAAAACTCCCCGACTTTAAGCGCCAGATTTTGGAAAAACGGAATAATCTCAATAAGCATACCCTGGGTGAAGGCGCATCGTTTTTTGACGACTTGTTATCTCTTGTTCGGCAGGCTGAAATTTTAGCTAAACATTACGATTGCGTGATTGCTAATCCTCCCTATATGGGGGGCAAGGGCATGAATGCCTTGCTCAAAGATTTCTCCAAAACACAGTATCCGTCTACAAAAGCGGATCTGTTTGCGATGTTCATTGAGCGCGGGTTTGAGATGGCCAAAGAGGTGATTGGCTATAACGCAATGGTAACAATGCAAAGCTGGATGTTTTTGTCGTCATTTGAGAAGTGCCGCGAGCTTTGGATAGAGACCAAGACGATTCAAAGCATGGCGCACCTTGGTGCGCGGGCATTTAGCACGATCTCAGGCGAAGTTGTAACTGTTACCGCGTTCAGTTTTATGAATAGTCATTTGGGAAAAAGCAAACCATCTTTCTTGCGGCTGGTGGACGGCGACGAGGAGGAAAAGCGACAAGGCATTGTAAACAAGAGCGATCTGTTCGATCGGACTTTTCTAGACGATTTTAAGAAAATCCCCGGCTCGCCAATTGCCTACTGGGTAAGCGAGAAAGTTAGAAAATCTTTTGCTGATAATGAAAGCGTAGGTGGTGTCGCTGAAGCTCGAATCGGTATGGCAACGGGGTGTAATGAATTATACGTGAGGTGTTGGAGTGAAGTTGATTTCTCAGAATTGGTCTTTGATGTGGAGGGTCGGGATGAGGCGAAGAAAACTAAAAAAAAATGGTTTCCCTATGCAAAAGATGGGGGGCCTCGGAAATGGTATGGATATCTTAATGCAGTTGTTGACTGGGAAAATGATGGGCATCGGCTTCAAAACACTCTCGTCCCTGGCGGCGATAGAATATGGGGGCATAATTTCAACTTGGGGCAGATATTTAAACCGGCTATTTGTTGGCCAGTTGTTACTACGGGTGCGAATGCGTTTCGATACTATGGCAAAGGTTTCTTGTTTGATGCGGCTGCCGGGCTATGTCAGATGCGCAACGTTGAACAGCTTCAACCTCTGCTTGGGAATTTAAACAGCCCTACTACGGCGAAATTTTTACAATTATTAAATCCAACGATTAATTTACACCCAGGATATCTTGAAAGAGTCCCAATTGTAATTAGTAAGGCGAGCAATGAAATAAAAAACGTGGTTGGGGAATTGATTTCTTTGGCGAAGTTTGATTGGGATTCTTATGAGACTTCTTGGGATTTTTCCGATTTACCTCTCTTGCGTTGCGGAAACAACAAAGATGGGCTGAGGGGAGCCTACCGATGCTATAAAGATCAATGCTGCAAGGCGACGGAAAAAATGAAGCGATTAGAAGAAGAAAATAATCAAATATTTGTTGCTGCTTATGGTTTGGAAAAGGAGCTCGCATCGGAAGTGCCAATCGAAGAGGTCACTCTTTTTGCCAATCCAAAATATCGTTACAAAGGTGAACTTTCAGATGAGCAGTTCGAAGCGCGATTTAAAGAAGATACCACCAAGGAGCTTTTGGGCTATGCCGTCGGCTGTATGATGGGGCGGTATTCATTGGATATGCCAGGGCTTGTTTATGCGTATGCAGAAAATAAGGGGTTTGATGCCAAGAAATGCAAAGCATTTCCTGCCGATGAGGATGGAATTATCCCGATAACTGAGCGGGAGTGGTTTGACGATGATGCGGCCTGCCGCTTTTTAAAATTCATTGAGACGGCGTGGGATAAGAAAAGTCTGGAAGAAAACCTCGAATTTATTGCAGGCGCGATGGGGGGAAGACCCGGCGAGCCAAGCCGCGAAGCGATTCGCCGTTATTTTGCGAATGATTTTTTCAAAGACCATTGCCAGACCTATAGGAATCGTCCGATCTATTGGCTCTTTACTAGCGGTGAAGAAAAAGCATTTCAGGCTTTGGTGTATTTGCACCGTTATAACGAAGGCACGCTTGCGCGCATGCGAACCGAATATGTTCTTCCGCTACAAACGAAGATCATGCGGAGTCTTGAGCATCTTGCGAAAGATAAAGACGCCGCTCCGTCGACAAGCGCAGGTAACAAAATCCAGAAAGAAATAGATTCTTTGAACAAGCAAAGCAAAGAGCTCAAAGGATTTGACGAGCTCCTTCGGAATTATGCTGACAAAAAGATCAAACTCGATCTGGACGATGGAGTCAAAGTGAATTATGGAAAGTTCGGAGATCTCCTTGAAAATGTCAAAAAAATAGCTGGAAGTGATAAAGATGAACAAAGAGAAGATTCAGAATAAGCTCGGCGAGCTTTTTGCTCAACACAGGATCGTATACTGGAAT
>Ga0114951_10002286_pt1 | contig 21886 bp, 13 predicted proteins | sample AM7aDNAmetaG_FD_88677 | JGI IMG/M metagenome (GOLD analysis project Ga0114951, IMG submission 88677) | Freshwater microbial communities from Finland to study Microbial Dark Matter (Phase II) - AM7a DNA metaG | ecosystem: Environmental > Aquatic > Freshwater > Lake | place: Finland: Lake Alinen... | reverse complement strand
TCAGATGCCGGAGAAAACCTCACCCTTTAGGGTGAGGATGAATCCGGCATGAATAATATTAACACACCTATAAAGAGAAACTCCGGCCTTCAGGCCGCAGAGTTTCATAAGGTTTATAAAGTTATAAGGTTTGTAAGGTAAGAGCAAACCTGGTTTGTTCAAGGTTTTGCCTTGTAAACCTTACAAACTATGAGGATCAAAAGTTTATAAGGTTTATAAAGTTATAAGGTTTGTAAGGTAAGAGCAAACCTGGTTTGTTCAAGGTTTTACCTTATAAACCTTACAAACCTTAAGAACCTTACAAACTTTTAAGGAAAGGAGCTTTTTGAAAAATAGCGATTCTATTCTCATAAAAGTCAGAAACCTATGGCTTTTTGAGTACTGCTTTAACAGAGTACTCTTTATGGCTGCTATTGCCGTCAATGCTCTTTTAACCTTCCTTGTATTAAGGCAGGCCTTTAAATTCCCGTTCTTCTGGGTATTCCTCGTCCCGCTCGGTTTTCTTATAGCGTCAGGCGTTGTTTACTTTCGCGGGACAAAGATAATCCCGGATGTGCTGGAACTCTTCAAACTGCTTGACGAGCGCGCCGGCACGGGAGACCTTTTCTCTTCGGCCTTTGAGTTTGAAAAGGACCCAAAACGGTACGGCTGGCTCGGAACGCTTACAAGCTCGCTCGCCTCGGCCGCCCTTGAAAAGGTGGAAGTAAAGAACAGGTACGCGCTCGCCCGTATTGACAGGTGGCGTTTCCTAGGGAAAGTCTCGGCCGTAGTTTTCCTGCTTTACGCCGTGACGCTCATTTTCACTTCTTCCGCCAGCCGCCTTTCAGTCAAGGAACTTACCGCTATCAAGAAGGTGGCCTCCCAGGCCTCAGGGCCTGTAAGGAGCGCGGCTTCGCCGGCGCAAAAAGAAGAGAAGCCAAAAGAGGAAGCAAGGAAGCCCATCACGAAAGAACAGGCGGAAGAGTTCAAGGAAATAAAACCCGAGAAGGCGGAAAACGAAGCGGTTAAAATCACGAACGAGATGGTTGACAAGCTTATGGAGCAGGTTACGGAGAAGCAGGAAGTAGATATGGAAGGCGTGACGCCTATCAGATGGGACAAGGATGAGCTTTCGGGCGAGAAGAACAGCCAGAACAAAGAAGAAGAAAAAATAAATCCGGTCAAGCTTGACGCTCAGCTTCTCAAGGACCTGCAGGCCTCAAAAAAAGAGAAGGCAAAAGACCAGGCGGCCGCAGGCAAGGGAACCGATATCGCCGTGATGGGCGAAGAAGCTTCGAAAGAGAAGGCAAAAGGCAACAAGGGCGGCAAAGAAGACAAGGGCTCGCTTGCGGGAGCGATGTCCAAGGATCCGCGAGGCACGGCGTCAAGGATGGTCAAAGCTCCGGACAAAACCGGGTTTGAGATTATTTCCGCAGGCAGAGCCGTTACGCGCAAGCCGGGAAGAGACCAGCAGATGCAGCTTCCGGAATTCGCGCTGGCCGCAAGGATGTCAAAATCAAAACTGGCCGAGGTTACGGATAAGTCCGGGCCGGACGCCCAAATAAAAAGCGGCGACGATGTGCTGAACCTGGAGCCTCTGCCGGACGCGCTCCTCGGGGTCGTGAAGGGTTATTTTGAACGCCTCCGCAAGGAGGATAAATGAGCTTCAGCAATCCAGGATACCTCTGGTTTCTTTTAACCGTGATCATTCCACTGATACTTTACCTTATGCCGCTGCCGAGGAAAAGAGTAAATACCAGCGCGCTTTTCCTGTGGGAGCAGTTTCTCAGAAATGAACCGTTCGGAAAGTCTTCAGAGCGCTTAAAACGCTTCCTTGGATTCACGCTGGCGGCGCTTATCATTACGCTCCTTGTTTTTGCGGCCGCAGATTTAAGCGTGGGCACTTCGCCGGTCAAGGCAAAATCCCTGATTATTTTTATTGATAATTCCGCGAGCCAAAACGCGGTAACCTCAGGGAAGAGCAACTTTGAAAGGGCAAAGGCCGCCGCCGGAAAGATAGTGGAATCCCTTGACGCGGGCTCCTTGGTCAGCGTTGTGGAAGCGGCCGATGAACTGCGCGTTATTTTTCCTTCAGGAGTTCCTTCGCGCGAGACGGTCAGGAAAATTGAAAGCATTGAAAGTTTTGACGGGCCGGTTGACATGAAGGGAATGCTTGAGAAGGCTTTTAAGCTCTGGGGAAATAAAGAAGGGACGGAAATATATATGTTTACCGACCGCAACCCTCCGGAATCCTCGTGGGGAAAACGCGTAAACGCCTGGATAGCCCCGCGCGCGAAATCGAACGCCGGCATAATCGCCCTTTCAGCGGAACGCGCCGGTGAGGACATAGTCGCTAAATTCACCGTGGCAAATTACAGCGGAAACAAGGCAACCCTCTCCGGTACGGTATTCGGCAACGGAAGAACAGGCGGAACCTATGAAGAGAAAGATGTCCTGCCCGGCGCTTCAAGGGACGAGCTGGTCAGGTTTCCTGAGCCGGGAAGGGCGGCCGTAAATGTGACGCTGGGCACCGAGAGCATCAGCGATATGCTGGAAACTGATAACGAAGCCAGGGTGATAGTTCCTTCTATTGACGAGATGAGAGTGAATGTCGTCTGGCCCGACCCAAAGACGAGAAACACTTATGTGCTCTCCGTCCTCGCCGCCCTGCGCGCCGAGGGAGTGGGTTATCCCGTGTCGGGAGATGAAAGCGAAGGCGGCGCGGCTTCTATATTTGTTAATAACGTGCCTTCCGCCATGCCGAAGAACAGCTCGATAATAATCTGCCCGTACCTTTCAGGGTTTCTGGAAGTGCAGGGGCTGCTTGATAAACCCGTCGTTATAAACCGCCAGGCCGACGATCCTCTGCTTAAGGATGTTAACCTGAGGGGGCTAAGCGTTAAGGGCGCGGTGCTCACAAAAGTTCCGTCGTGGGCGAGGCCGCTTGTCTGGGCCGACGAGCAGCCGGTGATTTGGGCCGGAGAATTAAAAGGCATTAGGATATTTTATATGGGAATTCCGGCGTCTGCTTCAAGCTCGCGGCTTCCCCTGACCGCCTCTTTCCCGGCGCTTATGAGAAACGCTTTGTCCTGGATGCTTCCCGGGCCGGAGATTCTGCGTCCCGGAGAGTATGTAAACGGCTGGACTTCCAGAAAAATCGGTTTCATTGAAAATAAAGCTGACGGCAAAAGCCACGCTTTTTCACTCCTTGACGCCGGAGAATCTGATTTAAGGAACATTTCCGGGAAGGAGAGCATTCTTCCCCCGGGAAGGAAGTCCCTTGCTCCCCTAATGACTATCCTGGCAATGATAATGCTGGGGTTTGAATGGTTCTTGTTCCATAACAGGTACACGGAGTAGTAAAAGATGTTTTACACGGTTCTATTGGTTCTCATAATCGCGGGGACGCTTTACGCGGCCCTGCGGACGGACCTTCCCTGGAAGGGAGCGCGCCTTATTATCCTTCTGGGGCTGAGGCTTTTACTGCTGGCCTGTGTCGCGGCTTTTATGCTGGATTTGCGGCTGCCTAGAAATTACGCTTCAGAGAAGGTTGAATTGATGGTTGTGGCAGACAGGTCCGCGTCAATCAGCGACGAGGGGGCAAGGATCGTTGCCGGGGTTATCGCGGAAGCAAAGAAAGCGGCGGAGAAAGAGAACTTGCCGTGCCAGGTATTTGAGTTCGGAAAAGATGACAGGGGAGTCTCGGATATAGCTGAGGCGCTCAATACCGCCGATAATAATTTTAGAGGAAGCGGGGAAAAAAGAATACTTCTTCTCTCCGACGGCCTTTACACCGCGGCTGATCCGCTGAACCTTGTGCAGAAATTCCGGAAAGAACAAGTCAAGGTCTATTCCACCCCGCTGCCGCGCGTTAGAAACGAAGCTCTGGTTACCGGAATCATCACGCCACCGGTTTCCTGGCAAAACCTCCCCACGCCCGTGGAAGTGGGGCTGCGCTGCACAGAACCCACTCTCTGCGAGCTTTCTCTTTTCGCGGACGGGAACGTGATTGACAGCAAAAAACTGAAATTAATGCCGGGGCGCACCTCGGCGAGCGTGCCGGTCAGTTTCAGCAAGCCGGGAATTCACTGCGTGGAAGTCCGGGCCAAATTCGACCCGGACAAATATTCCTGGAACAATTCCGCCTCCGCCTTCATATATACGCCGCTCGCGCCGCGCGTCCTTATTATCTCCAGGATACCTCCTTCGCAGCACCCGCTTAAGGCGACTCTGGAAGCGAACAATATGGTCGTCAAGGTCTCTGCTCCGGACGGCCTGCCGGCTCAGTTCTCCTGTGACTGCGTCGTGCTTGATAATGTTCCGGCCAAAGCTTTCAAAACCGACCAGCTTGACGCGCTTGAGAAATATGTCGCCGACGGCGGTTCAATACTCTTTACCGGCGGAGCAAACTCCTACGGGGCCGGAGGGTATCTTGGAAGTCCCCTTGAACCGGTCTTCCCGGTGCTGCTGCGCCCTAAGAAGGAATATCCGCCGTTCGCGCTCGGTATAGTATTCGACAACTCGTGGTCAATGAACGAGGGCGTCTCCGCGGCGGTCGGAAAGATAGATGTCGCGAAAGAAATAGCCATAGCGGCGGTTGAAAACCTGGACAAAAAAGACATGCTCTCGCTTGTCTCTTTTGATTCGGATTATCACAATATAATCCCGCTCACTAAAATATCGGATATCGATCCCGTGAAATATGAGATAGCGAGGCTTGGCGCGCTCGGCATGACGAATATTTACGGCGCCCTAAGCGAAAGTTTGAGGATATTAAAAGACGCCGATGTCGCCTACAAACACCTTGTCATAATCTCGGACGGCAAAGAAACGGAAAGCCCGGATTACAGCCTCATACTTAACTCAATTGAAAAAAACAATATGACGCTCTCGGCGGTCGCGGTAGGATTGAACGCCAATGATAAGCTTCTCAATACCCTGGCATTCGCCGGAAAAGGCAGGTTTTATCATGTAAAAACCATTAAAGAGATACCTTCGATTGTCGTGCAGGACGCGAAGAATTACCAGGACAAACTTATCATAGAAACGCCTCTCTCCGCCATTAAGAGGGAGGAGGACCCGGCTCTGCTCGGGATTGATATTTCAGCCATACCGAAACTATACGGCTACAACCGCTCCGGTGCGCGTACCCACGCGTGGACCCCGCTCACCATCTCAAACAAGCAGGATCCTCTGCTTGCCAAGATGCGCTACGGCAGCGGGCAGGCGGCGGCCTTCATGTCTTCCGTTTCTTCCGCCTGGATCTCAAACTGGATTCAGCAGGATTCCGCGGGATTTGAGAAGTTCTGGGTGCAGCTTGTTGCCTCCGATCTTCTGCCGCCGTACCAGCAGATAACGCCTGAGATGAAACTTACCGAGGGCTATCCGGTGTTTACCATAATAGATTCTCAGGTTGACCAGAAACTTTACAGGCGCGTTGACGGAAAAACCGAAGCCGCGGACATAAAGACGAGCCCGGCGGTCATCAAGGATCTGAAGAAATGCGATGCGGCTCTTTTTGTCTCTTCCGGCAAAGCCAACAGGGTTTTTCCCTGGACAAAATCTTTTGCCGCGGAGTTCGACGATTCGGAAACCGGTCTGGATACTTTGAGAAAACTCAGCGAATATACCGGCGGTGTTTTCAAGCCGGAAGCCGGAAAACTTTGTTCGGGCGGCAAGGCCGTCGCGCATTTTGAACTGGACCCGGTGCTCTGGCTGGTGCTCGCGCTTATAGTTTTTGCGGCGGAGATCTTTGTCAGGCGTTCTACGGTCTTCGCGGTTTTTCTGAGGAGAAGCACTGTAAAAGGCAAAAAGACTGCACTACTGTCCTTCGTTGTCCTTGCCGGCGCTCTCCTCGCTCCGTCTGTTGATCTTTCGGCAATGACGCTGGAATACGCGGGCAGCAAGCTGACAGCGTCCGGGAATAATTTCCGCTACACCTGGGACACGGAACGCGGCGGCGAGCTCACCTGCGTTGAACAGAGAGGCTTGTCTGCCCTCGGCTGGTGGGACCGCGGTTTCCCGAAATTAAGAAGGACTTCCTGGCAGAGGATAAACTCAACTTTTGCGTGGAAATCATTAGACACCATACCCGCGCTGTCGCTGTCTACAAGCAGGATGGCCTATTATTCCGGCGAGTGGGCAATCGCTTACGCGAGCGCTGACAGGCACGCCAAGCTTAAAGTTATCAAAGAAGCTGCGGATGAAGTTATTTTTGAGACGGAGAGCCGGCCAAAGATATATGAAAACATTGCCCAGGAGATTCCCTGGATAGTCCGCCAGAGGGTCAGGGTCTTTGATTCAGGCCTTATAATTACGGCTATAACGCTTGAACTGCCGGCAAACGAGACCTATGCGCTGGACTGGGGTTCAATGTCAGTTAACCTCGACGACATGCTCTTTAAAGAACCGAACCCAAACAGGACAAAGAAATTCTTCTTCGGATACGCCTTCCCGGACGAAAACCAGTATTACCCGATGGACCAGTGGAAAACGGTGCTCCAGGGCTACAAGCATATTCCCCTGGATATTGACCTGAAAAAAGATGCTACGCCTATAGTTACGGGCAAACCCCTGCTCTTTTTGGCAGCGTCCTATGACCTGACTCATCTGCCGGGCGCGCCTGCGTCACACTTCACTGAGTTTGCCCTGGAAAAGGCGCTCTCAATCACAGGCACCAAAACGGACTTCGGGTCTTTTGCCCTGATACGTCCCAACTCCGGTATGTCCCCGGTCCCTACATATGAAGGGTCGATGAGAGCGGATCCCTGCTTTACTGCGGGCTGGAACCTGTATGAAGGGGAAGCGAAAGGTTTTAACGAAAGCGAAGCTCTCATATATAAGAACACGCTTTCTTTCGTGGCCGGTTCACGCAAGCGATCTTCAAGGGCTGAAGCTCCGGCCGACGACAGGAATATCCTGATCGGGGCGAGGGTTTACTACGCGAAAGACCGGCTTCCCTCGGTCAGCGATGTGGCAGCGATGGCGGAAGAGGGATGCAATGTTTTAATACTTGGCGCTGGCTGGAAATCTCAAACGCTTGCTAAAGTGGTCGAAGCGGCGCATGCCGCGGGAATCAAGGTCGGCGTCACCATTGAGGTTAAGGATTTGAAGGACTTTGCCGGAGATGATTCCTGGTTCAAACAGTATTTGAAACAGGACCAGGACGGAATATTTGTAAACGGCGTGAATTTTTTCGGCAACAAGCTTCCGCAGGGCGAATTTACGGTGCTCGGCGAGAAAATATCTTTCAAATCCGACGGAGCTGACCTGGTCAATGCGGCGCCCTTCGCCCTCTGCATGAAGTCGCTAAGGAAAATAGTGGGGCAGAAAGGGTTCTTGATAGGCGATCCGGGCGATTCAACCCCGTCAGAGCTGGCCTTCGCGGAATTTGATTTGTGCGCGATGAAAGATCCGGGGAAGTATCCAAGGAGCGCCAGGCGTGTCAATATCGGCGCCGGGCTCGCTCCCATGACAGATACGCTTCCGGGAAGCCTGGCGGCCTGCGGAGCGATGTACGCGGATACGCCGGTTATTCTATGGCCTGCCGCCGGCAAAGGGCATTTGGCCTGGTGGAAAACCTGCAGGAATATTCCTGCCTCAGGCGCGGCTACCGAGCTGGATTCCGTCCCGTCCGATTTGCGCTTCAGCATAAGCTCGGATTCCGTTCACGGGACCATGTATAACACCGGGGCAGGAAGCTATCTGTTGCTCCTCGGCGCGGCGGCAGCGGACGGCGCTTATGTGCATCTTGATAACGCGGGTTCTATTTCTGTGAGAACCCTTGATGACGAGCCGGTTTCGGCGAAGAACGGAATATTTAACGCGGGAAGCTTTGTCCTCGGGCAGGTAAGGGGATTTAAATTAAGCGCGAGTAAATAGCAGACTCGGTTATCTTTGACCAACGAAAGAGCAGCCGGAGGAAAGATATGTTCAGCAGCAGGAAACTTTTAACAGCCGCAGCCGTTTTGTTTTCCGGGCTAAGCCTTTTTGCCGCCTGGGAGACCGTTGACTTTTCCGTTTCAAAACCTGATGATTCTGCCTATGAAACGAATATTCCCAAAGAAGCTTTCACCGAACAGGGAATATTGCTGGACTTAAGTTCAGGACAGGAATATACCCTTACGGGAAAATCCTGGATAAGAGGCGAGGCCGATCTTGACCTTGAGTTTGAGGTGCCGCCCGATACCATGACGGCGGGAGACGCTATAATTGACATATCTTATGCCAATGACCGCGCTTCAAAGAAACTCACAGGGTCATTCAAGCAGAATTTCAATCCAAAGGTCAATTCCTGCGAGGGAAGCTTTACGAATAACGGGAAAACGCAGTCTATCGGCGGCGGCTACATCAGGTCGGCCGGCCAGGATATCAGCTTCATAAGGCTTCATAAAACGGAAGCTTACGGGTGGTACCTGCAGAGGACCAAAAACACGGGCTACTGGGGAACAAGCCAGAAAATAACGCGCTTTAAAATTGACTGCGATGAATTCAAAGCGGGATTTACCGTCCGCGGTTCCAAGGGCGCCAAAGGAAAGGTTTTGATCAAAAGCTTGAAAGTCTCGGGCAACACGCTCAAGGCGAGGGATACTTCGGCAAAGACTTATCTTTTCAGTTTCGGCCCGGTTACCAAAGAAAATCCCGAGGGGTTCACTCCGGTTACCGAGTTTTCGAATTACACAAAAGAGAAAGGCTACGGATGGAAAGCAACCGGCCCTGAAACCGTCTATTCCTCTTCTGATACCCCGCTTAACGACGCGCAGATAAGCGAGTTCGGCTTTCAGCCTATTCCGACCGACAGGAAGGTTGAAGGATGGGTGTCCGAAGATGCAAGGCGGTCATACTGGTACCAGCAAAACGATAAGAACCTTTTCACCTCGTACTGGATGGGAAACGATTTTGTCGCTTTCTTTGACAAGTATATTGACCTGAAGACCCCGCTTGAAAGGGGATATGTCACCAGGGCAAAGAGTTATCATTTTATTTTTAACGATCTCTATATTAAGGATGTTGAAGAGCGGCGCGGGGCAATGTATCTTGACGACGATCTTTCCGGAGAATTCTATGTGGATGTGCCGAACGGCACCTATAACCTCATAGCCGGCGTCGGTTACAACAACTACGCCGGCAGGACCTCTTTTAGCATTGAAGTGCAGGGGAAGGTGAGGGAAAAGACCGTCAAACCTGGCGAGACAAAAGTTGACCGCCACGAGATACGGAATGTGGTGGTGACCGACGGCAAGCTGGATATAAGGCTGTTCGCGGACCTGCGCGAAGCTTCGGGCATCTACAAGGATTACAATATAGGCGCAGCCTGGATGATAAATTACCTGATAGTTCTTCCGGCTGAAGAAAAAGACAAGATGCTTGAGTGGGAATGGAGGATTATCAGCGAAAAGTCCAGGAAGATACGGCAGGTTACCTTCGTGCAGGGAGAACCTCCGGTGCTAAAAAACGAGGGCAATTTTGTCTCGCTTAACGGCAAGCCCTTTTATCCGGTTAAGACCCAGTATAATTATCATCCCTTTATTTCAAACCACTTCACCTATTACTGCCTGACCAATGAACTTCTTGCTATCCCGAACATGCAAAACTCAAGTCACTTCTTCAATCCTGATTGGGAGAAGCTCTCGCTGGAGGAAGATTACCCGTGGGGCGTCATTGACACGATGAACATGATGTATTCCTGGGGCTATCTCACAACGCTTTATATGGGCAACGCGTTCTCTTTTGTGCCGCGCAAGGTTGCCGGGGAAGGAACGCCTTCGGTTGACTCAAGAGGCAGGGCGAACCGCTACTTCATAAAGCCGCCGCTGAATTCCGCGCTTGATAAGGAAATACAGAAAGAGACCTACACGATGCTCTTTAATCAGCTCAACCTGCATCCCGCGATGGCCTATTATTACATCTTTGAGGAATTGTGGCATCCGGACGATTGCGGCTACGACGACCAGTCGCTGGTGCAGTTTCAGGAATATTTGAGAAAAGAGTACAAGACCATAGAAAAATTGAACGCGGAGTGGCACAGGACTTACGCCGCCTTTGAGGACATTGTAGCTCCCACGCAGGAAAATTACACGGGAAGCATGAGGGATTTCTGGCAGTACAGCCCGGAGTTTGAGAACTTCAGGAAGTTCCGCGCCTGGGCGCAGGGAGAGATGCTTAAGTACGATTGCAACCTTATTCACAAACTTGACCAGAACCATCTGACCGAGGGCGCGAAAGGCGATTTCGGCTCCCAGTCCTGGCAGCCCGGAGAGTCCCTCGACCAGTTCGGCTGGTACACTCCCCGTGTCGCGGCTTCCGTAGCGCGCTATTTCAAGAAGACAGCCATTACAAGCGGCTACCTTCTGAGCTGCGAAGACGCTTACCTTGACGGAAGAAGGCAGTTTGACCACGCGCCGGGGCCCAAGCGATATATAGGAAAGGATGAAGTGAAAGCTGTCTACAACAAGCTAATCTCCAGCGTTTTCTGCGGGGTGAAAGGCTTCTGGACGGAATGGTACGATGACGGCATCCAGCATGTGTTTCACATGACCGACTACATAAAAGACGCCGGCCCAAAGTTCAATGTCAAGCACTGGACGGGGCAGATCTGTTTCTTTGACAAGACGGCCTATGACGGCCCGCCGGTCCGCCTTGAGAGAGGGGCAATCTATGCCTCCGCGGCCAATAAGACGCTTTACCGGTTGACGCACCTCTTTTTGCCGGCAAAACCCTCCGAGCCGAAAGTGCTGGTGCCGACAACGGAAGAGAGTTTCTTCATCAAGGAGTTCGCGGTTGCCAATAATAATTTCTTTGAGCCGTCAACCATGCGCATCCTTCGGTCGGCCGGGTTAAACGCCGATTTCCTCCGCTTGTCCGAGGTAAAAGACCTGTCTGTGTATAAGCTGATAATAATCGGGGACACGGCGGAGTATATTGCCAAACCCGACATCAGAAGAATACTGGATTTTGTGAATAACGGCGGGAAGCTGATGATAATCAACGCCGGCGGTTTCTCGTATGTCAACGAACCGAGAAGGTACAGCTCCAAAGCCGGGGAGGTCTTCCCCGTCAAAGAACTCGCGGAACTTGGGGGGTACAAGATAGCGGCCCAGAACTCGTACCACATGGAATTCAAACAGCCGGTGAAATTGTTTTTGCCCGGCAGCAAGCTTCCCGAGATCAAGACCGCGTTTTACTACGAACCTGACGCGGGAAGTGAAGTCTTCCTGAAAGGCGACCTTGGCGGCAGGGAAGTCGCTCTGGGATTTATAAACAAGAAAAGAAATGTGATTGTCTCGTATTTTCCGATGGCCGACAACGCTGACGAAGGAACCTGCCGGGCGCTCTCGAGATACTATAAAAGAATATTTGACTCGTGGGATCTTGACAAGAGCGTGACAGTCTCCGGTCCGGACGATCTTTATGACATGTATTCGGGAACGCTCCAGGGCGATGGTTACACGCTTGCCGCGGCATGCAACCTGGAGCAGGAGTTCTCCCGCAAGGTGAACCTTAAGGTCGGGAACCTGCCTGACGGCGACTACGCGGTAATGGATGTGACGGGCGAGGCGCCTGATCTCGCGCTGAAGGCCGACGGAGGCCCTGCCCAGGCAAAGGATCCGGCTGCGCTGCAAAGTAAAATAAACTTCAAACTTTCAGGTAAAGACCTGGAGGCTGCCGGGATTCCCTGCGAGATAAAGCCGGGACAGGCAAAAATATTCCTTATACGCCCGCTCAAAGATATGTGCTGGACCTCAATGTGGGAGCCGGCTATCAAAGGTTTCGTGAAGCATCCGGTGGGCATCGTTTACGGCAATTCAGCCGAGCAGCTCCTTGCCGCGGATATCCGCGCCGAACTTCAGAAGTACGGAGTGAAAGCAACGCTTCTTTCGTCGCAGGAAGCCAAGGTTAGCCAAACCAGGCACGAGGTCAGGATACAATCTACGGGAATTCCCATCAACAAGCCAAAGACGGATACTTCCGGCTGGTACCTTGTGGATACTTTTAAAAACGCGCCTTACGATACCGACAAGAGCCTGATATTTGTAGGAAGCGAGGAAACGAATCCGGCCATCAAGCATCTCGGAGCCCGGGATACTTTTGTTTACGATAAAGTCCTGGATAAAATAACCGCGAGTTACCCGGGGGAAAGGCGCGGGGCGATATGCATGGTTGATGCCGTGAACTCCGCGTTCTATGACCCGCGCTCATCGGCGCGCGACGGGATAATTGTCGGCGGCTCGGACGCGGCAGGCACTAAAACAGCCGTAAATGCTTTCATTTCAATAATAAAGAGGAACCTTAAGTAGGCCTTCCGTATTCCCGGGCAAAATGGCTTGAAAAGCGCCCAATAACAATGTAAAATATTGGGCAGGTATATGAAAGCCTTTTTTAATTGCGCGGATTAGGCAGATAGATTACGCAGATTAACGCCTATACCTGGCGCTAATTCTCTAATCCGCGTAATCAACCTGCTTTAAGGAGTATTGTTGATAAGTCTTCACACGCATAGCATATTCAGCGACGGGGAACTGCTTCCTTCGGAGCTTGCAAGAAGGTGCGAGCGCGCGGGATACCGTTATCTGGCTATAACCGACCACGCCGACAGCTCAAATCTGGAAGATATTATCAGGAACGTTGCCCGGGCCGTGGAGGATTTCAACAAGACTTCAAAACTTAAAGTTCTGCCCGGCGTGGAAATAACCCATGTTGACCCAACTTTGATCTCTGGGCTTGCAAGGAAAGCGAAATTGCTGGGAGCCAAGGTGGTTGTTGTGCATGGAGAAACCATAACTGAGCCCGTAAAGAAAGGAACGAATCTCGCGGCGATACAGGCCAAGGTTGACATACTTGCGCATCCCGGATTTATAACAAAGAAAGAAATGCTGCTTGCGAAAAAGAACAATGTGCTGATAGAGCTGACCACGAGAAAGGGGCACTCGCTGACCAACGGTTATGTCGCGAAACTCGCTCTTGAATGCGGAACGCCCATGGTATTGAACACCGACGCGCATATACCTTCCGATATTGTCGGCAGGGAATTCGGACTGGGAGTCGCAATGGGAGCAGGTCTTAGCAGGAAGCAGGCTGAAAACTTATTGGTTAATTCCGAGAAATTCGCTAAAAGAAGAGCAGGTTTGGCGTAAGAGGAGAAAACATGGACAAGGAACAAAGGCATTTTAAAGAATCCCTGAAACAGGACGAGTTTAAATCCCTTATTCAACACGTGATCGATTTCTTCAGGGATCCCGGAAAATTGAATGTATCCCTGAACTGGGGTATCGGGGTCCTGCTCGTAGCGCTTGTTGCCTGGGGCTACACAGCTTATAAGAGCAATGTCGATACCCAGGTGATAAAGGCGATAGGGACGGCGAAGATTAAGATGGCGAACAAAGATATAGATACTGCGATACAGAACCTGAAAACCACGGCCCGGGATTATCCCTCGAGCTCAATGCTCGGAGGAGTAAATTTTTATCTGGGCCAGTGTCTTGAAATGAAAGGCGACGTTGACGGCGCGCTGAAAGCCTACGGAGACGCGGTTAGTTCCCGTCTGCCTGAGAGTATTATGCCGGCGGTCTATATCTCTTACGCTTACGCGTTGGAAGAAAAACAGAATTTTGTAAAGGCAGCTTCTGTCTACGAGGAGCTTCTTAAAAAGATGCCGAATTATTTCGGCGCAGGTGAAGCCATGTTAAACCAGGCAAGGAACCTCCGCTTAGCCGGAAAGCTTCCCGAGGCGGCGGCAAAATATAAGGCAGTTGCAGATAAGTATCCTGATTCCGCCTGGGCCTATTCGGCCAAACAGTTCATCCAGTAGGGCGTATGATACACCTTGCCTTTGTATGGCATATGCACCAGCCATACTATAAGGATCGCGCACAAAATAAACTGCTTATGCCGTGGGTTCGCCTGCACGGGGTGAAAGATTACCTCTACATGGTCCGGCTGCTTGACGAATTCCCGAAAATCCGCCAGACCTTCAATCTTGTTCCTTCCTTGCTTTCCCAGATAGAGGACTACAATTCCGGCGTAATAGACACGCTATTTGAGCTGACGAAAAAACCCGCTGCCGCGCTCGACCGGGAAGAAAAAATATTCATTCTCTGGAACTTCTTCATGGCCCAGTGGGACAACATGATAAATGTCCATCCCAGATACCGCGAGCTGCTTGAGAAGCGCGGGCGCTATATTTCTCAGGCGGAACTGGGGGAACTTTACCGCACTTTCTCAACCCAGGAATACCTGGACCTGCAGGTCTGGTTCAACCTCTGCTGGATAGACCCGCTCACAGCCGGAGAATCTGCCGAAATCAAAGCGCTTGTTGCCAAGGGCAGAAAATTCACCGAGGAGGATAAAGCGCTCGTCCTGGACTGCCACTTATCGATAATGCAGGCAATAATCCCGAAATACAGGGAGGCAGCGGGCGACGGGCGGATTGAACTTACCACAACGCCCTTCTACCATCCCATTCTCCCGCTGCTGATAGATTCGGAAATAGCGCGTACCGCGATGCCAAACAACAAGCAAGACTTCAGGTTCACCCGGCCGGAGGACGCGAAAGAGCAGGTTGCCAAGGCTGTCAAATATTTTGAAAAAAAATTCGGATTTAAGCCGCGCGGGATGTGGCCGGCCGAAGGAAGCGTTTCTGAGGCGATTGTTCCTATAGTGGCGGGCGAAGGCATTTCCTGGATAGCGTCAGACGAGGAAATACTTTATAAATCGCTCGGTTCTTTTGACAAAAAAGAGAACGTTCTCTACCGGCCCTGGAAAATAAACAGGGGCGGGAAGGAGCTTAAGATAATATTCAGGGATAAGGAACTTGCGGACTTGGTGGGCTTTGTCTATTCCAAGTGGGACGAAGAGTCCGCGGTGAATGATTTTATTGCAAGATTAAAAGCCATCGGCGCCTCAACAAACATGAAAGACCCTCTGGTAACAGTTGTGCTTGACGGCGAAAACGCCTGGGAGTATTACAGGAGTAATGCCCTGGGGTTTTTTCGCAGGCTTTACGGAAAGCTCTCCGCTGAGAATGACATCAAGTGCGTGAAAGTCGGAGAATATCTGGATGCGTTCCCCGGGACTCCGGAATTGCCGCAGCTTTTCCCGGGTTCCTGGATTAATCACGATTTTTATATATGGATAGGGCACGACGAGGATAAGCGGGCCTGGAAGTACCTGAAGGAAGCTAGGGACGATGCCGCCAGCTGGAGCGATATCAGGGACAATAATCCGGCGCTTTACGCAGAAATAATGGAAGAGATATATATTGCAGAAGGCAGTGATTGGTGCTGGTGGTACGGCGACGATCATTCTTCCGCTCAGGACGAGGAATTTGATGTGCTCTTTCGCGGTCACCTGAAAAAAGTTTACGAACTCGCCTGGAAAGAAGTGCCGGCAAACCTGCTCTCGCCGATACTTTCGTCGGGAAAGACTGTGCTCACCCAGTTGGCTCCCACAGCCTTTATCACTCCAGTAATTGACGGAAAGATCTCAAGTTTCTATGAATGGGCCGATTCCTGCGTCTATGAGACCGCCAAGGCGAGCAGCGCCATACACAGGGCAGAGAGCGTCGTAAAGAACCTGTATTTTGGTTTTGACCGTTCAAACCTGTTCCTCAGGCTGGACTTAAATATTGACCCGTCAGGGGAGAACATGCAGGGGCTTGTTTTTGAATACACTTTTATTAACAAGGGAGCCTTCCGTCTTAAACTGTCGGCGGTTCCCGGCGGAGCGATCTTCGCGGATTTATACAAGCAAGCTGAAACAACTCAAGATTGGGTGCCGGTCGCGGGAGCGCCGGTAAAAGCGGCGGTTCGCAGGATTATTGAAGTAGCGGTTCCTTACGCCTCAATAGAAGCCGGAGCAAAGGCCAATATAAATGTAACCCTTGCTGTTTACCGCGCCGAGAACGAAGTTGAAAAATGGCCCACAAGGGGTATAATACACATTACGGTACCCGGTTCGGATTTTGAAGAACAAAACTGGAACGCATAGGAGCCTCATGACTGTGAACGGAATAAATAAACTGCTTTCTGCCGCTGCCGTACTCTGCGCTTTCCTTCCCGCTTTTGCCGGCGCGCCGGTTTTGAACAAAGCTCATGCCGCTTCTAACACGGCAGTAGCCGCGCATGACGCAAAGATCGCTTTCCTGGGCCCTCTTTCCGGGGAGAACGCGGAGCTTGGTGAGAAATTGAAAAGGGGCGTTTGCGCTGCCGTCAAGTTATTCAACGACACGCACGGCTCGAATATTGCCATCCTGGAATTAGACACCTCATCCGAGGGTTCCGCAGGCGGCAAGCTTGCCGTTGCCGCGCGTGAAAAACAGGTTCTTGCCGCGATAGGCCCGGTAACCGCTGACGGCTTGCCGGATTATATTTCAGGCGCAAACTCGCTGAAGCTTCCGTTGATTTCTCCGACCGTGTATTTCCCTGATGATATTTCCGGGAACAGGTACTTTTTCAGGAGTAATCTTTTTCCTGAGGATGAAGGCCGGCGGCTTGGCCAGTACGCAGTTAAGTCGCTTGGCAAGAAGAAATTAGCTGTTATAAGAAATGATTCACTCTTTTCCAGCCGGGCCGCGGCAGGATTTACAGCCGGAGTTGTCGAGGCGGGCGGGAGCATTGAGAAAGAAGTCGTGACTGTCTCAGGTCAATACGACCTGAAGGAACAGATGCTCTCTCTGGGAGGCGCTGACCCGCATATTGCAAAAGAACAGGCTGACAAGGATAAACGCACGCTTGAATCGGTTGCAGCCAGATTTATTGCGCATATCAGGTCTTTTATTCCACAGGGACAAAGCGCAACCCGTGTAATAATACTGAATTTTGCCAATACCGACTCAGAAGACAATAAGATCGAGGAAGAATTCGACAGGGGGTCATTTTTCGCCAAGAAAATCAGTTTCGGCCTTGCAAAATCCAGCGACATTGAAATGATAGAAATGGCCAAAGTTTTCGCGTTCCTGAAAAAGTCGAAAGCGGGCAATGAGCAGAATCTGTCAGGCGCTTGCGCCAAATTCCATGCGGACTATGCGATCACAGGGAGCATAATTCAGTCGATCCCGGGAGCTTTCAAAGCGTCCGCGAGTATTGTGAACTCTTCAGGGAAGACAGTGTCGGGCATAGAGTTTCCTTTCAGTGTTTCAACCAAACCACAGGTGACCAGCCTGGGCTTGGACGCTATTTATATTCCGCAGAGCACGGCCGATTCAGATAATATTATCTCACATCTTGCGTTCTTTGACTTGAAGTCGACGTATCTCGGAACGAGCAGGTGGTACAATGAGAAATTATTGCTCCAACCTTCCGCCGGCCTGGACGGCGCGGTTTTTACAGCCTCTTTTTTTGCCGGAAGCGAAAATCCTGCGGTTTCAGGGTTTACGTCGGTTTACCGCTCTATGTACTTTGAGGAACCGGACGAATTAGCGAGTTTCGGCTATGAAGCCGCTTCTCTGATACTTTCAGGCCTCGGCAACGGGGTAAAATCAAGGGAGGAGATGGATAAATATCTTGTTTCCTTGAACGGCTACAACGGCCTGAGCGGTTCAATTACTTTTTCAGGCGGGCGCTTCGTCAAATCCCCGGTGATTTCAAAAATAAGCGGCGGAACAGTCTCAGAAATCCGTGATTAGTCCCTCAATCTTTCGTTACAAACCTTATAAACCTTTGAACGTCTGAACTTCTATTAATGTTGTTATCCCCGCGCCTTTTTAGTATATTATACCTATGGAACGCCTCAGCACCATCCTCAAGACCGCCGGTATTTCCGCGGCAATAGCTTCCCTGGCATTCACGGCCGGGATGCTCTTTAATATTATCAACCCTCACGGGATAAGCATAAGACCGGCCCCTCCAAAGATTGTCACGATAGTTGAAACAGTTAAAAAGAAGGCCGGTGCCGGACTTAAGTCAAAGGCAGGAGATTGCGCCGAAAAACCTGTCTTAGCAGGTACCGGGGAAAGGGCCGTTTCTACAGCTGCAATTGCTTCGTCAGGAGTTGGCGTAACTATTGCCGACCTGCCGAGCCTTATAGCCCCTATACCTCCGGCGGAAAAGCTCAAAGACGTTCCCCGGCTGACGCTTGAAAAAGCCAGGGAATATTACGATTCCGGAAAGTATAAATTCGTTGATGCAAGGCCGCAGTATAAATATATAGAAGCGCATATTAAAGGGGCGTATTCCCTGTCTGCAAGCTTCTTTATTAAACAGTTCACTGCTTTCAAAGAGACGGTAGTTTCAGAAGATGAACTTGTGGTCTACTGCAGCAACACCGAGTGCAAGCTCTCTGAAATAGTGTCAGGGGAACTTCTTGATAACGGTTATAAAAAGATAAATATCTTCGAAGGCGGCTGGGCGGAGTGGGAAGCAAAACAATTCCCGATGGAAGGCGTCAAGGTGAAGAAATGAACCGGAAAAGCGGCATAAAAAGAAGAGCACAGCCTGAAGGTCCGGGTTTAGCTCGGCTTAAACTAAATGAATTACTGGGCTCAAACGCCCTTCTCACGGCGTTGAGGATAATAATGGGTATTGTCTTTGTGGCGGCCAGTTGCGACAAACTGCTTTTCCCCGAGGTTTTTGCCGCCAAGGCCGCGGAATACAAGCTCATTCCGGAACTGCTTCTGCCCGTGACAGCCGTCGCCATTCCCTGGGTGGAATTTATCTGCGGGTTGCTGTTGACGCTTAATGTCTTTTCGCGCAGCACCGCGCTTATCCTGGCCGTGACGCTTGCCGGGTTCATATTCGGCATGGCTTATGACCTTTCTTCCGGGCTGGCCCACGACTGCGGCTGTTTCAGTTTTCTTGAAGAGAGCATCGGCGCCGGCGCGATCATTCGGGACGTTTTCTTTATCGCGCTGCTGCTGCCCATTATTATTTACGGCGAAAATAAGTTCCCGCATCTTTCGCGGAAAGGAAAGTAAATGGCGCTTAGAATCTACAATACGCTTAGTTCAAAGAAAGAGGAGCTTGTACCGGTCCGCCCGGGAGAAATAAGCATCTACAATTGCGGCCCCACGGTTTACAACTATTTCCATGTCGGCAACGCCAGGAACTTTATTGTTATTGACGCCGTCAGGCGTTACCTGGAATGGAAGGGCTTCAAGGTAAAGCTGGCGCAAAATATCACGGATGTCGACGACAAAATAATAAAGAAAGCCTCGTCCGAAGGAATAACTCCGGGAGAAGTAGCCGGAAAATTCACTGCCTATTATTTTGAGGACCTGGAAAAGCTCGGGGTAAGAAAAGCTGATGAAAATCCGAAGGCAACCGAACACATTCAAGAAATGCAGGGTCTGATAGGAGTCCTTATCGGGAAAGGGTTTGCCTACGAACTGGACGGAGATGTGTATTTTTCTGTCGAGAAGGCAAAGGCCGCGGGGTACGGAAAATTATCCCACAAAAATATAGAAGAACTCGAGGCAGGCGCGAGAATAGACGTAAACGAGCAGAAAAAGAGCCCGCTTGACTTCGCCTTGTGGAAAAAGGATAAGAATGAAGGCATCTCCTGGGACTCTCCCTGTGGGAAGGGGCGCCCGGGCTGGCATACGGAATGCTGTGTGATGTCCGCGAAATATCTCGGGCTGCCTTTTGACATTCACGCCGGAGGCATCGACCTTATTTTTCCGCACCATGAGAACGAACTGGCGCAAGCGGAAGCCGCCTACGGAAGCACAGAAAAGTTCGCTAAGTACTGGCTGCACAACGGCCACCTGAATATTAAAGGCCAGAAGATGAGCAAGTCGCTCAATAATTTTCTTATGGCCAGGGATGTCTTAAAGACCATAAACGCCGGCGTGATAAGGTTTTTCCTGCTCTCGGCGCATTACAGAAGCCCGCTCGATTGGACTGAAGAGAATGTTGCAAGCGCTGTCGCGGGCTACAATGAACTTCGGTACACCATCTCTCGCGCGTCTTTAGCGCTGGACAAAACGGCGTCAGAAGGCGGCAACCATGACGCAGTTCTGCTTGAAAAAGGGAAGGCGATGGAAGAGGCTTTTGTTTTGGCTATGGACGATGATTTCAATACCGCATCTGCGATTGCCGCGCTCTTCGCATACGCGTCCGAAATCAAAAACGCGATTAAGAAGAAAGATTTTGTTCTCAACGCGCAAAACAGAGAAGTTCTGAGGCTTGCCGCGGCGAAGCTTTCTTCCCTGGGCGGCGCTCTTGGTTTCAGGTTGGAGACGGAAAAAATCTCAGACGAGGCGCTTGCTTTGTCCGCGGAGAGAGAGAAGGCGAGAGAGGTTAAAGATTTTAAGGCCTCGGACGAACTCCGCGCGAAGCTGGATAAGCTGGGATATATAGCGGAAGACAGCCGGGTGGGGCAGATGGTGTTTAGGAAATAAGCGCCAAATCTCAAGCACCGTAAATAAATTCGAAGCAAGAAGTGCGAAATTTGAAACAAAGTGTTAAGGCGCGGGATTTCGAATTTCAGATTTCTGATTTCGAATTTGCTTGTTGTTTCAAAGGAGCCTTTATGAATCCGGATTTCGTTACGATGGGCAGGGATAAATGTTTTCAGCTGGTTTCGCTCGAGGAAAAGCGCGTAAAAAAAATACTCGTCGCGAAGGAGTTTGAAAGCGAGCTGGTTGATTTCCTCCAGATGGCAAAGGAAAAGGGTTTGAATCTGCAGTACATGCCCTACAAGACCATGAACCGCATCACTCACTCCAAAGAGCACGACGGCGTCATGATTGAGACCTTTCCAAAGCACTACATCCAGGTTGAGGATATGCTGGCATACGCGAAGGAAAGGAACGAAAACCCTTTCCTGATAGTTCTGGACAATGTCCAGGACCCGCACAATCTCGGAGCGGTGCTCCGGACCGCGGAAGGCGCGGGAGTCCACGGTGTAATAATCCCAAAGTCTAACGCTGCCAATGTAACGCAAACAGTAGACAAGGTTTCCACAGGCGCGACTGAATATGTGCCGATTGCAAGAGTTGTGAATATAAACAACATCTTGAACGACTTAAAAGAGTACGGCGTTTGGATTGTCGGGGTTGAAGTTGACGGCAGCAAGCCGTATTTCAACGCAGACCTCAAACTGCCCATCGCTCTGGTGCTGGGAAGCGAAGGCGAAGGAATGAGAAAAAGCATAAGGGAAAAGTGCGATTTCATGGTTAATATTCCGATGAGGGGGGAAATAACCTCGCTCAATGTTTCTGTTTCCGCCGGAGTTGTAATGTACGAGACTCTGAGACAGAGATTCTTCGACAAGAAATAGGAGAGCGCATGAGAAAAGCAATCTTATACGCCACTGTTGCCATGTTTCTCTTCCCGCCGGCAGCTTTTTGCCAGGAACAAAAATCTTCCTCGCCGGCAGCAGGAGCCCCCGCTGCAGAAAAAACGCTCAGGGGCGTCTATTCTGACTTCTACCGCGGGCTGGCTCTCGCGAATTTCGCGATAGGCAGGCAAGAAGGAGCGATGCGGAGCGGGCACATTGGCCTGGGGTTAGCCGGATCGCTGACTGAAAGATTTGACACGGGCAACTGGCAGATGTCAGGATTCAAAGACGGCTTCCTGCATCTCGAACTTGATTACTGGTGGTTTGAGTTCGGGAACCTGGCGCTCTCGGGCGGTTACCACAGTGACGCAACCCGGACCGTTATACCCTGGTCCGCTATGGTTCAATTGCTCCTGCCCGTAATGAATCAGCTTGAGAAAAATCCTGTTCTCGGCGGTATCCAGTTGGGTGTTTCGGGTTTCCCTTCAAGCCTTACAGAGGAATCAACGACCTGTTTCAAATTAGGGTTCTGCACATATATGTTTGAGAGCGCTAACTTCGCGACTACTTTTGAGGTAAACTGGCTCTCGCCGGCTTTCAGGGAGAACAACTGGGAAGCAAAGGCGGGGATGAAATACTTCTTCTTCTAAAGATGATTACGCGGATTACCAAAAGAGATTAGAGTGATTAGAGT
>Ga0114951_10002285_pt1 | contig 21892 bp, 15 predicted proteins | sample AM7aDNAmetaG_FD_88677 | JGI IMG/M metagenome (GOLD analysis project Ga0114951, IMG submission 88677) | Freshwater microbial communities from Finland to study Microbial Dark Matter (Phase II) - AM7a DNA metaG | ecosystem: Environmental > Aquatic > Freshwater > Lake | place: Finland: Lake Alinen... | reverse complement strand
ATGTTGTAAGCAATAGGCAAGTCGTTGATGTCGTTCAGTTCAAATACTTCTTTGAGCTTCAGGGCAATCACTGCAAGTGAATAACTGTCATTGCACTGACCAGCATCAAGTACACGTGGAATTCCATTGATATCGCCCAACTGGAGTTTGTTGTAACGGTATTTTGCACATCCCGCAGTAAGAATCACTGTATCTTTTGGTAGTTTTTCTGCAAATTCAGTATAATAATTCCTGTCCTTCATTCTGCCATCACATCCTGCCATGACAAAGAACTTACGGATAGCGCCTGATTTTACCGCGTCAACAATTTTATCGGCTAGTGCCAATACCTGATTGTGTGCAAATCCACCAATAATTTCTCCCGTCTCAATTTCTATAGGGGCTTCACATCTTTTAGCATGTTCTATGATTTCCGAAAAGTCTTTCTTACCGTTGGCATCTGCTTTTATGTGTTTTGCACCGTCCAGACCTGCAGCACCTGTTGTATAAATTTTATCTGTATATACTGCATTTACATGTGGGGGTACGATGCAGTTGGTCGTGAAAAGTATAGGGCCATTAAATGTTACAAATTCTTCCCTTTGTTTCCACCATGCATTGCCATAGTTGCCTGCAAAGTGATCGTATTTTTTAAATGCAGGATAATAGTGCGCCGGCAACATCTCGCTATGGGTGTAAACGTCAACACCTGTGCCTTCAGTTTGTTTAAGCAGCTCTTCCATATCTTTCAGGTCATGTCCGCTGATGAGTATTCCCGGTTTGTTCCTTACGCCTATGTTTACTTTTGTTATTTCAGGATTACCGAATGTTGATGTATTGGCTTTGTCAAGTAAAGCCATAACACTTACACCCTTAGCACCGCATTCCATAACCAAAGCTACCAGTTCATCTGCAGTTAAACTGTCGTCTGTAGTAGCTGCCAGTCCTTTTTGCATGAAAGCAAATATCTCATTGTCTGTGTAACCTAAATTGTATGCATGTTCAGCATATGCAGCCATGCCTTTGATGCCGTAAGTAATCAGTTGACGAAGAGATCTTATATCTTCATTTTCTGTGCTGAGCACACCTATATCTTCAGCCCTTTTTTCATATGCTGATGGCGTGTAGGCTATCCATGTGGCTGAATGATGTAACTTTTCCTTATTTAATGTAATTCCTGCGTCTTCTATTTGTTTTTCTAAAGTCCTACGCAACTTGATACCCTCGTCTATTTTTTCAATAAAACGTGCCTTGTCAAAATTGGCATTGGTAATGGTCATAAACAAACTATCGAAAACAAATTTATTGATTTTTTCATTCTCGATACCGTGTTTTCGTGCTTCTACAGCATAAATAGATATACCTTTTAAAACATAGATTAATAAATCCTGCATTTTGGCGACATCTTCTTTTTTGCCGCATACACCAGCCATTGTACATCCTGTACCCTTAGCTGTTTCCTGACATTGAAAGCAAAACATACTCATAAGATTAATTTTTTAGTTTATTAATTAGTTTATTTTAATAATTTTAGTTTAATGATATTTTTTTAGTTTGGAGTACTTAGAGTTTAGAGTGCCTAGAGTGCCTGAAGTAATAATTTAATTAATTATTTTGAATAATCTCATTTTTAAAAAGAATCTTAAACTCTAAGTACTCCAAACTCCACACTCCACACTTCCTAAATCCAGGTCTCATCTATAACACTACCCTTCAAAGCCACATTAATGAGTTTTATCGGGACTTTTCTCGTTGCTTTCTGGGCTGCCATCTGTGCCATCTGAGCCAAACCGCTGCAGCAAGGCACTTCCATAATCATGACTGTAAGCGTATTTATTTTTGCATCGTCAATCATGGCTGTTAGTTTTTCTACATATACTTCTTTGTTGGAGTCAAGTTTAGGGCAAGCTATAGCCAAACTTTTATTTTTAAGATAATCTTGATGGAAATTACCCATTGCAAAAGCTACACAGTCGGCTGCCAGAAGGACATCAGCATCTTTAAAAAAAGATGCAGACGGATTGACCAGATGCAACTGAACAGGCCATTGTCTGAGCTCAGAAGCTTGTTTTGCATTTGTACTTTGTTCATTAGTTTCTGAAATAGTTTCTCTGAAGTCATGGGACATGCTGCCCGGGCATCCTGAAAAAGGTTTTATATCATTATTCATGGCATTTGATTTTGATATTTTTAAATTAGATCTATCAATATTTACTATGTTTTTATCTAGCCAGTTCAGTCCCTGGTTTGCATACACCAACTCATTATGTTCGAAAAGGTGATTAAGATGGGCTATTATTGTATTTTCACCTTTGGGTGCAATGCGCTCCATTACAGCAATTTCATCATAAGGCTCTGCTTCACGTTCTTCAAGGGTTATGGCCCCTTCAGGACATTCGCCTATGCAGGCTCCAAGTCCATCGCAAAATAAATCACTAATCATCCTTGCTTTGCCATCAACAATCTGTAAAGCACCCTCATGACAACCGCTTACACATAATCCACACCCATTACATAAATCTTCATCTATTTTAATAATTGTTCTTTTCATATCTTTTTATTTAGACTGTATAATAAAATATTTTTTTGTTGTTGGAATGATGTAATATTGGAAAGATGGAATGTTAAACGTTAACGGCATTTACTCCATTCTTCCATTCTTCCATTTTTCCATTTTTCATTTTATAGTACCTCATTAATTTCAACCTTTAATTAAATCTGCAATAGTCTTATTTTTTAAATAATCTTCAAATTCCCTTGCAAACTGACCCGTCATTTGACCATATACACAGAAGCTAAAAGGACATTTCCCTTCATCATGCAAAGTGCAATTGTGACCTTGAATTTTTCCCTCAAAAATTTCATACACTTCGAGAAGGGTTATTTCTTCTGCTTTCTTTTTTAAAATAAATCCCCCTTTAGGTCCTCTTATTGAACTTAAATAATCATATTTTACCAATACTTGTAAAATTTTAGATAAGTGATTTTTCGAAAACCTTGTAATGTCTGCAATTTCGATGGCATTTATCATTTTTTCTGATTTAGCTACTAATGCTAAACTATGTAAAGCCAATGAGGCAGCTTCTGATATATTAGAAATTTTACCCATAAAATAATATTTAGGTATTTGAATACGCAAATATAATTAATAATTTCATTACCAAAATTATTTTTTAATATTTATTTTGTTAAAAATTATAACTGATTGATTATGAGTATGAAAATTTTGTGATGGGTTTTTTACATAATGATTATTAACATAATTAAAATAATAGTTTATTGAAATGCGTTTGTAAGCTTATATCTTAAAAAATATGTTTATGTTGAAAAAAAATGATTTAATCATAGTTGTTATAGGTTCTTTATTATATACAGTATTATTTCATAAAAATCCATTGGGAATCAACTTTCTCATTTTTGAGTTGTTTGTTGTCAGCTGTCTGTTGCTTTTCCAACATGTTAAAATTAAAGGCGCAGCACTTATTATTTCACTTGCAGGGATACTCATTACTGCATTTGCTACTGTGCTTGTGTTTTCTGTGTGGTCATATTTTGTTAATTTTATAGTATTTTTACTTTTTATTGGATGTCTTATCTTTCCTGAGATAAAGTCATTTTTTCATGCTTTTATATTGTTTTTCTACAGTATTTTCTTTGCGCCGGTTCTATTTATTCGGAATTTATCAGAGTCGCGGTTTAAAAACAAAAAAATTGGTATCTATTTTAAAAAAATTAGAATTTTTCTTATCCCCCTTATTATCATTTTCATTTTTATTCTGATATATCGAAGTTCAAATCCGTTATTTGACAATATGTTAACTAGTATTGGTGATTTTTTGAATGATATATTAATTAAAATATTCGGTCGTCTCGATTTGACTTTTATTATAACATTAATTATAGGTTTATTCTTTTGTTCTGTTATTTTTCTGCGTTCACCTTATATCGGAGCTATTGAAAATTATAAGAAAAAGAATGATGTTTTCAAAAGAATTAAAATCAGAATAAAACGCAAATTTCCACTTTTGGCACTCAAGAATGAATATAAGGCGGGTATTTTCTTATTTTTAATCCTTAACCTTATATTGCTGACGGTTAACATTATAGATATCAATTGGGTATGGTTTAATTTTGAATGGAACGGCAGTTATCTCAAGCAATTTGTTTATACAGGGACCTATCTGCTTATTCTTTCTATAATAATTTCTGTAGTGTTGGTACTTTATTATTTCAGAGGTAATCTCAACTTCTATAAAAATAACAGATTGCTAAGTTACCTTAGTTATATATGGCTTGCACAGAATGCAATTCTGGCAATATCAGTGGGCATTCGCAACTTTTGGTACATCTATTATTTTTCGCTGGCATATGGAAGAATAGGTGTTTATATGTTTCTTGCTCTGACTTTATATGGATTATACAGCGTTTATATAAAGGTGAGATATCAAAAATCAGCCTTTTATCTTATAAGACATAATGCTTTTTCACTTATTATTGTTTTGGTTCTGAGCTCTGTTTTTAACTGGGATTGCATCATTGCAAAGTACAATTTTAGCAATTACAATCGTTCATTTGTCCATCTCAACTATCTGTCGAGCCTTGCTCCTAAAGCATTACCATATCTTGATAAATCCTTGAAAGAGTTGAATAATATAGATTCTATCCAGAAAAGAAAGTTTGACTATGAGTACAGTTATATGTCGCCGGAGGAGTATTATTCTAAAATTGAGAGAAAGAAAGAGAAATTTAAATTAAAATGGGAAAGTAAAGGCTTCTTGTCGTGGAATTTGCCTGAATATAGGGCATATGAAGAGTTGTTTGGAAAGAAGAAGTAGGATGCGCTTTTTAATGCTTACACTTCGAGTCTAAGATGTTTAAATTAAATTTTATAATTTTAACCGAAAAACCATGAAGAAGTTATCCCTGTTAATTCTGATTATAATAATAGGTTCTAACTTATTAAAGGCTCAAGCACCAATTTTTCATAAATACCCCATTGCTGAAACTGGTTATGCGGTATATTTCCCTAAGAATCCCGGTAATTTCGAAGTTACATACTCAAAAGATAGCTTGTTGATGTATTTAGGAAATGTTGAATTTGATAATATCGGATATGATATGATTCTTACTTTATTAAATGATACTTATGCCAACACTTCAAAGGAAGAACTTGAAAAATTATTAGTTACAAACCTTGATTTTTTAAAAGGTATTTACAATGTCTCAGATACAACAGGATATGTTAGAGGTCAGAAAATAAAAACCTATCCAAACGTAACAGGCATATTAGATTCCTGGAAAGATAAATATGGAAGCGACATAATTATTAAGGGTTGGGTAAACAATAAGGTTCTTGTCGTTTTAGTGGTTTCAGGGAAACCTCTTCCGCCCTATGATTTTCAAACCTTATTTTTAAACAGGTTTGTATTTGGAAAGAAATAGAAAAAAGAATATGATTAATATTATGAGTCTACTTTAAAAGTATTTTATTTGAAAATCAGCTTTGCCCCGCTCCTAAAGCCTGCCTGGTCGGTAGGCAGGGGAGACTGATTTTCAGCGACTTCCCTGAATACTGAATTTGTCGAAGTATAGGGATTAAGGGCAAAAAGTCGCTGAAAAAAGAAAATAGAACTTCTTAAAATGGATTCAATTATAGGATTTTATATTGAAGCCTCATATTTTTAAAAGTTTTTAATGCTAAAAAATTATTAATCTGTATATTTGTTTAAAAAAAAGAAAAAACCAAAAGTTATAACTATAATAATATTTTAATAATAAAAGTGTCAAAAACGAAGAACAGTTTGGATTGTCAAGTGTAATATTAAAAGGCTAACATTATGAAAAAGTTATTTTTTTTAGTTGTTTTAGGTATAAGCCTGACAACTTATGCTAATGCTCAAAAAGTGTTTTCAGTTAATTATGAAAGCCAGGCAGATGTAAAAGTATTTGTTGTAAATTATGAAAGTCAGGCAGACCTTAAAGTTTTTAAAGTTGAATATGAAAGCCAGGCAGGTGATAACGACGGAAAATGGTATTTCACCCAGTATGAAAGTCAGGCTAAAAAGAAAATTTACTTCGTGCAATATGAAAGCCAGGCTGATTTGAAAATATATTTTGTAGAATATGAAAGCCAGGCAGGGTGGACCAATAACTCTAAAAAACAATTGATGTACTAAAACGCGAATGTAAAATTAATTATGTCTTTTGCAACATATTTAATAAAATTGCCAACAACAATTTTTTATAGAGACAAAAACAATGGTTGATTTACCGTTAAAAATAAAAATAATATGAAAAAATTAATCGCATTTGCCTTTTGTGTCATTTTTTCTATGACGACTTATGGACAAAAGGTACAATCTGTTCTTTTTGAAAGTTGGACTAGTGGAAGCTGGCAAAGCTATATGAAACAAACAAATACCTATGACGTTAACCAGTATATAACCAGCTACCTTACACAGCTTTGGGACAGTCCTTCAAGCTCATGGGTTAACAATACACTGGTTAATTATACCAATAACGGAAACGGAATAATACAGCAATACATTTCACAAACCTGGGACAGCCCGTCAAGTACATGGAAAAACTCAGAAAGGGGTACATACACTTACAATGCTTCTGACAAACCATTGACAATAACTTATGAAACCTATACCGGTGGTAGCTGGCAAACTTCAATGAAGCTTTCATACACTTATGATGGTAGCGGATATTTAACGTACAGCCTGACGCAACTTTGGGATAGTCCATCAAGCTCATGGAAGAACAACTCTCAGACAAATTACACAAACAACGTTAGTGGAATAGTGCAACAATCAATCTCACAAAATTGGGACACTCAGTCAAGTTCCTGGAAGGATTCTCAACGTAATACTTATACTTACTATGCTTCTGACAAACCATTGACAATAACCTTTGAAACATATTCAACCGGAAGTTGGCAGAACTATTTAAAGCAATCAATTGCCTATGATGGCAACGGTTATATGATAAATCACATGACACAACTTTGGGACAGTCCTTCAAGCTTATGGAAAAACAATTCTCAGATTAACTACAGCAATAATGTTAATGGTACAATCCACCAATATATCTCACAAAACTGGGACAGCCCTTCAAGTTCCTGGACCAACTCAATAAGAGCAACTTATACTTATTTAAACTCATCAGGAATCTTTGAAGCCAATGCATTTGAATATAAAGTCTTTCCTAATCCATGTTCTGAAAAAATAAATATATCCTTGACAAATAATACCGAAACAAAGATTGTAATTACCAATATAATAGGTGAAATTATCTCATTTAGAACATTTTACGACTGTGAGACATCTATTGATGTAAAAGATTTTCCTCCCTGTACCTACTTTATTATTTTAGAACGGAATAATAAAATAAGTGTAACGAAATTTATTAAAGAGTAATAATTAATAAAAAATTAGCTCTTGTAGCAATAACTAACTTCTTTTATACATTTTACTAATGAAAAAAATAATATTCACACTTATTTTAAGTGTTTTGGTTTGTTGGCATTCATCTGGTCAAAATCTGATAGTAAATGGAAATTTTTCAAATCTTTATTCAGGTTGGACTACAGGAGGTACCGGTTGGTACATCAGCTCAACTTTGTCTTGCTTTTATACTTCTCCTGCTTATGCTTTTGTAGGGAATTCTGATGGTACTGGTGCAAATAATTTATCTGGATACCTCTCACAAGCTGTTACATTTCCTTCTAATCCGTATTCAGCTACGTTGAGTTTTTATTATAGCATCGCAACTAATGAATTACTAACAACTTCAAATATTTATGATTCCTTAGAAGTTTACTTTTATGATAATATCCATACCTTTCCAGTGATTGTAAAATTATCTAACGTAGATCATACCAGTAATACTTTATCATGTAACCCTTATGTGCTTTATACACATAATATTACAGGCAGTGAGATGGCTCAACTGGCAGGATTGACGGTTCAGCTAAGGTTTAAAGTGGGTAATAATATGTACAACCCTACAAAATTCAATATTGACAATGTGAGTTTAACATGTGTGGTTTGTACGCCTGCACAACCAGGAAATATATCCGGCAACACTGCAGTTTGTGAGAATTCTTCTCAGACTTATACCATAAGTCCTGTCTCAGGGGCAACAGGTTATACTTGGAACTTGCCTTCTGGATGGACAGGAAGCTCAACTTCGACTTCTATATTAGCAACTGCAGGAATTTCTGGTGGAACAATTTCTGTTACAGCCAACGACAGTTGTGGCAGCAGCCCTGCAAAGACACTTGCTGTAACAGTTGACCAGGCTGTTTCACTGCCGGGGAGCATTTCGGGCAACACTGCAGTATGTTTGGGATCTTCACAAGTATATTCCATTAATCCAGTTTCAGGGGCTTCAAGTTATACCTGGACTTTGCCTTCAGGGTGGACAGGAAGCTCTACTTCTACGTCCATTACTTCAACTGCAGGAAGTTCAAGCGGAGTAATATCCGTTACTGCTAACAACAGTTGTGGAAGCAGCACTGCTCAATCGCTTACTGTAACTGCTGATCAAATGCTATCAAAACCTGGATATATTTCCGGCAATCAAACGGTTTGTAAGAATTCGGTACAAACTTATTTCATCAGTCCTATCTCAGGTGCATCAAGTTATACATGGACTTTACCTTCAGGATGGACTGGAAGCTCAACAAATGCATCCATTGCAGCAACAGTTGGAAGTTATGGCGGTGTTATTTATGTATCTGCCAACAATAGTTGTGGAAGCAGTGATGCACAGGTCCTTTTAACTACAGTTAATGCTGCTGACACTTCTGTGAATGTTACTGGATATATTTTAACAGCTAATGCTTATCTTGCTGCGTATCAATGGATAACATGCCCTGATATGCAAATTATTAACAATGAAACAAACCAGATGTATTCACCTTCTCAAAGTGGTATTTATGCTGTGATCGTTACTCAAAATAATTGCACAGATACATCTTATTGTTATCCAGTAACAATAACATCGCAATCAGACATTAACTATTTAAACAGCATAGTCATTTATCCAAATCCAACTTATGGATTGTTGACTATTCAAAGCCCAGATTTAGATAACGACAGTTACAAAATAATGATAACAAACACATTGGGACAGAGACTTATTGAAAATGAAATTAGATTATCCGGAAAATCGACTGATTATCAAATTGATATCAAAGAATTAAAAGGTGGCATCTACTTTCTTACAGTACTTTCACCCAAATTAAATAAAGTATTTAAGGTGCAAAAACTATTTTAACTTCAGGTTCTAAACTCCACTCTACTCTTATACCTTCAAAAATCAAAACTCTTTAATCGGTGTTCTACATTCTTCTCTTTAATTTCACAGCCGTTAAGTCTTTCAACTTTAGGCACTTTAAGTACTTTAGTCACTTCTTTACTTATGCCGTTAGGTCTTCAACTTAAGGCACTTTAAGTACTTTAGTCACTTTAGGCACTTCTTTACTTACTCTTATCCGGTCCCTTAGGTATTGGAGCTATGTCTTTGTAATCCTTCATCTCCTTGACAATCTCTTCAATAGCTTTATCCAGTTGTGCGTCTTTGCCCATGAATTCTTCATAAGGGTCGTTGTCTATGTTAATATCAGGGTCTACGCCGTGACCTTCAACAATCCACTCACCTGTTTCTGCATCGTAAGAGGCAAACTCTGGCTTGTTAAGGCTGGCTCCATCAATAAATGGAAGTGAGCCTCTGATACCTACAACTCCACCCCATGAGCGGACACCTATTACTTTGCCTAAGCCGTATTTCTTAAAGCCATAAGGGAAGAGGTCACCGTCGGAGGCAGAATACTGGTTAATAAGCACAACAATAGGACCCAGCAACATTTGTTGCGGTGTATGAGAGGGTATTTGTGCATTTCTGAGCATATTGGCACGCTGAACTTTACGCATCAGACGTTCCAGAATCATGGGCGACACATTCCCTCCACCATTGCCTCTGTCATCAACAATGAGGGCTTTTTTGTTCAGCTGTGGGTAAAAATGCTTTACAAATTCATTTAACCCTTCTACACCCATGTCTGGTATATGCAAATAGCCTACTTTGCCATCAGTGGCATCACTAACCTTTTTTATGTTGTGCTCTACCCATCGGTAGTAATAAAGATCAGCTTCATCATCAATAGGTTTAATGATATATTTGTGACTGCCTGCGCTTTCGGGTTTACTATTAACAGTAATCTCTACAGCTTTGTTGGCTTTATTTACAAGAAGCTTATAAATATTATCTGTTTTCTTTAAATCATTGCCATCAATTGCAATAATGAAATCACCTTTACTTATACTGATACCGGGTTCAGTAAGTGGCGATCTTAGCTTTTCAGACCAATTGGCACCTTCAAGGATATCATTAATTTTAAAGTAACCCGAAGCATCTTTGTTTACAACTGCACCTAGCAAACCTTGGGGAATCCTTTTAACCTCAGGCAAGTCCCCGCCATTAACATAAGAATGACCAATACTTAATTCACCTATCATTTCACCAATTATATAGTTGAGGTCATGCCTGTTATTGACGTATGGCAAGAAAACTTCATATTTCCTTTTAATAGCTGGCCAATCCACACCGTGCATATTCTCAACATAAAAGAAATCTCTCATCTGACGCCAGCTTTCATAGAATATCTGAGACCACTCTTCTTTAAGATTAGTCCATACCTTCATATCTCCTGTGTTGACATTTTTCTCCAGCTTAGCAGCAGCCGTAGGTGTGCCGATGATATAATACTTACCGTCTTTCATTACAACCATTTTCTTTTTGTCCTTACTTATGCCATAGCCGTTGCAATCGACTATTTCTGTTTCTTTGCGTTCTTTGAGGTCGTAAAACATCAGGGCATTTTTCTTGGTGTCAATGTCATTTTTCATGTAAAATACTTTTTCGTCCCAAGCTGTAATGTTGTAATAATCAGCAACATCTATCGGTAAAGCCAATATACGTTCACTGATAAGACCTGTATCTACTTTAACAGGTTCAATTTTGGCCGTTTTGGATTCTTCTTCCTTTTTAGTTTTTGCTTTTTCCTTTTTACTTCCTGTACTGTCTTTGGCTATTGATACTTCGTTATTTTTGTATGAGAAAGGGTTAGCCGTTGCTTTAGAAAGCGCCACAAAATATATTTTAGACATCTTATTATATGCATGATTCCATTCTGTTCTGCTGTAAATGGGGTTAAAATCCCTGTCGGAGACAAAGAAAAGATATTTACCGCAAAGGCTGAAAGTGGCATTGTATGAATTATACCATTTATCACTTACATCGTAAGTTTTTTTACTGTCAACATTATAAAGTTTAATAGAAGAAAAATCGTTTTCTTCTGAATTAGTATAAGTAATCCATTTGCTGTCAGGACTCCAGTCGAAATCTGAGAACTCCCATATTTTGCTTTGTGCTACCTCAGTAACAGCAAGAGACTCAATATTTACAAAACGTAATCTCATCTTCTTATCGCTCCAGAGCAGATGACGGCTGTCTGGCGACCATTTAAGGTCAAAATAATAGGTGTCTGCATTCTTTGTGAGTTGAATAGCTTCTTTAGAGCCATCTTGTGATTGTATGTATAACTCAAATTCACCACTTTTGTCACTTATAAAAGCAATATTTTTACCATCAGGAGACCATGTGGCGTTACGTTCGTGTACACCTGGTGTTTGGGTGATATTGCGGGTGATGCCTGCTTCGGCAGGTACTGTAAAAATATCACCTCTGGCGCCTATCACAAGGCGTTCACCATCAGGAGAAATGTCCACACTTAGAATGTTCTTTGAAGCATCTTTCTCGGTGTTCCGCCCTGCCAGCATATCGTCAGCTATAATTATAGATACTTTTTCTGCTTTTTGAGTTTTGATGTCAAAAAGATAAATGTATCCACCTTTTTCGAAAACTATTGCGTCATTACTGTTTGAGGGGAATTTGATGTCGTAATCAGTATTGTCGGTAACTTTTCGTGTTTGTTTTGTTTGGGTATCATATGCGAAAAGATTCATGATACGGTCTCTGTCAGACAGAAAATATATTTCAGTACCTATCCACATAGGTATGATGTCCTGTGAAATGTTGTTTGTAATATTTGTGATTTTTTTTGTGTTGAAATCGAAAATACGTATATCGTCAGCCATGCCACCTTTGTAATATTTCCATGTCCTGAACTCTCTAAAAACCCTGTTAAAGGCTAATTGAGAGCCATCAGGCGACAAGCTGCAAAAACCACCTGTAGAAAAAGGCATTTCAACAGGCAATCCCCCTTCTGCACTTATCATAAAAAGATTTCCACAGAAATCGTTAAAAGTAATAGAACGGGAACGGTAAATTATATTTTTACTGTCTTTAGTCCAGCCCATCACAATATTATTGGGCCCCATACGGTCTGATATTACATCTCTTTTAAGTGTGGCTGTATAGGTGAGACGTTTTGGAATGCCTCCTTCAGCAAGCATTACATAAACTTCAGTGTTGCCATCATACTGGGCTGTGAATGCTATTTTAGTACCATCGGGAGAGAAACGTGGGAACATTTCGTAACCTATATCAGATGTTAGTTTACGTGCAATACCACCAGTTTTATTCACAGTGTATAAATCACCTGCATAAGAGAATACTATTTTATCACCATAAATAGCAGGAAACCTTAATAGGCGTGCTTCCTGTGAAAAAACATTTATAGAAATAAATAAAAATAAAGAAATAAGAATTCTGTTTTTCATAGCTTGTTAGATTAATTTATTGCAAACATAAATAATATAAGTGTATGTTTCTCAAAAAATGAAAATATGAAAAATAGAGTAAATTATATTGTATTAATGTTTTTGAAATGATTTAATTATTAAATTTGTTTTTAATATAATGAAATGGCTGAATCAACAAAATCATTATGGGCTTTAATATTAGGCGGATCATCAGGTTTTGGCCTGGCTACTGCTCAGTTGCTGGCTCAGAAGGGATATAATTTATTTGTTGTCCACCGCACTCCTAATGCTAAGATGAAAGCTTTAGAAGGTGCATTCAATTTGATTAAACAATATGGTGTTAAACTTGAAAGCATTAACAAAAATGCGGTAGTTCCTGAAAATGCTGACGAAATAATAACTTTCATTAAAGAAAAAATAGGAAAACAAAAAATTAAACTTTTCCTATATTCTATTGCTGATGGCAATATAAAACCATTAATTAAAAAAGCAGATAATCAACCGCTACTATTAGATGATTTGAATTATACCGTTCATTCAATGGGGTTGGCTTTTGTTATGTGGAGCAGAAAGCTATTCGACGAAAAATTGTTTTGTAAAAAAGCATGTATTTTAGGATTTACAACAGAATGGACATCAAAGGTTTATAACAATTATGCTGCTGTGGCTTTTGGAAAGGGAGTTTTAGAGGCGTCGTGCAGGTATCTCGCCATTGAACTGGCACCTTATGGTATTCGCACAAACCTTATCAATGCTGGCATTTCCCGCACTGATGCATTAATGGCTATGCCCGATGCAGAAGCTACTCTTTCGTATACCAAAAAACGCAATCCTTTTAAACGTCTGACGACACCATTGGATGTAGCTAATGTAGTATGCTTACTTGCTGACGATGCAGCCGGTTGGATAAATGGCGAAATTATACGAGTGGATGGCGGTGAACAAATAGTATTCTGATTATGATTTCAACATCTTTAGAACATAAGATTATTGATACCTTGCCCTACGCTACACCCTTTCATTTTGTTGAGCGTATTTTTGATGTTGATAAAGATAGAATCTCAGGGGGATATACTTATAAAAAAGATGAATATTTTTACAAAGGGCATTTTAAACATGTTCCTGTTACACCGGGTGTGATTCTTGTTGAAACAATGGGACAGATAGGAATGATAAGTCATCTGATATATTTATTGAAACTTTATGAAACCAAACCACTCTTCTATCCATTGCTTTCTAATATGGAAGCAGATTTTTTTCAAAGGGTTTATCCTGATGAAATGATGACTGTTAACGGTCTAAAGATATTTTATAGAAATAATACTTTGCGTTCTACAGTTGAAATGCTAAATGATAAAGGCGAATTATGTGTAAGGGCAAAATTTCTATTGCAGTTTATTTTTGAATAATTATGGGAAAACGTGTTGTGGTAACAGGTTTAGGCGTATTGGCTCCGAATGGAATAGGCGTCGATGAGTTTTATAAATCATTATATGAAGGTAAAAGTGGTATCAGGTTTATTGAAGAGTTAAAAGAACTAAATTTTGGATGTCAGATTGGAGGTGTTGTTGAGAGCCATAATTCAGCCTATAATTCAATGCTTGATGCTTTAGGTTTTGGAGCAGCTAATGAATATGTGAAATTATCCTGTTTGGCAGGTATGGAAGCATGGGTAGATGCAGGTTTCTCAGTTCCTGTTTATCAGAAGGGTGAAGTAGATGATGAGACAGGGGTTATTATGGGAAGTGGTCTGGGGGCTATTGATATTATCAGAGATAAGTTAATTCCATATACTAATAACGGACAAGTCAGAAAACTTAGAAGCACTATCGTCGAATACAGCATGTTTAGTGCGTCAACAGCAAATTTATCTGGCGTTCTGGCTTTGGGCAATCAGTCATTATCTGTTTCCTCTGCTTGTTCCAGCTCAACAGAAGCGATAATAATGGGCTATGATAGAATTAAAAGTGGTAAAGCAAAAAGAATGCTTGTTGGTGGTGTTGAGGTATATACACCTCATACTTGGGCTGGCTTTGATGCCATGCGGTTGCTCACAAGTCAGCATAACGAAACACCTGAATTGGGAAGCTGCCCTATGAGCGTTAATGTGTCTGGCTTTGTCCCTTCTTCAGGAGCTGGAATCATTATGATTGAAGAGTTACATTCAGCCTTGAATAGGGGAGCCAGAATATACGCAGAAATAAAAGGCTGTTATTCAAATAGTGGCGGACAGCGCCAGGGAGGTACCATGAACATTCCTAATCCTCAAGGAGTTGTTAAATGTATAAAAGGTGCTTTAACTGATGCCCAAACTGCTCCCGAAGAAATTGACCTGATATCAGGACATCTGACATCAACAATAGCCGATGCAATTGAAGTTAAAAACTGGGCTTCTGCATTGAGCTTAAATAAAAATAACTTTCCATTCATCAACGCCCCGAAGTCAATGACTGGTCATTTAATTGGCGCTGCCGGTATTATAGAAACAATTGCTTCTGTACTACAGATCTATCATTCATTCATTCACCCAAGCATTAATTGCAATGAGGTTAACAGAGATATAGAGAAATTAATTGACACAACAAAAATACCCCGTAATGTTATTAATAATGTAAATGTTAATTGTGTTGCTAAAGCAAGTTTTGGCTTCGGAGATGTTAATGCCTGCTTGATTTTAAAGAAAATCTAATAATTCTCTTTATTTCATCTCATCTTATTATTGTGCGAAGTTTGCAACTTCGTACATTTTACATTTTCTTCTGCTCATCCTCCTGATAACCTATCTCGTTTTTTTACGTAAAAAGATAATTTATAGCATAATTTTGCAGTGTTTTTTTAATAAAGGTTAATTTGGCTAAAAGATTCACTCCATTTCTAATTGTTTTCTTTGCCTTTGCAGTAATGCTGCTGTTGTCATTTGTACCTACAGAATTCAGCTTGCTGAATCATAATTTCAGAAAAGTTGATATAACAACGCAATTGAAAGAAGTGTTTTTTCACAAGGAAGTTGGTAAGAAGGTTGATCTGCAATCAGAAGACACTATAAAAGTCCCTCATATTTCTGTTGACTCTCTTTTGGCTCTTACACTTAAGATTAATCTGGATTCCATACTTGAACAAGAAAAAAATGATTTGAGAATAAGCTCTTTTTCAGATAATTCGATTCTTTTCTCAAGGTTTTTTCCTGCACTTAGAAGTGTTCGTGATTCCTCATCTAAAACTAGAATAGCTTATTTTGGAGATTCGATGATTGAGGGTGACCTGATATCCCAACCGTTACGTAATGAATTACAAAACAGAATGGGAGGGTGGGGTGTCGGCTTTGTTCCTATTACATCTATTGTATCTCAGTTCAGAAGAAGTATTAAACATGAGTTTTCAAACGATTGGAAAGCATATTCCATACAAAAGGGTAAAGAATTGAAAAACTTCGCTCTGTCGGGTTTTGTTTTCAACCCGGTGGTGCTTACTCATAATGAATTGAAAGATACTGTTACAATGCAAAGGGTTAGTTATGTCCGCTATGCTGCCCCTGTGGATACATACAAAAGATTAAGCCGTTTCTATGATACTAAACTGTACTTCGGAAAAGCATCAAGAGATTCTTATATAAAGTATTATTTAGATGGCAAATTATATAAGACAAAACTGCTTGGGCAGAATGATGTAAATGAATTGGTTTTAAACAAAATTGTACCATACAAAGAGCTTCTAATAGAGTTTTTCACAGATTCTATTCTGGATGTTTACGGTGTAAGTTTTGAAAGTCCTAAAGGAGTATTTGTCGACAATTATGCAGTCAGGGGAAACTCTGGCATACCCCTTCATAAAATACCTGAAAATATTATGAAAGGGTTCAATAATTATATGAATTATTCTCTTTTAATATTTCAGTTTGGACTTAATGTCGCTTCTCCCGATGCTAAGGGCTTTAGATGGTATGAAGATGCAATGGTGAAGGTAGTTGATTATTATAAAAAAATAATTCCCGGTGCTGATATTTTAGTCATTAGTGTTGGCGACAAGAGTTATAAGTACGATATGGAATATGTTACCCAGCCTGGTATCCCTAAATTGGTTGAATCTCAGAGAAATATTGCTAAAAGAACAAAAAGCAATTTCTGGAACTTGTACCAGTCTATGGGTGGATATAATTCTATGAAATCATGGGTGGAAACTCCAAAACCTCTTGCTTCCAAAGACTACGCCCATATCAATTTTCTGGGAGCTGAAAAAATAAGCAAGTTACTGTCAGACAATATTATAAACGAATATACATTTTACGAGTATACCTTTCTAAAAGATAAGGAAAAGCAGCAACTGTTTGATGCTATTTTAAATTCAAACACTTATCTCTCAGAAAACTTTATAAGCTTTGAAAAACAATATACATTTCTAGCTAAAGATAAACAAAAGATAAAGCTTCCCCAAAATACAACATCTATAGCTAAGTCGCTTCTTGCTAATGAAATTAAAAATGATTCTATTGTTGCAACAAATCAGGATACCCTCACTGATACTTATGAATACAGAGTACAGATAGGAGCTTCTAAAGATGAATTAGACATGCACACCTACGATAACATTCTTAAAAGAGCAAAAGGTAAAAAATTGAGAAGAATAAAACACATGGATGGGTACTATCGGTATTATATTGCACCTTACATGTCCTTTGACCTTGCTCAGGCTTTTGCCGATTCAGTTTTGCCAGAAATAAATGATGCTTTTGTTGTAGGCTTTATTAATGGAGAACGAGCTAAAATTGAATTAGTTAAGAAAAAACAGTTGGAAATTGAAAGAAAAAAACAAAATCAACACAAAGAGATAGTTGCAAAAGCTGAAGCATCAAAACCATTAATAAAAACAGGTAATAATTCTGTACCTAAACCAAAATATATTGAATTAAAGAAATATCCAAAACCGCTAAAAGCCTTAAATTTCGTTGATGTGCATTCAGGAAACATTGTTCCCAGAGATACGCAGAACGATTATGTGTTTCGTTTAAAAAAAGTTGACAATGCAGTTAATAAAATTACCGGTATTGTTGAAATGCCCGTATTTAGAGTATTGTTCTGTGCTTCGGAGGTTGAATTGGAAAAGACTTTTTATCAGAACATTATTGATTATTTCGGTGATTCTTTGATTATCATATCAAAAGATAAAGATGGTTTAATAAGATATATGCTTGGGAATTATAAAACCTACAAAGAAGCTGAACAAGCTCTCAGTAAAGTTTTAGAACTTAAACAAGATGGCTATATAACTGCATACCAGCACAACAGACGTATTAAAACAGAGGAAGCTATTTCAATTATTAACAAAAAGAAAAAGTAAGTTGGAGTCGTTTTTAAAAGATATAATTAACCTGTTATCGTACAATTCCCATAATCCGCTATTGTTCAGTAGCGGCTTTTTCTTGTGGTGGTTTGTTATTATATTTTTTGGCTACATTCTATTACAAAACAAACAAACCATTAAGTTGGTTTATCTTACAATTATTTCTTATTACTTCTTCTATAAATCAGGAGGCATATTCTTTTTCATTCTTTTTATTTCCACTTTTGTTGATTTCTTTGTGGGTAAATTGCTTAATATAACTGAAAAGAAATCGCTCCGGAGGCTTTATCTGTTCTTAACATTACTTGTCAATTTAGGCCTGTTATCATATTTCAAATACACCAATTTTTTTATTAACACAATTAATAGTGTGGGTGGATATTCAATAAAAAACCTTAACATATTTCTACCCATTGGTATTTCGTTCTATACTTTTCAGACCTTAAGTTATACAATAGATATTTACCGCCGTAAACTCGAACCGGCTAAAAGTTTCTTGGATTTTGCTTTTTTTGTTTCCTTTTTCCCTCAGTTAATAGCCGGACCTATTGTCAGAGCTTCTGTGTTTTTGCCACAAATCAGAAAACCTGTTAATATTTCTAAAGAAGATATTGGCAGGGCTATTTTTCTTATTACAATAGGACTTTTTAAAAAAGCAGTTATTTCTGATTTTATAAGCATCAACTTTGTGGACAGAGTTTTCGATCAGCCTCTCTTATACAGCGGTGTCGAAAATCTGATGGCTTTATATGGCTATGCTGTTCAGATATATTGCGATTTTTCAGGTTACTCAGATATGGCTATTGGTATGGCACTTCTTATGGGCTTCAGACTTACACTCAACTTTAATGCACCCTACAAATCAGCAAGTATTACTGAGTTCTGGAGACGATGGCATATCTCCCTTTCTTCATGGCTCAGAGATTACCTTTATATCTCATTGGGTGGTAACAGAAAAGGGAAAATCAGAACTTATATCAATTTGTTTATTACCATGCTACTTGGTGGTTTGTGGCATGGTGCATCATGGAAATTTGTTATTTGGGGCGCTTTACATGGATTGGCACTTGCCATTGAAAAGTTTTTTTCTGCCTTATTTCCCTTTAGAAAAAATAATGTCTTTACCCGTCTGATAAGTATTTTTATAACTTTTCATTTCGTTTGCCTGTGCTGGATATTTTTCAGGGCAGACAGTTATACTACAGCTTTTGATATGCTTAACAGGATTATCTTTTCATTTAAACCTGAACTTGCTCTTCAGGTTATAATGGCATACTCAAGTGTTGTTGGACTTATTTTCTTAGGTTTGGTACTGCATTTCTTACCTGAAAAACTCGATAAATTTGCAGAAAAATTAGTAACCAAATCTCCCTTGCTTATCAAATCACTTATCCTGGTAATAGTAATCTGGATTGTCATTCAGGTAAAATCAGCAGAAGTACAGCCTTTTATTTATTTCCAGTTTTAGACTGTATTTCTGAAATCAAATTTCGTTATGCAATATTTTGGCTTTAGTTTATAATAGCGAGTTTAACTTGGTGTTTCTTTGTTAGTGCCTTCGTGGCTATGTAATTTATAAAGAGACTTCATATAAACCGCTTTATGAGACAAATTCCATTAACAACGCTCTTTTAAACTAAAACCAATATTTTTTTTTAATTTAGTTTTACACTCTTAGCTTTTGGAGTTATTTACTTATTCTTTAAAAAATTTCTTCTGCTCTGACCAATTATCACCGATAACTTTGATTACATATAATCCTTTCGACAAGAAGCTAATATCAATGTCATTTGTTCCTTTAATCAATTCTCTTTGCAGTACGCACTGTCCAATCATATTATAGACCTGCATATTTACATTTTGCTTTTCGGCACAGTCAATATTTAATTTGTATGTTGCAGGATTAGGGTAGATAAATATTTTGGGGTTATAGTTAATTTCTTTAATCTGGGTAGTCGTATTATCCATAATACACCTCACTGAACGACCATCGTTCTTATTGGCGCTGCTTCTACCCACCTGAGAACTGCCATCGTTGAGGTATCTGTACCATGAGTAATAGGCATCTTTAGCAGTTTGTGTCCACCAGTAACCATTGTTATGAATGTTGTAAAATACAGCAGCATAACGATGACCACCTGGCAGCGCAGTGAAACCACTACTGTTGGTTACACTTGCAGAAGTGGTTGCCCAATGTGTTGTTCCTGTTTCTTTCAATTCCCATCCAATATTAGTCCCCTGATATCCTGTTTTTGTTGTATCAACTGAAGCATCAAGATATCTCTCCATTATATTCCATTCACCATCACTTGGTACGTGCCAGCCTGAGGGGCATATTTTTCTAGTATCAGTAACAGCATACCAATTGTAAAGCCTGCCATAAGTTACACTATTATTCGTATCATTCATGTAATGGCAATATGCGCCTGTAGTAAGCCCTGACCATGATGTATTGACAGTAACATTCGGAATTGAATCACCGTTAAGATAATGCTTTGTTTTTAGGTTTTGTTTCAACCATACTTGTGTCCCAATATGCACCGTATCATAAACATTCCAGTCATAGTCTGTTACAGTCTGCGCTTTACTTTTAAATGCCATCATTGTAAGCCCTGCGAAAAGTAGAATTATTTTTTTCATATTTTTTTTATATTTAAGATGATTCAGATTTACTGTTTCCTCTATTACTTTTTATTCATGTTTTTGCAATACTTATTTACAATTTCAATTGCAGTGTCGAAATCTGAATTTAATATCATTACTTTCACTCCTGATGAAAAGATAGGGTCATAACCATAAGTGTTTAAAACATTATTTTTTATAAATGAATTAATATTTGCATCTTTTAAAAGATTAATTACCATTTCAGATTCCCAAAGGGTTCCGGAGAATATTTCTACAACTTTATCTTTGCTATTTTGCATCATTTTTAGACAATTAATAGGGTTTGGTCATTTTTCTAAAGATATGTATTTTATTAATAATTTTCACTTTGGCTACTTTTTTTTTAAGTTTTTAGCCTTCCATATATTAATATATTTTAGTCGGAATTATTTAAAGACGACTCACTATACAAAAAAAAGGCCATCTTTTCGAGACAGCCTTTTAATTCTGAAAATATTTTCTATTCTACAGTAAACTTTTTAGTAAATAACTTATTGTCAGTAGTAACAGTAATATAATAAACACCTTTATTCAATTTGTTTATATTAATTACTTCTTCAGTTTTAGGTGTATCATTAATGTAAATTACCTGACCTAAGATATTGAATATTTGTATCTTATTTATAACTCCGTTTGAATTATTTAATCTGACATTTAAAACATCTTTGGCAGGATTAGGATAAATATTTAAATCCTGATAGTTAATATCATTAATACCTACAGTAGAAGTAATTGTAACTGTTTGAGAAGAATTACTTACACCACATTCATTAAATGCCGAAAGTGTAATGTTATATGTGCTGGGCGTAGCATAAGTGTGAGAGGAATTAGTATTGGTATCGGCTAGTAAGGATAATTGGTCGCCAAAGTTCCACAAATATCCTGTTGCTTTAGTTGATGTATTGGTGACGGTAACAATATTCCCATTAACAACTGCGTTAAAGCTTGAAGTAGGCATAGTGTCACATTCATAAATCCTGATATTGTCAAAAGCAAAACCTTCTGCGGTCTGAATTGATAACATCCCTGTTGTGTAAACAATTCTTAAACGAACATTGTTGTGCCCACCACAAAAGTTCAGAAAATGCTGAGCTGTTAACCAACCACCTGCAGAGCCTGTCCATACTGTGTCTGTCATCTGGGCATTGTACCAGTGTGTAGGTTCGTTGTTACCACCT
>Ga0114951_10002283_pt1 | contig 21902 bp, 23 predicted proteins | sample AM7aDNAmetaG_FD_88677 | JGI IMG/M metagenome (GOLD analysis project Ga0114951, IMG submission 88677) | Freshwater microbial communities from Finland to study Microbial Dark Matter (Phase II) - AM7a DNA metaG | ecosystem: Environmental > Aquatic > Freshwater > Lake | place: Finland: Lake Alinen... | reverse complement strand
GTAAATAAATCCATGTTTCCAGAGTCCCGCAACCAATCGGGTAGATCGCTCTTCTTCAAAGACACTTTTGGGTAATCCCCAGATGAGAGCGTGGAAATGAACAGCTCCACGTTTTTGAAATTCGGGGACTGCGATGTACCGCCATTCCTTTCCAAATCTATGACGGAGAGCCTGGATGAAAGCGCCGAAATCTCGGTAGCCGACGCGTAAGTCTTCTTGGTTGTCCCTGTACGTCGCAGTAAGGAGTAGAGGATATTCAGTTCCGGTGAGGTTAGCGAGGACGAGTTGTCTGAAAACCATCGAAGCGCGATTTGCATTGTCTTTGCGCTTGCCCTCGAATTCCGCGGATCGTTGGAGAGCGCCAGCATCATCTGTAGCACCAGGAATTCTAGCGTGGCGTGTATTCTTTCTTCGTGCACCTTCAAGTATTGGGAGAGGTCGTTCATATGTGAATGTTTCGATTATGTTTCCGTATCTAATAAATTTGTTGTAGCCCATTGTTTTGTATTGTCCTAGGTTAGGTCTCTAGCAAGTCATCAAGCACCCGCCGGCGGACCGTCCCGAGCTAAAGCTACGGGTGCGGTTCCGCCGGCCAGCTCGATGAATGATTCGTATAATCCAGCCAAGCTGTTAAGGTATGTGACAGCCGTTTCAGGCGAAATATCTCGACCGGATATTCTCCCGAAGTATTTTTGAGCGCGTGCTATGAGTTCTGGATTGTAGCTCATAGTGCTATGCTAGAGGGTGAGTTTCGCGGAATTGCTTTTGAGATTTTGAGAATGGCTCAACGAAAGGATTTCATCCGTGGATTTTTCATCAAAATGGAGGAGAAAAAGACAATTAACGAAATAAAGATCGAACCGATATCTTTTTTCAAGAAAGACACCTTGGTGTATTCAAAATCCGGACATGAATTGGAAGAATCCGACAGGCATTACAGGTGTAAAGAACATTGTAAAACTGAAAGCGGTGAGAAACAGATTAGGAAGGAACGCCTGCAAAGTAATTTCAATTACTACGTCCAGAAATTAAGATTGGAACCAGAAAAAGCGGAGAGAGTCAGCAATGATTTGATGAGGAAGTATTTGATTAGTTTGCTTATGGAAAGTGACGACGGCATAATCGGGAAGCAGGAAGTATTGGATACGACGATCAGAGTAATGGATGAAGATTTGAAGAATATAAAGTCCGTCAAAGCCGAGGATGAATACTATGAGACTGGTCAATTCAAAGGTGGGGGACGACTTAAAAAAGAGGACATCGAAACTTTTGAAGATACATTTGTGACCAAGCAAAAAGAGATACTGCCACAGCAATTGTTTGCGGTGCTTTTGAGCTACTTGAAAACTCTTTCTGATCCGAGATATGCCAGACATCTTGGCCGAGGTCTTGCATTGATATCGAAGAAGATCTATATCTCAAACGAAGGTAAGATTGAAAAAATCGAATTCGAACGCTGGGGCTGGTATGTCCTGAATTACATTAACAAGAGGTTTCCGGATTATCTCAACAGTCTGAAACAGAAAGGAGTAGTGATCACAAATGGATACGACGAAATTATTGAAATCGATATCAATGAAGCGGTACATTCCTTCAAAGGGTCAAATTTTCTTGAAGCAACGAATTGGCTTGATGTCGATTCGTTGTCAACGCTGTTTGAGATACTAAGAAACGTGATCAAATCCATGACGGGAGGTCCGGAAGACATCCAGAAAGCCACATTGCAGATGTTGGATTTTATGAATACGAATCCACTTGCTCAATTTGCTTCGCAGATGTTACCGGCTGTAGGAAAAATCAAATTAAAGAAAAAGTAAGTGGCGCCTCCCGCCCCAACAGCTCTTTCAATCGCAGGAAAGTCATGCGCGGACGCTTGCACAAGAGCACGTGGCAGGAGAGAGTACGGGCGCGTACACCTCCGCCCTAATAACCTATGTGGCGCGCCCTACGCTCCTGTTCGCATGGCTCCGCTTACCCGACAGTCTGTAACGCACAGACAGTCGGCCGCTCTCGCCATGCCAACAGTCGCTAGGCGCGAATAGATTCCGTGGTGACGGGCGGAGGTCAACGCGCCCTTATCTACCAAGCGTCTCGCGCATCACTTTCCGAAAGAGCTGTAGAGGCGGTCGGCGAAGAATATCGCTGATTCGCAAAAATATCATAAAAATTGTAAGATAGGGCAATGAAATCAACAGTACTAAGGGCTAAAACAGAGATAGATTATTTATCCAAGAAAACGGAAGATGTCTTGGATTTCCCACAACATTTTTTGAATCAGATTATTTGTGGTGATACCCTTGATATAATGAAGCAAATTCCTGATAAGTCAGTTGATTTGATCGTTACATCGCCACCATATAATCTTAAGAATTCAACTGGCAACGGTATGAAAAATGGTAATGGAGGAAAATGGGCTAATGCTGCACTCCAAAATGGATATACACATCACAATGACTGTATGCCGCATGAAGAATACGTAAAATGGCAGAGGAATTGTTTAACCGAGATGATGAGAGTTATTCCTGAAAATGGGGCGATCTTTTATAATCATAAATGGCGTGTACAAGCCGGCTTATTGCAAGATCGTGAAGATATTGTGAGTGGTTTTCCGGTCAGGCAAATAATAATTTGGAGACGAAAGGGCGGTTTCAATTTTAACCCAGGTTATTTTGTTCCTACTTACGAGGTGATCTATCTTATAGCAAAATCAGAATTCAAACTTGTGCCTAAAGCAAACGGCCACGGTGATGTTTGGGAATTTACACAAGAAATGAACAATGATCATCCTGCGGCGTTTCCAGTTGACTTGATCGATCGCATAATTTCTTCGACGAATGCAAAGAATATTTTGGATCCATTTATGGGATCTGGCACGACTGCTATATCAGCGATTAATTTTGCGCGAGATTATATAGGGATTGAAATATCTCCAGAATATTGCAAAATGGCGGAAGAAAGAATTACCAGACATAAAGCTCAAGCTAAACTATTATAATAATATGCCGAAAGAACCCATTATTTACACGAAAGAGAGACTGATAGATAAGCTCAAGGAAATTGTAGCAAGTGGGTGGATCAGAAATGCGCGACATGGAAATGTCGGCGGTATCGGCAATACGCTGGAGGACTTACTAGGTATTAAGGAAAACAATTTACCGATACCAAATGCTGCTGAATGGGAGTTGAAAGCTCAAAGGATTGACTCTTCCTCCTTAACGACTCTATTTCATATGGAACCATCACCACGGGCAATCGGCTTTGTCCCACAAGTGCTTTTACCGAAATATGGTTGGAAGCATGAAGAAGCCGGAGGAGTTTATTCAAAAGACGAGATGAGTTTTCGACAAACGATCCATGGCAATTCTCGTAGTGATCGGGGATTCAAAGTTGTGATTGATCGTATTGAGCGTAGGGTGACAATTTCTTTTGACTCGAAAAGTGTTGATCCGAGACATAAAACATGGCTCACATCTGTGAAAAAACGAGCCGGACTGAAAGAGCTTGATCCTCAACCATATTGGGGTTTTGATGATTTGGAACATAAAGCCGGTACGAAATTACTCAATAGTTTTTATGTTCAAGCAGAAGTTAAATTTGAGCGTGACACGGAATACTACAAATATACAAAAATAATGATGTTGCAAAAATTCAAATTCGAGGGCTTTTTGAAAGCACTTGATGAAGGTAAAATTCTAGTAGATTTTGATGCACGGACCGGACATAATCATGGAACAAAATTCAGAATGCGACAGGACAGCTTACCGATGCTTTATGAAAAGGTGACTGTTATTGTATAAATGTATGGAGACAAATTTCTATCAACAATTATCAGATAAAAGAGTATCCGAAAATAGACCTATTTCAGATAAATTGAAGGATTGCATTTTTAGTACTCTAGATGAGTTATCTAAAAAAGATACTAGTATTCATAGTCCAGGGATGCTATTAGGAAAAGTTCAAAGCGGTAAGACAAGTGCGTATTTAGGAATCATAGCCCTATCTTTTGATAAAGGTTATGACATTGTCATAATTTTACAAAAAGGTACGAAAGCGTTGTCGGAGCAGACCATTCAAAGAGTGAGGAAAGATTATAGTAAATTTATTGAAGATGATCAGATGAAGGTTTTTGACATTATGCATTTCCCGACCAACTTAACAAAGTGGGTTTTGAATCAAAAGATGGTGATTGTTGCAAAAAAGCAGAAGGATAATCTGCAAAGAGTTATGACTGTATTATCAAATACCTACCCTGATTTGAAAGATAAAAAGATATTGATAATAGATGATGAGGCGGATTTCGCAAGTATATGTTTTAGAAAAAATTCGGAAGAAGACAAGATTGAGCAGGGTAGGATTTCATCCCAAATTGATGAAATACGAAGAAATGTTGCAGAGTCTGATTATTTACAAGTAACGGCTACGCCATATTCACTATATCTACAACCAGATGAAACGGAAAGTACTGATGGACTTTTTCTCCCTAAAAGACCTTTATTTACTGTTACAGTTCCGGAGTTTCCAGGATATATTGGCGGAGATTATTATTTTCTAAAAAGTGATGAGGAAGATTCAGTTGCACATTTTATTTTTAATGAAATATCTGCAGATGAGCGAAACGCGTTAAAGAAAGAGGACGGGCGAATCTTTAGAATCGAAGAGGCACTATATTCCCCAAAAATCAGAATGATCAGAAATGCTATTGTTAATTTTATAGTCGGTTCATGTATAAGGAGAATTCAGCAAGGAAAGAAGAATGAACAACAAAAGAAGTACAGCTTTGTTATTCATACAGAACAAACTAGGTCGTCACATGACTGGCAGGTCAAAATCATAGATAAGATTAGGTCCGAACTGGTTCGTATTTTAAACAACGATTTAGTTCTCCTAAATAGTTTAATTGAGGGATCATATAATGATCTGGTGAAATCAATAAAATTGCGAGTAAATCTGATTTTGCCTGATCTAACTGAAGTAGTTGATGAGGTTAAAAAATCACTAAACGATGGTTATCTGGCTATTACAAAAGTGAACTCGGATAAAGAACTATACGAGATATTAGATGCTAAAACGGGACAACTTCATTTACTTAATCCACTGAATATATTTGTCGGAGGTCAAATACTTGATCGTGGGATAACAGTCGATAATCTTATCGGTTTTTATTATGGTCGAAATCCAAAGAAACCTCAACAAGATACAGTCTTACAACATTCGAGAATGTATGGAGCTAGATCTGAAGATGATCTATCTATAACCCGTTTTTATACAACCCTCGAAATTTACCAGACGATGAAGAAAATTAATGAATTTGATAATGAGTTAAGAAGAGTCCTAGAGAATAAAAATTTTGAACAGCAGGGGATATATTTTATACGAAAGGATGATCAGAATAGGTTGCTTCCGTGTTCTCCGAACAAGATCCTATTATCGAATATAACAACTCTAAGACCGTTTAAACGATTGCTCCCGATAGGTTTTCAGACAGATTCAAAAACAAGACTAAAAACACACGTTGAAGAAATAGATGCAATTATCTCTGATCTTCAAAAGGACGATAGGCCATTTATGGTAGATTTGGGTGATGCGAAAAAAATCATAGAGTTAATTATTGCCACATTAAAGTTTGAAGAAGGATATGAGTGGGATGTTAAGGCATTCTTGGGAAGTATGGAATATCTATCTATAAACACTGCGAAAGCAGATCAACGTGGGAAAGTTTTACTACTAGTTAGAAAGGACAGGAATCTATCCAGAATAAAGGACGATGGAGGGTTTTCTGATGCTCCTGATACTCCTAAGACAGAAGGAGTAATTGCTAAAGAAAATGCTACTGATATTCCGATGCTAATGTTGTTTAGACAAAATGGTGCAGAAGATAAAGGTTGGAAAGGATCGCCGTTTTGGTGGCCGGTTCTTTATACACCACGAAACATTAAGACGGTTATATTTGCGAGCGAAATTATTGAATAATATTAAAGAAACATAGATGAACGAAATTATATGTCCAAATTGTAAAAAAGCATTCAAGGTCGACGAGGCTGGATTTGCTGATATTCTAAAGCAGGTTCGCGATCATGAGTTTGAAAAAGAGCTGCACCAGCATGAGGAAATACTCAAAAAAGATAAAGATAGTGCTGTTAAACTTGCTGAGGCAAATATTACGAATGTATTGCAGAAAGACCTTGCAAAGAAGGATGCTGAGCTGGCTGAAATAAAATCAAAAATCAATAATGTAGAGTTAGAGAAAAAACTTGCTGTCACTGAGGCGGTCAATGAGATTGAGAAGGAGCGTGACCAACTGGCTGGCGAGCTAAAAAGCAAAGACACTGAGAGACAACTTCTTGAGACATCGTTAAAAGAAAAATATGTTACCGAGCTCAAGACAAAGGATGATATCATCAAGATGAAAGATGAGGAGATTGCTCTGCGTAAGGACATGAAAGTTAAGCTCTCAACAAAGATGGTAGGTGAAACGCTCGAACAGCACTGCGAGACTGAGTTTAACAAGCTTCGCGCAACTGGATTTCAAAATGCGTATTTTGAAAAAGACAATGACGCAAAAACTGGCAGTAAGGGTGATTATATCTATTACGAAAAAGATGAGGCTGGCAACGAAATTATCTCCATTATGTTTGAGATGAAGAACGAATCAGATACTACTGCTACCAAAAAGAAAAATGAGGATTTCCTTAAAGAACTCGACAAAGACAGAGTGGAGAAGAAATGTGAATATGCAATCTTAGTTTCACTACTTGAGCCAGAGAGTGAGTTCTACAATACTGGTATTGTCGACATGTCGCATCGTCACAATAAAATGTATGTAATCCGTCCGCAATTCTTTATACAAATGATTACATTACTTCGTAATGCCTCAATGAAATCCTTAGAGTACAAAGCAGAACTCGCAATCATAAAAAATCAGAACATTGACGTTACTAATTTTGAGAACCAACTAAATGACTTCCGCGATAGTTTTGGTCGTAATTACCGTCTTGCATCTGAAAAGTTCAAAAGTGCAATAGATGGCATTGATAAGTCTATTTTACAACTTCAAAAAACCAAAGAGGCACTAATTTCATCAGAAAATAACTTAAGTCTAGCTAACGACAAAGCAGAAGATTTGTCTATCAAAAGACTAACGCGTGGCAACCCAACAATGAAAACAAAATTTGCAGAGCTAGAGTCTAAAAAACTTGGATCGCCCAAAAAAGCGAAATAAGGAGTCGTCTATTTATCTATGACAAAAATTGATTGGTCAGAATACTATAAGGGAACAGCAGGAAATCCGCCGAATCCGGTGCTTATAAAAGCTCTTACCTATGTACAAAATAGAGATAAGGCAATTGATCTTGGCGCCGGGGCACTTAATGAGACGCGGTATTTGCTTGAGCAGGGCTTCGATGTGACCGCCATTGATCAAAGTCCTCTCGTTGAACAAGAAGCTAGACGTATAGAATCTCCAAAGCTTCATGCCGTTACGGCTTCATTTGAAAATTTTGATTTTCCTAAAGAAACATATGATCTCGCGGTGGCAATATACGCTTTGCCATTTATAGAGAATGGTTTTAGCGATGTATTTGCAATAATAAAATCATCTTTAAAAAATGGAGGTGTATTTTGCGGTCAATTTTTTGGTAATCGTGATCAAAGAAAAAACAATACTCACAGGACTTTTCATACAAAGGAGCAGGTGCTTGAACTTCTAAAAGGCCTTGAAGTGTTATCATTTGAAGAAGAAGAAAAATTAAAAGGAGATATGAATGCACATATATTTCATATCATAGCGCGCAAGAAATAGTTAGTAATATAAACTTATGAACAAGAATATTTCATTTAACAACATTCCAATCGGTCCATACACAGAGGAGATTTGGCGATCCCAATGGCCGGGTGTGACGAAACCTCGGGGAGTAGCTGAGGGGCGACTATCAATTGTAGATTTGGAAGGAGAGAATGTGCTTTGTGTAACCTGTCTGAAAGAGCAAACAGGGCCTGAGGTTGGTGGTACTTCATGGAGTGCGCGATTCGGTAAAACATATGAAGAAGCCACTGTCGAATACAAGGTCAGAATAGATAGTGATTTTGACTTCAAAAGGGGTGGAAAGTTGCCAGGTTTTTGTGGCGGATCAAGCCCTATGGGAGGCAGAAATACTGATGATGGATTTTCCGCTCGAGTGATGTGGAGAGATCTGGGCATGGTGACACAGTATGTTTATTACATAGAAAAGGATGAGTCGAAACAATTCGGTCAGGATTTTATCTGGACGAAAGCCGAGAATAAACAAATTCCAATTACTTCTGATATGTGGAAGAAATGGGACACCTTAAAAACACATCGCGATGATAGAATATACGTAACACCTGGTGTGTGGCATACGATCAAAACATACGTAAAAATGAATACACCCGATAAAGAGGACGGGAAATTAGTTTCTTGGTTTGATGGTGAAGAAGTTTGCAATCTGACATTACGATTTAGGAAAGATGCATCATTCGGTATTGATTCATTCAAATTCGCTGTGTTCTTTGGCGGAAATGATCCGACATGGGCACCGGATAAAGATGAGAGGATATATTTCAAAGATTTCAAGTTCTCCTAAATCCATGATCACAATCAACAGATCGGTGGCAATAATTAAACCTGATAAGCCTTTTATCAAATGGGCTAATTCTTTACCTGATGCAGCTAGAGAATACACAGATGAAGAGTTTCAAGAAGACTGCAATGCCATACTCATTCCTGAATACGACTCAGATAAGGAAGCTAGGAAATACATCAGTCAGATTTGGGAAGATTTGTTCGATGAGGAGCTTTGGAGTTGGTGGACAGATGAGACATTATGGCCGAAGGATAGAACAGAGCAAATGTTTTGGAAATGGTTCAAAATTGAGTTCCATTCGATGGTTGCTGATCCGTACGATCTCCCAATAGAGAAGGAGGATCTATAAAAAATTTGTATGACAAGCGTAAATCCTGATATTCCAGTTAGACATCGTGCCACCGCCATTATAAAAAATAATGACAAGTTCCTTCTTTTTCATCGTATAAAACCCGGACGTGATTACTTTATGTTTCCTGGTGGCGGTGTTGAAGAGGGTGAAACAGTTGAGAAAGCGTTAAAGAGAGAGGTTAAAGAAGAATTAAACGTTTCAGTTGGAAATTTTAAACAGCTTTTTGTCGTCGATAATATTTATGCACCAGCGTGGGCAACAATTCATCCTGGTCAAAAACAGATCTATCATTTCTTCTTGATTGAGAAATATACGGGCATTCCAGAGCTTAGTGGACCTGAGAAATCACAAGCGAATGATCAAAACGAATATATTATCGCATGGCTTAGCCTCGATGAAATAAGACGATTGGACAATGTTGTTCCAAAAGAGGGCGTCGAAATGTTTCTTAAGTTTAGTTTTAATAACGGCTTAAATCCGTTCGGATAACATCCCATCCGGCCAGCAATTTCGCAGAAAGCGCAGAATCGCCTGGAATAATGTCAATCGTTTTCATTTGCTGTCCTCTTTTCTGGTCTGGGTGTAGAATCAGTTCATGGAAAAAATGAACTCCCAAATCGTTATATACAAAGACAAAAACGGAAACATCAAGATCGATGTTCGTTTTGATGGCGACACTGTGTGGCTGACTCAAGATACCATCGCAACTCTATACGACAAGGGTCGTTCAACCGTGACCGAGCATATCCAGAATGTCTTTCAGGAAGGCGAGTTGGATGAAAAAGTGGTATGTCGGGAATTCCGACGAACCACAGCGCACGGTGCAATAAAGGGGAAAACTCAAGAAACTACCGTAAAATACTACAATCTAGACCTTATCATCGCTGTGGGATACAGGGTCAAATCTTCTCAAGGTACGGCCTTTCGTAGGTGGGCGACGGAACGGCTCTCGGAGTATGTTGTCAAAGGATTCGTGATAGATAGCGAAAGACTAAAAAATCCGGACCTACCATTCGATTATTTTGAAGAACTTGAGCAGACCATCGCGGATATTAGGAGCAGTGAAAAGAGATTCTATAGAAAGATCACCGACATTTATGCGACAAGCGTTGATTATGATCCAACCAATGACCAAAGTCTTTTGTTTTTCAAGACAGTGCAGAACAAAGTCCACTATGCGGTCACGGGTAATACCGCTGCGGAGATCGTAGTTGAAAGAATAGACAGTGGTAAGAAGAATCTGGGGTTGACCAATTTCCGAGGAACAAAACCGTCAAAGGAGGAAGTGGTAATTGCGAAAAATTATTACAATAAGGAGGAATTATTGCAGTTGAACGCACTTGTTGAACAATATCTAATATTTGCCACAGAACAAGCTCGTCGCAGAATACCCATGACCATGAAGGATTGGATAGAAAAGCTGCATGGATTTCTAACTATTAATGATAGAAATATCCTGAAAGATGCTGGTAAAATTTCTCATGAGCTGATGAAAGAGATTGCCGAGAAAAAGTTTGATGAGTATAAGCAGATAGAAGCACGACAAGATGTTGATTTTGATGAGGTGGCGTTGAAAGCGATTGAAGGTGTTAAAAGCAGAAAGTTATCTTCAAAGAGTATAAAGAAGGGTCTATAATCAGTGATCTTATGCAAGTCTACAACAACCCAAAATATTACGAAATAGCTTTTTCATTCCGCGACATAACGAAGGAGGTAGATTGGCGGGGAACCTCTTTTTCCTTAAAGGGTGGACGATTACGCTTATTACTGCACTATTTGCACTATCGTCAAAAGATCCAGCTTCAAATGAAGCTCTAGTAGCTTATCTCTTAGTGATTGTATTCTGGGTTTTGGATGCCTATTTTCTTTCTCAGGAAAGACAATTTCGTGCCCTATATGATGATGTCGCCCAACGTGATGAAATAAGTATAGATTTTTCTATGAAGACGGGAAAATATAGAAATATCGGTAAGAATAATCTTCCACATGCGATGTTTTCAGGAACGATTCTTTGGTTCTATGGATCATTATTTGCAATACTAATTATTATTAAAGCAACTAACTAATAAGATAATATGGCAAGGGCAACTTTTTTCAGTTTTCATTATTCTCTAGATTGTTGGAGAGCTTCTCAAATAAAAAATAGTTGGGTTACGCAAGATCGAAAATCCGCAGGTTTCTTCAATTCTGTAGAATGGGAGGAAGCGAAGAGAAAACAGGATTCTGAGATTGAGAGATGGATTGATAGACAACTCTTGGGGACATCGGTAACTGTTGTCTTGATTGGGTCTGACACTGCCGGCAGAAAATGGATAAATTATGAAATAACTAGTAGCTATAAAAAAGGGAATGGCTTGCTCGGAATATATGTTCATAATCAAAAGAATAGCAAGGGTCTTACAATTGGTAAGGGACGAAATCCATTTGATGATTGGTCTATAACGAGAAATGGACAAAAAGTATTCCTTTCAAGTTTATATCCTACGTATGATTGGGTATATGATAATGGTTACCAAAATATGGGTAATTGGATTGAAGAAGCAGCTAGAAGGGCTGGGAAATAAGCAAAAGTTTGGTTCCAACAGCGGATCTCATCCGGCCAGCAAAAAATATTATGAAAAAAATCGTAGCAATCGGAGGTGGTGAAATCGGAAGTCCAGGTTGTCCGGTGGAAACCATCAAAATCGATAAAGAAATTATCCGCCTTACTGGTAAGAAGAGACCGCGGGTGATTTTTATTCCTACGGCTAGCTCTGATTCGGATGGTTATTTTGAGACTACGCAAAAACATTTTGGAAAAAGATTGGGATGCAAAGTGGATGTGCTCCGAGTGATCAAAGAAAAGCTTTCTCACGCAGAGATCGAAAAAAAAGTAATGTCGTCCGATATCGTATATATAGGTGGTGGTAACACTTTGAAAATGATCTGAGCATGGAAAACGTGCGGTTTAGACGTCATATTAAAGAAGGCTTGGGATAGAGGTATAGTTCTTTCTGGTCTTAGCGCGGGGTTGATATGCTGGTTTCGTAATGGAACTTCGGATTCCAGGAGATTTAAGAATCCGGATGCCGATCTTATAAAGGTTAGCGGACTGGGATTTATTTCTGCTACACATTCTCCGCACTATGATGTTGAAAAAGATCGCCGTCCCGGATTGAAGAAGATAATGAAGAAGGCTTCAGGTGTTGCTATCGCCATAGATAATTGTTGCGCAATCGAATTCATAGATGATACATATCGCGTTATCGCCTCAAAACCTAATGCAAAGGCATATAAGGTGTATTGGATACTTGTTCATATCGAATAAGCCGACTTGGCCTTCCCAGTACAAAAAACAATCATGAAAACGATGATACATCAGTCGCAGGTGCTCGCTCGTACGGGTTCACTCGGACCCCTTAGCGAACAAATTATCCCGCTACTCTCTAAAAACTGAAACTCCAAAAAAGAGCCGAGAGACCATCCCAAATATTCGATGTCATCGGATTTTTGCCTATCGAGGCGACTGGTGAAGGGGAGGGGTTCGGACACGAAATAGTTGTAAATGGCAGATCCGATCCAATCCACCAGTTTGACAAAGGTCCTCCGGAGGTGATGGCGTAAGCCCTGACATAATAGCGTGTCCCGCAGGTAAGGCCGTTTATTGTCCCGGAAAATTGACCGATTGGCCAGTTTTGGCTGTATTGGGAGATGTTGGGATAGTCAAAAAAACTGCCGGTTCGCAAATAAAAACCTCTATCGACGATCGGGTAGCCTCCTCCACTTACAATGGTACCATTTAGGACTGCACTAGAGGATGTAATATTTGTCGGGGCATTGGTTGATACAGTCGGTGGTAAAACTGGAGTCGGGGTTGCTTGAGGTGTAACAATCGGATTGAATGCTGCGGTTGGTGTTGGTGTTACACGTGTTGTTTGAGTAGGAGTTGGTGTTGGGGTATTTGATATGGTTGGAGTTGGTGCGAGTGTTGTCGGTAAAGGCGTCGGGGCCGGTGTCTGAATTATGGTTGGTCTGGTAGTCGGGCTAGGTGTAGCGGTCGGAGTTGGTGTTGGTGTGACAGAATGGGTCGGAATAATTTTGATTATTGGATTGATTTGGACTGGACTGTATGTTGGTGTCAGGGTTGGTGTTTGGATTGGAATGAATTGACGAGGATTACTTGTTGGATTAGGTATAGTCGGATTTTTCGGGGTACTTTTGGGTGATGGATTTGTGGTTAACGCAGGAGCGGGTGTGGAAATATCAAGATGCATAGAAGGAATCGGTGTTGATAGGGATGTTGATATACTCAGAATTTCTGCAGCTTTGGAACGGATTTCTTTGTAGGTTTTTTCGGCTCCGGTAACAATATTGACCAAGAAACGTGGCAAGCCGGTCTTCAAAAGTTTGGTTTTTGTGGTTGAAGGAACAGCCGATGGTGACGGTTGAGGAGAGGGTGTTGTATTCAATCTAGGTTTTATCGGATTGGTTATATCACCATTTTTATCAACCTCTATCATTGCACCCCACTGATTGTCGGGATCGACACTATCCATCATCAGATACTGGTTTTCGTTTGAAGAAATATCTTTGGCTTGAACAGTTTCCGGCAGCAAACTTGAAAAAATTGATTTCACCGTCTTTCCGAGTGTGTCAGAACCGGAAAGACTGCTGTATGTTGTTCCAGAATCAACTAGCCCTGGTAGATTTGAACAATAAGGAAAATAAGAATGAGCATCGCCACCCTTGATGGCCGACATGATGTAACCGCATGAAATAGCGTTAAATTTATCGTTTGTGAAATTATTGTTCATGACGCTTGTTTCCGTCGGTCTGTAAAGTTCGGTAATATTGCCATTGCCGTTTTCCAAGACATTATAACTACACCCCTTGATGTATTGGTTGCCGTAAAGTCGATTTCCTTGTTTATAATCTGATCCAGGGGAGGCAGAACAATTGTTATCTGGGAAAATGCTTTTGTTTTTGGCCAAAATATCGCTATTAATGTTGGTATCGATGATATATTCATCAGAAAGACTGGCATAGGCGTGACCGATTTCATGTCTTATAGATGAACTAGATTTTGAGACCCAATCCGGTCTCACTGTCTTATTGGCTGTTATGAAGATGTTTTGACCGCCTTTTTTGGTATAAGCGCCGTTTATCAGTCTGCTGTAGATAATATACAATCTCTGGCTGGAACAAGACGAGATTTTACTTGGAAATTCGGAGTCTTTGAAATGAGTAGTTGCTCCGGCGGTTTTGTCGACGAGAACCAGTGCTTTATTTCTTAGACTGTGTTCGGACAAATCGACAAAGGTTGAAAAATTTGATTGGTTGGAGGCAAACGGTTCGGTCTTGGCGATCACCTCTGACCAGGTTTTCATGGCCGTCTCAATAAGGTCTTCTGTTCTCCAGATATCGTCATCCCGCATTGTGACTATGCCGTCTCGGCCACTGCCGGCTACAGGAGCACAAAGATTCATGCCGAATTCTGACGGTATGGTCTCTTTCGTGCCGTCTGATTTTGATAGAGAAACGGTAATTTTCGGATTTCGACCATCGGTTAACATCTTGATCAACGCTTCCATTTTCATATTGTTGACTATTCCGTTCGGCCACCCCTTGATTCGCCATTCGTATTCCCAACGATTGTCAGAATTCTTTCTACTTCTCTCAAATGAATCGGTTGAGAGCAAGACATTGATCGGGGAGTTCGGATCTCCCAATTCAATTGTTCCAAAATAAGGCGCTGCTTTTGGCGGCTCGGCTTCTTGTACAAATTGGTGATCAGTATTGTATTCTGGCAGACAATAATGATTGATTGTTGGGATGATAGTGACAACCAAGTCGTAAATAGGAGTTACCGGTACATTGCCATTTATTTTTTGCTTTTGATGGAGAGTTTGTTCTTTAAAGATCGGATCGACGTCGATGTTGATGGCCGGCTTGTCATTATCGAAATATATGCCAGTGAAAATACGATGATCATTATTATTGTTGCAATAGATAGGGTTGGTCGTAAGGCCGGTACCTGGTTTCGGAGTTTCTTCGACCGCTTTGATCTCGGCATCACAGATTAATGGAGCAAAAGACAAGAAGAAAATGACAAAAATTTTATACTTCATTTGAGATTTTTTATTCGGATTATTATTGTAAAGTATAACACTTCAGGTTGGAATATTCCCGGTCTCTTTATTTATTTTAGATTTTAGGAGATTATCGACGCGTCTAGGAAGAATTGATGGAAATGACTTCAAAAAGGTTAAGAAGGCCTTCGAAAAGCTATACCTATAAACATATTCCCCACCTTTGTGGGGTGGGGCCGCGGCGAATGCCGAATGTAATTACATGGTAGCAAATTTAGGTATTATGTCAATCTTGAATTTGTTATAATCCACCCATGAAATGGTATTTCGCCTCACGGGTGCGGCATCAGCAGAAAATCGTCGATGTGGCGAATTTTCTGGATGGGATTGGAGAAAAGGTAGTCTCAAACTGGATCAAGGGACGGAGCTTGAAACCGTACGATCAAAATCTGAAGGAAGTTCAGTTATTGGCGGAGGAAGTGGTTCGGTCGATCATGGATTCCGATATTTTCGTCCTCATAAGCGATCCAGAAGGAACGGACATGTTTGTGGAGCTGGGGATTTGCTTGAATAGGGAAGAAGCCAGAATTTACATTGTCGGCAAGCATTCCAGGCGATCACTCATGCAGCTTCATCCTCGGATCAAGCATGTCGATACTCTGAAAGAAGTCTTTGATTTGGAGAATATCGATAGTGAAGACTTCAATGTGCCATTGTTTGATTGATGCAAGCTTCAACATTAGTCATCTCCCAGCAGTAATCCATAGATAATATTTACGACTGATGATATTATTTACCCATGTATAGAAACAAAAAGGACGGTTTCTCGCTCATAGAAATATTGGTAGTCATCGCAATAATTGCGATTTTGAGTTCCATTGTCTTGGTGGCCTTGAATGGCGCGCGCGTCAAAGCGCGAGATGTGAAAAGGAAAACTGAGATCGCCAGCATCAGCAGATTGATCACCGCTTCATGTTTCTTGCCTAGTGCCGGTCCTGGAGAGTACGATATTGCCGATATGGTGGCGGAGTTCAGAGCGGCCAACCCGCAATATGCGAACTACGTCTCGTTCGTTCCGAAGGATCCGTCCGCGGATCCGGCCGGTACACATTCTCTATATATGTATACTGTAAATGGTAGTGGCAAATGCGCGGTCTATGCGAATTTGGAGAATGATAATGAAGCAGTGACTTTGTCTAGTGTTTCCATTCCGACCGCCGGTGGCGGTACTGGCGTATTCCAAGCTTCAACTGACGGTTGGAATGGTTCGCCAAAGTATTTTCAAGTCTCAAATTAGTCTACCTTATATCCAACAGGGTAAATAATATCTCAACTTTTTTTGCGCTACTTTATCGACAGCAAAGTCGTACAACTATTATTGTCTTTGTCTACTACGGGTCCTTTCTAATAGTTCACGGCTCTTAGGCACCCACTCTGCTCTTTCTTCGTATATTGATTATCGACCACAAATAACAGTACCATTTACCATGCAAAAAATAACCCCACATCTATGGTTCGATAAGGAGGCCAAGGAGGCGGCTGATTTCTACGTGTCAGTTTTTCCTGATTCCAAGGTCACCAATGTCCGGCGGATCACTGATACTCCTTCGGGTGATTGTGACATAGTCTCATTCGAGATCATGGGCATGAAATTCCAGTCCATAAGTGCCGGACCAGCTTTCAAGATTAATCCATCCGCTTCATTCATGGTCAATTTTGATCCATCAAGCGAACCTGATGCTCGCAAAAAGCTCGATAAGATATGGAACAAGCTCACTCCCGGCGGCAAAGTTATGATGCCTATCGACGAATATCTATTCAGTAAAAGATACGGCTGGATAGAGGACAAGTACGGCGTTTCCTGGCAGCTCATGCTGACGAATCCCGATAGTGAGAAGAGGTCACGGATCATACCGTCTATGATGTTCACTAAGGACATTACAGGCAAAGCCGAGGAAGCCACTGATTTCTATATTTCAGTCTTCAAGAATACCAAACGCGGAACATTGGCCCGCTATCCGGCTGGCATGGACAAAGAATTGGAAAACATGATCATGTTCACCGACTTTATGCTTGAAGGCCAATGGTTCGCGGCTATGGATAGCGGCCGCAAGCATGACTTCACATTCAACGAGGCCATCTCTTTTATGGTGAGTTGCGAGGATCAGAAAGAGATCGACTATTATTGGGACAAGCTTTCAGCTGTGCCTGAAGCCGAGCAATGTGGCTGGCTCAAAGACAGATACGGCTTCTCTTGGCAAATCGTCCCCGCCATCATGACCGAGATGATGACAAACAGTGACGAAGAGAAGATGGCGCGGATCACTCAGGTTTTTCTCAAAATGAAGAAGTTTGATATCGCCAAGCTCAAGAAGGCGGCAGAGGGGAAGTAAGAGTTTGATAATCGTATCAATATGAGAAAAATAATAACAACAACTTTCATAACCTTGGACGGCGTGATGCAGGCGCCCGGCGGGTCTGAAGAAGACAAGACGGGCGGATTTGAATATGGCGGATGGCAGACTTTTTTTCCTTGGGATGAGATGATGGGTTCCATTATGACGGGATTCATGAAAGCTCCATTCGAACTCCTTCTGGGCAGGATCACTTACGATATCTTTGCTTCCTATTGGCCAAGTGCCAAGACGGACCTCGAGGTGGCGGAGCCGTTTAATAAGACAAAGAAATATGTCGTGTCGCATGAAGCCTTTGCGCCTTTATGGAACAACTCGTCGTGTATCACCGGTGATGTCGTAAAGCAGATCCAGAAGCTCAAGCAAGAGGACAGTCCGGATCTATGGGTTTACGGCAGTGGGAATCTTATTCAGACGTTGCTTAGGCACAGTCTGATCGACAGGATGCATCTTTGGATACACCCCATCACGATCGGTCAAGGCAAAAAGCTCTTCGCTGAAGGAACACAACCAGAAAAATTTAAGCTTGTTGATTCCAAGATTTCAACGACTGGCGTCATTTTTGCCACTTATGAGAATATAGGTAGATTATAACTTTATTATCTTCCGATTCATGAGGAATAGGTTCACGGAACATTTGGCAGAATTGGTCAGCGTCAAAGGGGTTCGTAGACGATTCCGAAAGATTTTCCACCTGAGATTTTTCCGTTGGCTAACTTTTCTTATTGGCGGTCTCATAATTGCTTCGCCTCTGCCCGATGAACTTGGACTGACGCTTCTGGGTTTCTCAAAAGCCAAGACTTCTCTGTTTTTGATCTTGTCATTCACTTTCAATTTTATAGGAATTATTCTGATAGGTTTGGTAGCAGGGGCGATGATGTAAACCAACTCGAAATTTCGTTGTGTCTAGATTGAAAGAAATATGTCTTGTGATAAAATTCCGTCATCATGACGGAAAGAAACGATAAAATAATCATATATAACGCCGAAGACGGACAGACCAAAATCGATGTCCGTCTGGAAGGCGAGATGGTGTGGCTAAATGCCCAGCAAATGGCTGATCTTCTAAGTGTTGACCGGACGGGTATTGTCAAACATGTCCAAAACGTCCTCAAAACCGGAGAATTGCCGGCCCAAACAACCTGTGCAAAATTTGCACTAGTTGCCAAAGATGGCAAAACTCGATTTTTTGATCATTACAATCTGGATATGATCATATCAGTCGGTTATAGAGTCAATTCAATTCGTGGCACCCAATTTCGCATTTGGGCAACCAAGAAGCTTAGGGAATACATCATCAAAGGCTTTGTCATGGATGATGACCGCCTGGCTGAAGGAAAAGTGCATAAAACCTATTTTGAAGAATGGGAGGAAAGAATCAGGAGGATCAGGACATCGGAAGCCAATTTCTACCAAAAGGTCAGGGATGTTTTTGCCACCAGCGCCGATTATGACCCGAAGCTTGATTATGCCAAGAAGTTTTTCGCGACCGTGCAAAACAAATTTCACTATGCCATCACCGGTCTCACTGCCGCGGAAATAGTCGTCAACCGGATCGATAGTACAAAGACAAATTTAGGGCTCACCAATTGGAAAGGGAAGATTATTACTCGAGATCAGGCTGAAATTGCCAAGAATTATTTGGAGGAATTGGAGCTTAAAAGATTGAATCTCTTGGTCGAACAATTCCTTTCTTTTGCTGAATTACAGAGCGTGGAAAAAAGAGTCATGTACATGTCGGACTGGATCAAGAAATTGGACGGTTTTCTGGTCTTGAATGATAAAGAAATCTTAGGTGATGCTGGGGACGTTTCTCATAAAAATATGGAAAAGAAGGTACGTGTTGAGTTGGAAAGATTCAATAAAACAATTCCAAAATTAAAACATTAAAATATGACGGCCACCGACCTTACAACCGAATTAAATTCATTGGCCAATCCCACTAAAGCAGCTTTTCTTCAGGGCTTCTTCAAGACCGGTAAAGGTCAATATGCCGAGGGTGACAAATTCCTGGGAATAACCGTTCCGGAGCAGAGGAAGATTGCGCGAAAATATTCAAGTCTTGAACTCAAGGAGCTTAAGCAAGTAATCAGTAGTCCGATCCATGAACATCGATTGACGGCGCTTGAAATTCTGGTCATGCAATATGAAAAGGCCGACGAAAAAGATAAGGGCAGGATTGTTTCTTTTTATTTGCAGAATAGGAAACATATCAACAACTGGGATCTGGTCGACCTATCGGCCCCGTACATTCTCGGAGACTGGCTGGTCAATAATGATCGGTCGATTTTGTATGGATTGGTCAAATCAAAGGATCTTTGGGATAGGCGCATAGCTGTAGTCTCGACATACGCATTTATTAGAAACAATGACTACGGAGACATTTTGCGCTTGGCCAAGCTTTTAATGAAAGACGAACACGACCTGATCCACAAAGCAGTTGGTTGGATGCTCCGCGAAGTGGGGAAGCGGTCGGAGCCGGTTTTGGAGAAGTTTTTGGACAGGAATTGCAAAGCGATGCCAAGAACGATGCTCCGGTATGCGATTGAAAGATTACCTAAAGATAAACGGAGAAAATTTCTCAAGTATTGACACCACATCTCCCTAGTTGTAATCTCAAGCCAGAATAGAAGGATATTTCTATGTCTGGAATGTACTTCTGCGTAGCAACAATCAGTGTTCGTTGAAAGCTTATGAAGAAAAAAACCTTGTTCTTCGGTCTTATTGCGCTCCTTTGGATGATGAATACCATCGGAGCTTCGGCAACCGACTTGGTTGTCAATGGTACGACGGTCTCGATCGCCGGTGGCGATTACGAGAATGTAATTGTCAAGAATTCCGGCACGCTTAAAGTGACCGGATCCTTGACGGCCCAAAACCTGACGGTAGTCACTTTGGGCACTCTCAACGTTGCCAAAGCCGTTAAGGCTGGCTCCGTGTTATTTGATGGTACGGTTACCGTCTCCGGCAATCTGTCCTGCTCGGAAATTATTGTCCAGGGCGGCACTACGACATTCCTGGGTGTAGATAACTTCGTGACCAATACCACGACGGTCGTCGGGCAACTTGTGGCTTTGGGTACTTGGGACTCCGATAACATCGTCATACTGAACGGCGGAGCCTTCAAGATTTATCCCAACGATTCAAATGTGCCGAAATCCGGTCTGCTGTTTATTCACGCCAAGAATATCGATATTCAAAAAGGCGGATCCATCAACGGAGATTCCGCCGGTAACGATCCGAGAGGAAAAGGTCATGACTGGTACAGTAATTGTTCCGGCGGCGGTGGCGGTGGTCCTGGGGGCCGCGGATACTGGAATTCTTCTGGTGGCGGTAACGAAGGCCAAGCTTTTGGTTCAGCGTTTACCTATGAGTCTTTCATGGGTGGTGCCGGTGGATATTATGGCGGCGGCGGCTTGCTTATTGAGGCCGAAGAATCATTGATTATAAATGGCAATATTACAGCGAACGGTACAACTTCTAGTAATGGTGAAGTTGCCGGCGGAGCAGGCGGCGGAATCCTGATCAGAAGTCTGAAAATTGTTCTGAATGGGAAACTTTCGGCCAATGGCGGTAACGGTATCGGTAATTCCGGTGGTGGCGGTGGCGGGCGAATCAAAATTTTCTACAATGGCGACATTGCGAACTTGAATAGTCATGTCAGCGTCTTGGCTGGAACGCCAAATGCCGGACCGGGTACGATATATCGCGATTTCATTCCGCGAGTCACGGAACTCGTCGCGCCCTTGCCGGAAGCGATGGTTACCAACGGAAGTTTTTCTTTCCGGTTCACTGTCGAAGACCTCAGTGGTCCGCTCGATGGTCGTCCGGACACGATCAGTCCGGTTATTGAAATGAGTAGCGATGGTTTCAAAACCATCGCCTATCGGTTCGATCAGAACGAAGCAGTTGCTGGCTGGAGCAAGATTCTCTACTACTCCGGCGACACCGTGGAATATGTTCCGCGGACTCCGATCAAAATGGGAACTTATGCCTGGAGGGTGATGGTGGCCGACGGCAGTTTGAGCAGTCGCTACACTGCGCCCCGCAACTTGGCGGTCGACACGGCGCTCGATCAAACCTATTCAATGACCTTGTATATGACACCGACGATCGTTGTGCGCGGTACCGCCGGAAGCTACAGGATCGATTGGGTGAGTTCGCTGGACGAATCGACCAACTGGAGTGAGCTCACGATTCTCAAGGTTGAGAGCGAGCCAGCCTTCTATTTCGACACTTCTGCGATCGGTGAGCCGAAACGGTTCTATCGTACAGTGTTGCTTCAATAAGCTATATTTGTAGCCGTAGATTTCATAGCCCGATTTTATCGGGCTTTTTGTTTGCAGGAATTGGATAGGATTTATTAGTAACCGCTCACCCCTGTCCACACCTCGTACCACATATTTTGACTGAATGATATATAATATGTCCATATATGGGACGCGTACTTACACCAAAAGAGATCTAT
>Ga0114951_10002282_pt1 | contig 21905 bp, 25 predicted proteins | sample AM7aDNAmetaG_FD_88677 | JGI IMG/M metagenome (GOLD analysis project Ga0114951, IMG submission 88677) | Freshwater microbial communities from Finland to study Microbial Dark Matter (Phase II) - AM7a DNA metaG | ecosystem: Environmental > Aquatic > Freshwater > Lake | place: Finland: Lake Alinen... | reverse complement strand
TATATCGTTTAACATTTAAATTAGTAAGAATATAAATTTATGACGATATAGAATAATATATTTAATGCCTCCAAAGAAACAATGCATAACAGCAGGTCTTCGCCAGCGTCAAGCAGGCGATGCCCTTAAAAATAGCTCTGGGATATTGAACTTTTACGATATTATTCCTGAAAAGTATAAAGATGAAACTGAAAATCCAAACTTCAATATACACAATATTAAAACGCCGTTCAGAATGTGTGTGGTTGCACCGTCTGGATCAGGCAAGACGAACTTTATTTTGAACCTATTGAAGGTTTTTGGTCAAAATAAAGGCACATTCGTAGATATAGCAATTATAACCCAAAATAAGGACGAACCATTATATAAGTATTTAGAAGGTGAATTTGAATCTATAACTATTAAAGAAGGGCTTTCATCAACGCCCAAACTCGATGATATGGACAAACACTATAACCATCTTGTCATTTGGGATGATTTGGTTTTATCAAAGAATCTTTCTATGGTTGAAACATATTTTATGAGAGCAAGAAAACAAAATTGCTCAGTTTGCTTTTTAAGTCAAAGTTACTACGATATCCCCACTTTTATGCGTAAGAACTCGTCATATTTGGTTTTATTTGATTTAGGTGGTTCAAAACGTGAAAGAACCGCAATTATGAATGAATGGGCTGGAAACCTTGATAAGGATGAGTTAAATGCTATATATCAGGATGCTACATCTGAACATATGAGACCTCTTATAATTACAGGTGGTAAGTGTAAGAGAGATGAAAAATATAGAAAGGGTTGGTTGGAATATTATCATTTGGATTCATTTTTAAAGGATATACCAAGAACAACGGCAAAAGGATTAAAGATATTAAAGTCTAAAAAGGTTCAAAGTGATAGTGATTCAGATTCTGATTAAAAGACCTTTTACAAAGAACTTGTCCGAAAAACTAAAGTTTTCCTACAAGGTCTTTTACAAAGACTAAAATTATTTCAAATATGTATTCTTATTATTATTCTATATATTACTATTTCTTCTATTTTTGGAAATATATAAATATCTATATTTCAAATTATTTTACTCTTTGTAAAAGAGGTTTTAGACTGAAAGGCTAAATCTTCTTAGTAATATCAATTTTATTAAACAATTCTATAATAGTATATATATTGTCTTTAAATCTTACTCTTAATTTAGGAGGAGGAGAATTAGAAGGAGTTCTTGGTATAAATCTTACTTTTCGTTTATGGGTTGTATCATCTACTAAAGGTAATAAGTAATAAGGATTGTTAGGTGATGTCATATAAGTAATAATATTAATTTGGTTTTATATAGATTTTCTGCTGTAGAGTAGATGAACCCATATTCTTAAAGTCTTTAGCCATCTCATTTAATTGTTTAGATGTCTCACTATATTTATCAGTCATATAGGTTTTACGCATTTGATTGATTCCTGCTTTTTTACCAAATAACTTATTCAACCTTTGATTTAGTTTAACATTTGAAAGTTTATTCTGATTTGAGTCAAAAAGAAGATATTCAGTAGGGTTCAATTTAATCCATCTTTTAAGGATTTTACTCAATTCTTTAGGTATTTCTACAACCTGTAACCCATATGTTTTAGCCGTCTTATAACTATTGTAATAAAGCTTATCACCCTTTAAATAATTATCTTCTTCAGGGTTTATATTCTTAATCTTGAAATCAACAAAATCCTTACTTCTTCTTGGAGGAATATATATTCCTCCTAATAATGCTAAAATAATATAATTCTGTAAATGTTGAAAGTCTGAATTTGAAATATTTTTCTTCTTATAAATATGCTTATTATCATCTTCTAAGGATTTGAACAAATTTATAATATCATCCTTCTCTACCCAATTATCCTCTTGTTTATCAGTCTTTTCTTGCTTACCCTCTTCATCATTATATTCTTCTATATCTGATATCATAACTTTCTTATATTCTGGTTTATCTGAAATTACAAATAAAGCGGAACAGTATGTTTTACGCGTTCTTGGATTTACATCTTTTAAAACTTGTAAAATCCGTTTTGTATTGTCAAATTTAGAAGCATCGAAATCTTCAGTGTCAAAAGCAGTATAATACAACCCTTTGAGGATTGATGCATAAGTCTTTAATGATGAAGCTGATAAGTTTGGTCTTTTCTCCTTTAATAATTCTTTAATTTTGATATCCATAATATATGACTATCTTAATATTCATTTATGTCTGTTTAATATGTAAAGTTTAAATATATAAGTATATAGTTCATTATAATGAATTTCAAGAATTTACATGAGATGAACCAATATTATGAAAGGATGAATCATGATGATTTAATAAATCATATGCGTATATATGGTAATGGTAATAATGGATTGGGTTATAAACCCAATAGACATATGTCAGGTGTAGGAATTGATACATATGATAACTTAATTTCAAAATATCCTAAATATGGTTATTATGCTGTCACAAAGAAGCAAGTTATTGAATTAAGTACTGGTAATGATTTACAAGAGACTACGGATAAGGCTTTAGAGAAACTTGAACCACATATAGATAAAATGATTGGGAAGAATATAATCATGACTGAATTGAAGAATACATATGATGCGTTTAAAAGGGATAAAATAGGAGCAATTGGTGGTGCTATTGCTATTTATATCAAAGAAGGAACTATTATTTCACCTAAAAGGATTAAACTTTCAAGGGCTGAAGGAAATAATCGATTTTACTTTTCAAAGGATTATATTAGAGAACATCATGAAAACCTAATGAAAGACGTCAAACAAGCGGTTAGGGAATATAGTGTTAAGGGTTATAATTCACCTTTTGATAGTAGAATGATTGGAGGTGCATTGACCCCAGATGAACAAGATGAATATGATAAACTTAAACAGAATATTAAAGATAAAACTGATGGTAAAGTAAAGGATATTAACGGTTTTTATGACGAAGAAACTCAATTTCTGGTTGCTGATGATTTTAATAGATATAAAGAATTACGAATATTTAAAAAGGATAAAGATAGAACAGGTTATGAACAAATAGAAAATGAAGAGGAAGAAGAGTATATACCATATAGAGAACCATATATAGAATATAAGGATTATGAAAATGAAACAGAACGAAAGACTTGGCTTCGTGAAATAGGTGATGAAAATCCTTCATCATTACATAATGAAAGGATACGGTTGGGTAATATAATAAAAGATAAAATTCTTTTGAATTTAGATTACAATGATGAATTAGATAAATTAGGTAGTATATATAGAATTCCTGCAAAAGCATCAATTATAAACGGTGAAATAGTTATGTCAAAACCAGATAAAAACGAAACTTTATCATTTGCACATAAAGAAACAAAACAACAACCATATAAGACATCAATTCTCAATTCAGAAGATAAGATTGCTAAATCTGTTAATGAACATTTAGAACAAACAATATTTAACAAAGTATTAGATACTTTGGATGAAATTATAATGTCAAATGAAGGTAATATAGAAGTGGTAAATGAATTTAAATCCTTATTTGATTTAAATCAAATTTCAGATAGGAATATAATTACTAATGAAATGTTAAGTGTAAATGCTGATAAATATATATTAGACTCTGAAATAGAACATTTAAATAAACAACGAGATAAGAATAAACACGGAAATGATATTGATTATACAGATTATTCTAATTCTGGTGGTAAATTTGAATTTGGATTATGTGGTGAAAATAATCCAATTTCAAATAATCTATTTAATAATGAACAAACTAATTTACAAGTTTCTGATTTAATATTAATTAAAGTTGATAGATTAGTTAAGAAAAATGCTTTTGAAGAATATCATAGTGGTAAAATTTCAAAAAATGATTATTGGGAAATAATGAATGGAACTCCTGCATCTAAACAATTTTGTTCGGATAATATAGATATGGATAATCATTATAATAATGAAGCAAAAGACTATGGTGCTCTTCTTAATTTAGATTATAGAACTCTATATGATTATAATCTATATATGATGTCTGAATGGTATAAAACAATAAAGGATAAATTTCCAGACGATATAAGATTAAAAGACCCTATTAAATTTGAAAAGGATTTTTATGCTACACGTCCTTATTTTGGCGTTGGTATTACTGTTAATAAATATGATGTTGAAAATTTAAACAATCCTAATAGAAGTAATGATAAAGTATATCCTAATACACTTCAACAAATAGATTTTGTTAAACAACATATAAAACCATTATGGAAGAATAAAATGAATTCTGAAAGAAAGACAATTAGTTTAGAAAAGAAGAAAACAGATGATGAGAATGGTATATATGCTAAAAGATTAAATGAAACTTTAAATTCTGTTTTACAAACAGAAAAGCATAATTATAATAATACACTTACTATGAGATTTCCTTTTGGAAAAGATGATAAAGGTATAGATAAATATATCATTGGTATATATGATTTTACAAATGATAGTTTAATAGATAATCAATATATATTAGATACTTATAGAATAACCGCACCAGCAGATGCAAGAAAGAAATCTCATCTCATAGGTGTCAAAATACCAATAAACAAATTTGTTTTAAAAGGATAGGTATATATCATAATATATAATGGAAACACAAAAAGATATGAAAAGAGAAGTAGATGCAATTATGAAAAGCATACCATCTGTATTAGCACAATTTCACAAGAGTATAGAAGACTTTAAAAGAGATGGTAAAATGATGAAAGGCGGTTCAATAACTGATACATACGATGTTGAATATTTTAATCCCGCTCATAAACAAGCCTATAATACTATAATGAATGCTTATCTAACTCATAGGGATAAAAAGCAAAAGAAAGCGGGTTCTGACTATTATAAAGACCTTGAAAGGCGTGAAAAGGTATATAAGGAAAAAACCAAAAAGAAACGAGGAAGACCGCGAAAGATTAAAGGACGAGGAGTTGATGATGAAATTGAAGATAATGATGAATCTAATACTGAAACCGAAGCATCAGATAATGAAGGTATTGGATCACTTGAATTACAACAGAAAAACCAACAATTAGGTAATACAGTAAATAAATCAATTTCAGATTATTATTCAAGTTTAATGTCTAATACGGCTATGAATGGAATACGTAAATAATTGAGTTTTATAAGAGTAAAATTATTTCAAATATATAATATTATATATATACTATATTACTACTTTTACTCTATATATAGAAATATATAATATTATATATTTCAAATTATTTTACTCTTATAGAAATGAACCTATATATTATGGTGATGTATCTGGTTTTAAATTCTCTTTTATGTGATTATATAATATTTCCTTACTATCCTTATTTAAAAGTTTATTTTCACATATAAGAGAACCAGCATTGTATAGATGTGTATTGATAGTTGAATTATCTTGATTCAATAACTTTTGTAATTTTGGATTTGAAATATCTCTTAGATATATCAAGTCATAAAATGTGTTTTTCAATTCTGTTTTGTTATTCATTACTATATAATATATAGGGTCATAACTTTAAATTACTAAAATAAGGGCGGTTAGGCTATATGTATTCGAGTGTTTAACGAATGTTAAGCAAGAGATTAATTAATATTGGTTAAAATGATATAAAGACAGTAATTAAAAATTTTTAATTACTGATATCCTTAAGCTATTTCTAATATTAATTAATAGACCCCTTAATTTCCTTATTGACCTACCCTAACCGCGTTATTATATATTATACATATAGCCTAAAAGCCCTTATCTTGGTAAATTAATAATTTTCTATATTCCGTATCAAATAACCTAATTTATTGCGTATATCGTAATTCTGTTTTTTACATCCAAGTTCATTAAAATAGAATGTTTCAATGCTGTCTAATCTGGTCTTTAAAAAGGCTTTAGCATGAGGTGATAAATCTGGGTCAATGATTATATCATAATAGGCATTTACAGACTTTCTACGTGATTTAGTCATATCGCGTAAATATTGCTCTTTGGTTCTAAAATCAATATTGTTCATATATACACTACTCATTTATATATATATATATACCCAAAACTTTAAGCCATTTTAATTAAAAATAAGAAATTATTCGGAGTAAGGCTATACCCTATAAAACCATTTATTTTATGGAGTAAGGGGGTTATATGACTCACATAATTATTTCGTTTTTAAAGGGTCTATTGATAATTTCATTTCGTATAGGTGACCTAAAAATGCGTTTTTTGCCTCGATAAGTCGTTTGTAAATATAATTTTGATTTTTTAGATTTTTACACTAAACGGTTTTTCTAAGACCAAAATTATTTCAAATATGGATTTATATTATTATCTATATATTACTACTTTTCTCTATTTTTAGAAATATATTAAATATTATATTTCAAATTATTTTACTCTTATAAAACTCAATAATTTGTAATCTATATAAACTACAAAGTCAATGATACATGTCATATCCGTAAAAATACCACTTTGACCATTAGTGCGAAGGTTAATACTATATATAACCATATCTTTAAAGGTTTTCACATTCTTCAACTAAATAACCTTTTTCATTTGGATCAACCTTAAATTGTTTTCCACATCCCCAAATTAAATCATCCTTCATTAAAGCCTCTATATCCTCTTTACACATATGAGGATTAACCTGTGAGAAATTAGCCTTTAAACAAGCATGTACAAATATACCACAATTCAATAATTCAATATATACTCCACCATAACAATTAGGGCAATATACTATTTGATGTTTTTCAGCCTGATTTATAATTTTTACCGTAATACCGTCTTTTATATAAGTCATAGTAATCATTACACCACTTTCAAGGGCTTCTTTAATCTCTTCGTATAATAAAGGGATATTACCCTGATATTTTACAGCATCTCTTATATCATCATCTGTAGGTTTAGTTATTAAACTATATTTCTTCATTTATATATAGTTATCCATATATACACTTAAGTTAAATTAAATTAATATTCGTCCCAATCGGAATCAATATCACTATCAGGTTCTGAATCATATTTTACAGATTCGGGTTCTTCCCTTGCGTTTAGAAAGTAAATTTTAGTAACACATTCCATTAAAGGGTCTATGTCTAAATCATAATCATAATACATTTTAAGGGTTGTAAATACCTTTGTCCAATTTCCTCTCATTTCATTTAATGCTAATAAATGATTCATGGTAGGATAATAAGTTATATTTTCATCTTCGTCTAATTCTTCTATACTGACCATATACTATATATATAATATATTGTTAAAATCTTAAATTACTTTTATTCTTTTAATCGCTTTAATATAATTTCTTCGATACGTTCAATAGGTGACCTTTTATTAGATAATTTACCTTTTGATAATTCTCTGACAATGTCTTGAATTAAATCTTTGGTTTCATCATCCTCTATAAGGTCATCCTCGATAAAATCGCTTAATGTATGTTTGTACTTTTCGTACTCTAAATCGCCTTTTGTTAAATCTTCTCTATCATTATATTCATCATCTGATAAATCTAATGAACCGTCATCTGTTATTGTTTCTAATGTATAATCACTATCATAATCTTCTTCGTCACTACTGATATAATCCATATACTATATATACTACTTTAATCTTTAATTGCTTTTGCTTTTCGTTTTCGTTCTTTTTTAACTTTCGGTTCTTCAACTTTAATTTCTTCAACTTTGATTTCTTCTACTTTAATGGGTTCAGGGATAGATATTGCTTTTTTAGTAACTTTTCTCTTTTTCTTTTCAACTACCTCAATAACATCAGGTATGGACTCAATAATAGGCTCGGGGATGATGATTTCTTCAACAACTGGTACTGTGACTATGACTGTATCAGGTTTGGAAATGCCCTTCTTTTTCTGGTAATATTCCTTTGCTTTTGCTCGTTTGTAAGCCAGAAATTCAGGGTCTTTTTCCTTTCTTGTAATGTAATACTTTTTACGTTGTTCATTAACCTTATCCTTATTATTGATTCTATACTTTTGTGTTGCTCGTTTCTGAGCGGGTGTATATGAAGAGTACACTTTTACTATTTCTTTGTCTTCGGACATATCTATAATATATATAATGTGTTTGTCTTTATATGGTTTATGATTTAGGCATCATTTTAACTTCAACCTCCATTTTAAAGGCATCTTTACCTCCTTTTTCGTCTTCTGAAGATATTGATTCAATTGGTTTAATAACATCTATTTCCTTTCTTAATTCAGGATTTTCAGCCCTAAAAAAGTGTTTTAGAATAAATTCATTTTTCTTGAAATCGCAAGATTTATTAAGGTCATCAAACATATCCATAAAGTCATCAACATCAGTATATAAATTATTACTTCTATAACCAGAAGCATTAATATAATGAGCAATAGCACAACAATAAAAACCACAAGCATTATTCATAAGACTTTGGACGTCTTTTTCAGTAAAAGGAACTCCATTATGACCAGTAGTATCCTTTATTATCTTTTTAACATTTTCAGCGGGTGGTTGTCCATATGGGTCAAAATATATCGATTCTAATTTATCATTTGGATATTTCCTTATTTGAGCAAAACACCAATGAGAACCATCATTTTCATTTCCTTCTTCATCTACGCTATCTTCCATATTAATAAAGTAAGATTTATCAAATTCAAGTTTAGAAGGTAATTCATCTTTGAAATAAACCCCTCCTAATGGTATTCTCATTCTTTTACATAAATCTGTAATTTGAGTATCTGTTAATGACATATATATATATTATTATATAAACACGTTTTTAAATTAAATAATTATCTAAGCATATTACTCACAAATATAATCCAGCACCTAAACCCATACCAGAATAAGAATGTTCTACAGCGGGATTCCAGTATTGATGATATTGAGGAGGTAAGAAATGTTGCATTTGGAAATTAGCACCTGAAGGTTGAGACATCATAGCAGGGGGTAAATACATTCCTCTTCCAATCATTCCAGAACCTCTACCAATTGAACCAACTTCTCGTTTAAAACCTCCAAATCCATAACCCATAGAATGTCTAAAACCATCTCCAGAAGAATCATGTTCCATTAAAGGGGCTGCATATTTTTGAGCAAAAGCACTATTATCTAATTTAGCCTGTAAAGCATTAGTACCAGCATGTTCTAAACCAGCTCTTGACATATAGTCGTAATTAGTACCCATATGTTCGTTTAATCTTTTGTTACCTTCAGCTTTAGCCATTTTAGCATACATAGACATATCAGGCATTGAACGAGAACCACCAGCATTTGAATTATCATTCATTCCTTTAATAGCATCTCTGGTATTTCTTGCTTTTCTATAAGTAGCGTCTGGATCATTAATATAACTTTGACCAGCATTATTTAGTTTTCTAGCACCTACGTCAATAAAAGGAGATAATTCAGGAGCATATGCTTTTAAAGCAGTAGCACCATAATCTATACCTTGTTTAAGGGCTTCTTGAGCCATTGGTTTTAAAGTAGATCCAACGGCATATAATGATTTTGTCAATGAAGGATGTTTCTTGTCAAATTTCTTACCAAAAATAGAACCACCTTCCATTGATGGGGCTTCTTCAGCATTTACTTGTAATTCTGCAGGAGATAAAGTAACTTCAATTCCTTTATTCTTTGAAAATGTTTTAGATACTTGGTTATATGTATTAGGATGTACAATTAAGTTAAAACCTGTACCTTGTTTAATTCTTACTGATAAACCCTTTCTCATTTTTCTAATTTGTCCAATACTTGGATGAGCAATTTCAATATGTTGCATTATATAATAAGGTTATAATGATATGCTTTTAAGTTGTTATAATAGATTGATATAAATCATAATCTATAAGACAAAAATAATTTGAAATATATAATTTAATATATTTCTAAAAAATAGAGAAAGTAGTAATATATAAGATATTATATATAATTGATATTTGAAATTATTTTGGTCTTATAAAACATCATCTTTGAAGATTCTTTCAGGTTTTCCTAATTCTCTTCTCTTTTTAGTAGCCCATAATCTTGCTCTTTCTTTGGTTCTATCTTTTCGAGCCTGTAATTGTTCAGGGGTTAAGTTATCCTTATAATTAGCCTTATTTCGATTTTGAGTTATCTTATTAACCCATCTTAAATTATCAATTGAGTTGTTTAAACGATTTCTATCTATATGATCCACTTCTGGTAAATTATCAGGATTATCAATCCATTGTAATGCTATAAGTCTATGTATTAAACATTTATGTCTTTTACCATCTACTTTTAAATTAACAAATTTATACCCGTCTTCATTAGTTATATGGGTCATATTTCTTTGATACCAACATGAGAATATTTCTCCTGATTTATTGATTTTATATAAGTTGATATATCCTTTTATGAATTCAAATTCACTGTCCATCTATATAATATTATATAGTCAAAGACTTAAATCAAATTAGTTGTTTTAATCAAGGTGTTAAACGCGAGCCCCCGTAAGTGCGTCAATCTTAACTTCCATACCATATTCAATGAAACAATAGAAATCCAATGCTCTTGAAGATAAGTTATTACCTAATATTTGGACTGATTTTGGAACAGTTTCCTCAACTGGTAACATTCTTTCAACATTAATATAGTAATAGCAATAATTCATATCAAATTGAGTTCTTCCAATAAGACCAGAACATAAACCATCAGTAAGTCCACCATTGACTGAATTTTGTCCATGAAGTTGATTATTAAATTGTTCAAAAGCGTACTTTTCTACATTGTATATAGCATTTTGCCCGCTTATTTGTACGTTAAAGTTAGTTAAGAATACCAATGGTGAAGTTGTACCAGTTCCAGCAGTATCAAAAGGACTTTGCCAAACTGGAGTACCGCTTAAAAATCCAGTATTTGAACTTAAAGTTGTTGTAGGAGCAAAACCAGCACCCGCACCATAAGCAGGTGTACTTATATTACTTCCAGCATTAGCAGAAGATGAAAAGAATGGTAAGATTAAAACAGATTTGATATTAGCAATACCATTGGTTAATAAATTATTAAATTGAGCACCACTACCTATATTAAGAACTTGATATTGATATATATCAGTATATTTAATAACTTTAGTAGGAGAAGATAAATATGCTTGTTCGAAAGGAGGATTAAATGTATAAGCAGGAATATATAAATAAATTGATTTTGATAATTGACCACCATTTGAACCATATTGACCAGCAGTACCTAAAGCAAGGGATGCAGCTATTGAAGTATTTAAAGTATTATTCAAACATACCGCACCAATTGATAAATTAAGTGTATAACCAATACAAGATGATGCAGTAGCAGTACCAGTTGGAAATAAATTAGAAGACCCACTTTGAGTTAAATTTATACCACCGCTTGCACTATTAACGGCAGAAGAAACTGGAGCAGAAACCATTATAGGATTTATACCACCAGTTGCTACTGAAACAGAAGTACATATCATTGAAGTAACTCTTGCACTAGAACGAGCAGTATCATATGATTGACAATAAACAGTTGAAGAAGCATTATTCAAATTCATAGTCATTTTCATAAAAACACCTTTAAGTAGTGGAACCATGTTAAAGAATGAATGGACGTGTTTTAAATATACAGTTGCTACAATTGATGTTTGTTGAAAATTACTTCCACAAGCAGAAATATAACTTTTCCAAATTAAATTTATAGTTGATGATGTACCATTAATTGCGGCAGCAGTTGCATTATTTGCAGAAGACCAACCATTTAATAATGCACCGTACGGAGCACCAACATAACCAGTTGGTGATCCAGTAGCGGTTAAAGTTGCTGCAAGAAGTGATGGAATACCGTTTAAGTTAAAATTAATATTTTGTATTCTTCGAGTATATCCATTATTACCTGATGCTGAATTATATGAATTATATCCTGCTATTTCATCAACTTGAACATCTTGACCATAAGAACCACCTACAGTATTATTACATACACCAGTTCCAGATTTAAATGAAATTGCAGTTGTTGGTGCAGTACTAACAGGATTAGTATAAGCCCATTCCCATGAAGTAGCATCATCGGGATAGAACCCAATTATATCCCCTTGGGTTAATAAATCGTTATACGAAAGAGATGTCATTAATTTAAAGGCATTCCACATATTGGATAGGGGAGTTTGTTGTATAATAGTTGTACCGTTATAATCTAATGTAAATGAATGTATAACAGACCCAAACCAATTTTTAAGACCGTATGCATAATCAATACTATATGCTCCAAGTGTTGCAGTTGTTGAAGTACAAAAAGGAAAATTACTTCCACCATTTAAAGCAGTAACATCAGTTGCTCCAATTGTTAATAACATTGGAATGGAAAAATACGCTTCCCTGTAATTCATCCACTTATTGGAATTACTTAATTGACTTGTATCAACTACCGATTGATTATTATTGTAATTTTGATTCTGATTATCAAGGATGTTCAACCAATCCTTTCTAATAAACACATTTGGCGAACCTTCTATTTCTTGAGATAAATCGAAAACTAATTTGTCAGACATTTATATATTAAATCTATATCAGTATAAATTTAAGTAGATTTCTTAAAAATTGAAATAAGCATTATATGTTCATCACTATGTTTTTACGAACTGTTGATAATGGTTTAGCGGATAAGTTTTGTAATTTAGAACTCAAAGATGATAAACCCTTACCTATCGTACTTCGTTTATTTGGGTCAATACCAGTTGTATGAATATAATCATCTATATCCATATATGATGAACCAGCACCTCCTCCACCAGTTCTTAATAAAACAGATCCGTTTCCACGTCCTAACATATGTGTTGCTAATCCAAAACCAGTTGAGCGTAATTTTCCCGTATGGCTATTCATTGAAGCATTTGAAAATGGTAATTTAACTATAGTTCTCATGTATATAATAGACTTATATACTGATTCTTTAAAATCCTTTTGAATAGATTAAATTATTTAATCTTTTCACAAGGCTTTGAACCTAAAGGTTCAAAATCCTTTCAATTTGTTTTTGATTATTAGATTTCTATACTTTAAGACACTTTTTGACATTCCTTCTAAAATGGTTAATTTGGGTAAAATCTCTTTTTCATGGGTTAGTTCCTTATCATTCTTTAAATCTAACATTAGTTTATTCCTTTCAGTTTGAAATTGTTCAAAAAGGTTTGTAAGGTATTGTTCGTTGATTTCATTATTCATTATATAAGTATATATATAATGATATCTTTAATTGATTTATATAAGACCAAAATAATTTGAAATATACTATTTAATATATTTCTAAAAATAGAGAAAAGTAATAATATAGAGATATATATAAAATATCAATTTTGAAATTATTTTACTCTTTGTAAAATGAGGCATCGCCCGCTTAGTGTGGTCGAAGACCCACTATGCGTTTTCTATTTACTTCCTAAAAATGCTTCATCTTTATCCCTAATTACAAATAAGAAAGTCATATTTGGATCATTGATAATTAAAGGTTGTAAATCATTACCTAATAATGCTAAAGTCAAACTATTATAAGTTCCGTCAATAAACTTACACCAAGCATAATTTGGAGGTGTTTCAAATATTTGTTGTCCTACTCCTACTGAGGGGTTTAATGAGTAAATAATACTACTTGGTTGAGTATATGGATTATTTAAACCTGAAATTGAGAAAATGACCGTATTATTAGGTTGTACATTTGGTGCTTGAGTAGAAATATAACTTAAAGTTCCTATTGAACTTTTTGAAACATATTGTGAAATAGGTGGTGTATAAGCATTTGCTAAATTATTATCAGTAGTGAATCCAGCAGTATAACCAACAATCTCATTAAACTTAGCGGGTAAAGTTACAATTGAATTGAAAGTTGTTGTTGATAAAGCACCATTTGGATAACCAATGGGTAATGACGCTCCAGCAGGTAATGTAGTAGGCCAAAGGTATGTATTGATCTGAACCGCGTATCTTGGTGCGTTTAATATAAATTCAAAAGGATATGTATTAACACCTGATGCATTTATAAAGTATGTTCCATTAGCTATACATGCATATTGAATAAGATTGTTTAAATCCGCTATTTGATATAATCCATTAGGAATATTAATAGTAAAAGTATGTACAGTATTACCAGCACCAGAAATCCAAGAATACGTAAAATAGTTATTTATCAATGCGGTTGTGATATTAAACCAACTATAATACATACTTATAGATGATACGGCTATAAATTTATCTTTTAAATTTACTGAGTTTGGAAAGTTATACTTTAGTTTATTATTTTGACCATCTGGAATAAGATTTGTTGAGTTCATGACTATGTAAAACATTTTATATATTGTATAATATATAGAAGTTCTTAAATAAAGTAGTTTTTAGATTCTTTTAAAATGCTTTGGAAACATTATTTTATTAGTATGTTCATAAGTTGTATGTATTCCTCTACCGTTTAAATGATGATTGTCTTTTAAATCAAATGAGTTTATATATTTCTTATTGAATCCAGACCCATTTTTAATTCCCAAATTAATGGGTACTTGTGACCCACCAAAGAATATAGGGGGTAAATTACCGTCTGAAGTCATTTGTGGTAAAACTGAATTTGGATGTTGAATTTTAGACCAATATTGATAAGTTCCTGCCGTGCTCATTATATATAGTTAAACTATATTGACAAATACTTAAATTGAGTAGATGAAATGAGACTAATAACCAAGTTGTAATATTTCATTTAGTATTTCATTTACTTGTTGTTTTGGTAAAGACCCATTTTTAGATAGTTTTAGTAATAACGCTTTGAACTTTTGAATTAATTCTTTAGAATCATTACCAGCCATAACTTCACCTTTATAAACTTCAAATAAATGTAAATCCTTCTCTTCTTGGTCTTTTGATGGAGTTGGTATATTGAGTTTATCAACTATATTAGCCTTAGATGATATAAGATATAAATACTTCTTTTCTTCTTCTGAAAGTCCATTCATATCATTAAAAGAAGGTAATCCGCCACCAATTATAGTTTTCATAACTTTACCAAAATGAGAAGAAACTTTATTAGAGGGTAAGCCTATTACATTACCACCTTTGATATTTTTAAGGGATATAACATTATCCCTCAATTTCCCATTGTGGATTAAATATTTACCAAAAGGACTAAACTTTAAAGATTGTTCAATTCCTTGACTTCTATCTATATTATCCTCAACTGGTATTTTAATTCCTGAACCTTTTGGTCTTCCTCTGCGTCTTTTAGGTAATCCATCCCCTCCAACTGTTCCCTTCAAATTAGCCTTAATATTCTCCCTATAATTCTTTATCTCATCTGATTCAAATCCGTCTTTTTTCATTGCTGCTATAATTTGACCACCAATCTTATTTAACTTATCTGACCTATCTTCCCATCCTTCGGATGCTTTATCTTTGTTATTTTTAGCTATATTAGTATATAAATCCACCCAAGCATCGTTGTATTCTGTTATAGCAATTCCCTTTTTGTTTGATATTACTTCATGCTTTGGTTGTTTTTTTACACTAACAGGTGTAGTTTTTATAGATTTTGCTGATTTTTCAAATATCGCTTCAATTTCATCACGTCTAAAACCATCCTCTGACATAAGATTAACATAATCATATGATATTTCAATAAGTCTCAAACGTTCATTTTCGAAATCATCCTTTTTAGACGGATCTCTATTAGAAATGATTTTTTTGTTATTTTCATCCATTGTTTTAGTTAAATCATTAATAGCATTACTCCAATAATTAATTTCAGCTCCTGATATTTTATGAGACTTATCTAATGGTTCATTTGACACTTCAATAGGTGATTTTAAAATTCCTTTTTTTGGTTGTAATGTTGATTCACTTTGACTTCTAATAGATTTAGATTCTGGAATTGCTGGATATAATCCTTCATTTGGATTAAGTTGTGAAAGACTACCTCTACTTCCACCTGAATCTTTACTTTGTCTTACTGGGAGATTACTATTAATACCTCCCATATAGTCTTCTAAATCATTTTCATAATATTCAGGTTCTTTTACATTTTGTTTTCCTTGCCTTAATAATGGTTGTTGAGGTTCTGATTGTCGAGGTTCTGGTTCTGGGACATCGTCCGCTGTGCGTTTTGGTTGTGGAATATCATATTCTTCTTCATATACTGGTTGTACTGGTGGCACATTCCCTCTATTTAATCTCGGATCTGGTGGTAAATTTCCAAAAGTAGCAAAATCTAATGCTTCAAGATTTTGAGGAACTATTGGAATTAATTCCCATATACGTTCTAAATTAGTACTTATTAAGTTATTATCAAGACTTTTACCCGTTCTTCTACTATCATCAATAATTGATTTAACACTATTAGACAAAGATTTTAAAAACTCCTTATTAGGCATTGATTGAGTCATCCATTCTAAAAATTCAATAAATCTGTATATATCTGGTTGTGCTTGAATAGATAAAAATTGATTTTCAACAATAGCACGTTTTAATCCTTCTAATTGTACATCATTAGGTAAGTAGTATATTAATCGATTTACCTTCTCTTGTATATTTTCTAAAATCATACTATGGTCAATATGTGCAAAACCATATTGACCTACTTTCAAAGGTCTTATATTTCCAGCAATCCCTTCATTATAAGTTGTCATTGGATTAGGAGTTAATTCATCTTTACCAAATTGTGATTTCGATGCTAATAAAGAAAACATATTTCTTAAATCCTGAACAAATATTTCTAAATCATTAGTATTAGCCATTCCGGAACTTTTATCATATCCTCTATTCATAAATGATTTCATACTTGCGGTTGAATTATTTTTAGTAGCGTACATGTTATTTATAAACTCTACGAAAGTAAATATATCATTACTATCACCTTTGATTTTATATTTATATAGTTTAGTCAATTGTTGAACTATTTCAGGGGCTCTTTGGGCTATAAATACTAAAAGTCTATTGTCTATATTTAACGGTGATTGTAATATACCTTGTATCAATGATTCGGCAATATTAGCATCCATTATTGAAGCAAAGTCTTTAATTATGTTTTGTTTAAGACCATTTAAATCCATTAGCTTCTCTGCAGTAGTTCTTGTATCTTGCATCTGAGATACAGCAGGTAATGAACCATTGGAAACATATGTTTTAACGGCTTGTAATGTCGTATTGTCTAATTCGGCTCTTAAGTTTAAATTAGCCATATACTCAGCTCTGAATCTTTCTTTGTCTGAAGCGTATCGATAAGGTTGCCCACTCATATTATATATATAATATGAATTGATTATCTTTTATATCTTTAAATTATAATTTCTATTTGTTGTATAATTTCTCAAAATTAGTCTTGCTATTAAATAAATTTTCCGAAATCAAAATGTTAAACTTTTCTGTTATATCTTCTTCTGTTTCATTTAATAGTTTTTCCATACATTTCATAATTTCATTCTTATCTTTATATGACATATATGAAGGATTGTCTAATAATCCTTTACCACATGTATGTAAAGCAATTACTTTTACTTTAGTAATATATTCCTTTCTTAAATCTCTATTAACTTCTTCAGTTTTTTCAATTTCAATAAGTTCTTCTGGTTTAAATGTTCCTTTTAACATATTGATTTCATTTTCGTTTGGTTCTCTATATATAACTTCTACGGGTTCTATTTCAGACATCTATATAATATAATATGAATCTATCTTTAAGTACTTTATATACTTCCGAAAAACAAATAATTTGTTTTCCTAAGTACTCTTTTACAAAGAGTAAAATTATTTCAAATATGATATTTTATAATTATCCTATAAAATGAAAAAAGTTAAAAAATAGAAAAGTTTTAAAATATCATTTTAAGAATTATTTTACTCTTAGTACCAACCTTTAGAGTACCTTATTCTATTTCTTTTATACCTATAAACTTATAACTATCATTTGTATTGAGAGAAGGAGAAATAAGGTCAATAAAGTGTTGTTCTCTCAATTTACCCGCACCATGGGTATTACATGGGTAAGAATCAATGATTTCCATTTTAAACTTAATCCATCCTCCATTATCCCTTATAAATCGATATAACCGTGACCAATACGATTTGCCTACTTTATTTGACACATTCTTCATATGATGTGATTTCCTACTACTAAAGTTACATGTCGAACCAATATAACTATTGTTAGTTTCCAAATGACTGATTTTATAAATAACGAACTTATCATACATATATATGTATAATATAACTAAATCTTAAAATTGGATATTAAAACCTCTTTCCTAAATTTAGGATTTCGATTTATTGGAATATTTACTTCTTTAATATAAAAGTCTGAAAATAACTTCTTTATTGAAGGACTATCATTTAAAGACATTAAAAACTTACCTTTGATATTATGTAAAACCTTATTAAGTCTTTCAAAATCAAAATCACCTCCAGCATATCCAGATTCATTATTCGGTAATGTTAATTCATACGGCGGGTCTAAATATATAAATGCTTTTGGTGAATCATAGGCTTTAATAACCTTTTCATAATCTTGAGATAATAACTTAACCCCTTTTAACTTATCTTGATATAAATCAATATGTTGTAATGTACTAAAAGGATTTCTTAACACTATGACTTTTCTATTTTTTCTCACAGGTTGTCCCATATAACCACCCATTTGTTCAATTCTATATTTTGTTATTTGAGAAGGTATATCCTTATAATTCTTACCTATAAATGATTCTAATTTAGAAATACTATCTAAGTCAGATGGATATAAGGATTTATCATTTGGAGCCTTCTGAATCAATTTTAAGGTATCTATTGTGGGTTTATTGAGGTCATTGAGTATATTTATCTTACTTTTAGGTTTTGAAAAGAAAATAGCCCCTGATCCTAAAAATGGTTCAATGTAAATTTCACTTTCTGGAATGTATTTTAATATTATATGACGGGCGGTATATTTATTTCCCTGTCTTCCTATTATAGGTTTAAGTTCTCCTGTTAAATGATAATCCTTAAAACCCAAGCCGTTTAATGTCTGGTCATCAGGACTTAGCATTTTTTCATTGCTCTGATTTTAGCCATATGAGCTTTTGCGGCAGCACTACCCTTTTTAAATCCTCTTCCTGATTTTGGAACTTCGGAATCAGATTCTGAATCTGATAAAACTGTTTTTCTTCTTCTAACTCCCATTCCCATTTTTGAAGCTCCTGCTTTAACGTCTCCGATATATGAGCTTCCTAAATCTCCTATTGTCATGTTTTTACCTTTAGCCAATGCTTGATAAGTATTGGTTTTTGATAAAGCACTATTAGCGTCTTCGCCAGCACTTTCAATTTGATGACCTAAATGTTCAAAAGCATGTTTAATTCCCATTCCTCCAATACCTGCTTTACTTAAATGATGCATAAGACCTTTTAAATGATGTTCTACTAATTCATGATGATTCATTTTATCGTTATATGTATTATCAATAGACATCTTTTTAGATTTAAAACCTTTACCTGAAATTTCTTTATCAATTTGGTCATTTAAATTACTTTTTAACATACCTTTGATTTTAGGATTTAAACCCGCTTTAATATGTACTTTAGATTCGATATCTACATGTTTCCCTGTTTTTTCCATCCAAGTCATAGTATCCATAATTTGACTTTTTACTTTTTTAGGCACTGGTTTAGGATTCGGCTTTCTTGGATCTGGAATAACCCTTATATGAACTTCTGGGGTCTTTTCTGAAACTTTCATCACCTCTTCAATTTTGACTTCCTTTTTAGGCTTTATAACACTTGTAAAGGATGGTTCTGATTTTTTAATATGATTCACTAATACATCTATCATCTTTGAAGCGGTTTTATATTTTACCTTTAATAAATCACCTTCTTGTTCGATATCAGCTTTGTTTTTATAATACTTTGAATCTTTACCTTTTACTTCGATATTTTCAAGTCTATTTTCAACAAATGGTATATCCCTTAAAGCGCTTTTCATTCTGGTTATCATTCTACCAATTAATAATTTACTTTCTGGAACTGTTAAATCTGATTTGAACAAAAAACCAACATTATTAAACTGTTTGATTACTTCAGGATTTACTTCATATTTACCCCAATAACTAACCTTTCCATTTATAACGGCTTCATGTTCAGTTGCTTCCCTAAATCCAGAAGGTATTTCACCAATATTATAATATGGTTCTAATTCTTTCACCTTTTTAACATATTTACCTTTTGGAGGTGGTTTTCCTTCTGCTATTCGTTTAGCCTCTTTACCTAATCTCATTTTCTCTGCTCTTGCTAACGCCTCAGGAGAACCTTTTGTAATTTTACCTTTTACTTTAACAGGGGCATTAATAACTGCTTTACCTTTCTCTTTAGGTATTAGAAATGTTAATTGGGTTTCTGCTTCATCTAATTTACCCTTATTGAGTAAATACATAACATCATTATATTGTTGTTGATTTATCTTAAAAGGTGGTTTATCAAATAAGGAATCAAGAATATCTTTTAAAATTTTAAATTTAGCATTATCTTCCTTTATCCCTGTTCCTTTACTTTTATTATATTTATCTATACTTTCTATTTGGTCTATTACATCGTATAATTTGTCTTGTAAATCCTCATTTTCTTCAGTCATTTCTAATTTAGATATTCTTTCATATTCACTGTTTAAAAATGGTAAATCAGATATATCATAATCAGCTTCTTCAGGGTCATAAACTCTTACCTTCTTTACTTCTTTTTTAACCTCTTTAACGCGTAGCGGGTCTTCGACCGCACTAAGCGGGCGATGCCCCTCTTCTTTTGGGGTTTTTCTAACATAAGCCCTTTTAGTTGGTTTATAATCAGCTTCATACTTTTTAAGGATTTTACTTCCTATTTTGTTTAAACCATATAATAACACCTGTTTAGCTTCAAGGGCTTGCTCTTCTGTTTTATTACTTCCTTTTATATTATTCATTACTATATATTATATAATATTGATATCCTTAAGAGTAAAATTATTTCAAATATGATATTTTATAATTATCCTATAAAAGAGAAAAAGTTAAAAAATAGAAAAGTTTTAAAATATCATTTTGAGAATTATTTTACTCTTTGTAAAATGGAATATAATTTCTTTCGATTCATAATGTCTATATATTGACCTATAGCATTTTTAAGACCATTATCATTTAAGCAATAATTATGTTTCAAAGCCATATCCTTTAACTTTTCAATTTTATCAGAATATAAGTCATAATATAGACATTTGTAGAAATAGTTATAATTGTCACCTACTCTATATATATTGACTTTGATTGATCCAAAATCCGTTTCAAACCAAAAACTTATAAATGTTGGTTCATTAATGATTTCTCTTATTGTATAGGCTAAATTAAATTCTATATTGACATCTTCAAGTTTTCGTTTAGTTATATATACCAATTCATTAATTTGTTGTTCTTTCCTCTTAAATGAACCAGAAACCCTTAAACCCTTAATTGTCTTTTGAATATGTCTATTTACACTTTCTACAATACTGTAATCCATATATACTATATAATATATATAAACCTTTAACTTATAAGAGTAAAATAATTTGAAATATAGATATTTATATATTTCTAAAAATAGAGAAAAAGTAGTAATATAGAATAATATTATAAATCCATATTTGAAATTATTTTGGTCTTTGTAAAAGACTTTGTAGGAAAACTAAAGTTTTTCGGACAAATCTTTGATATTATCATTTTTAGGACTTGATTGTGGTGGATGTGTTAATTCAAATTCTCTTATCCTTTCTTCACTTTCTACATCCCTTATAATCCTAATCCTTCCACCACAAACGGTACATTCTTTACATTTAGATTGAAAACACAATGACGCTAATTTCAATATACAACCTGAAATAATTGTTACAAAACTTATCCAAAAAACAGAATCTAAACCAACCGAACTCATTTGTTTATAT
>Ga0114951_10002281_pt1 | contig 21920 bp, 22 predicted proteins | sample AM7aDNAmetaG_FD_88677 | JGI IMG/M metagenome (GOLD analysis project Ga0114951, IMG submission 88677) | Freshwater microbial communities from Finland to study Microbial Dark Matter (Phase II) - AM7a DNA metaG | ecosystem: Environmental > Aquatic > Freshwater > Lake | place: Finland: Lake Alinen... | reverse complement strand
GGCCAAACCCATAGAGGGTTCGTCAAGCAGCAGAATTTTCGGCGCCGCCATAAGCGCCCGGCCGATGGCAAGCATCTGCTGCTCGCCGCCGCTTAAGGTGCCCCCGAGCTGTTTGTGCCGCCGGGAGAGCACCGGGAAAAGATCAAACACCGAGTCCATATCCCGCTGCACATGCCGGTCGTGATTAAGTATGCGGTGATAGGCCCCGAGCAGCAGATTGTCGCGCACGGACAGGCTCCCGAAAATGAGCCTGCCCTCGGGCACGAGTGCTATGCCCGAGGCCACGATTTTTGACGACGGCCAGTTCTCAAAATGCTCGCCCTGAAACAACATGGAGCCCGTTGCCACGGGGAGCATGCCCGCTAAGGCCTTGAGCAGCGTGGTTTTTCCCGAGCCGTTGGCGCCGATGAGCACCACGATTTCGCCCGGCTCCACATGCAAAGAAATATTTTTCAGCGCATGAATCGTGCCGTAATAGGTATTGATATTTGTGAGTCGCAGCATAATCAATTACAAATTTAGGTATTTAGGGAGAAAAAACAATTCCTCCAATTCTTTGCCACTTAATTTTTAATCTTTTTTCATTCCGCAATCGGCAATACAAAATCCAAAATTGTTTTAGTCCTCATCCCCCAGATAGGCGGTGATGACCCGCGGGTCTTTCTGAATGTCCGCAGGCGGGCCGCAGGCGATTTTCATGCCCTGGTCCAGCACGACAATGCTATCAGCTATTTCCATAATGAGCTCCATATCATGCTCGATGATCATGACCGTGAGGCCCCGGTTTTTGAGGGCTAGAATGAGCGATGCGAGCTCGGTGGTTTCGTGTGCATTGAGCCCGGCGGCGGGTTCATCCAGCAGAATCATTTCGGGATCAGAGGCAAGGGCCCGGGCTATGTCGACGAGGCGCTGCTGGCCAAAGGGAAGGCTCCCGGCCTGATCGTAGGCCCGATCCGCAACGCCCAGCAATTTCAGAGCCTCCATGGCCTTTTTCGTAATCTCCTTCTCCTCCCGCCGCAGGCCCGGGGTTCGCAGCGCTGCCGAGAACAGCCCTGCGCCGGCCTTTCCGTGGCAGCCGACCTTCACATTGTCCAGCACGGTCATGGAGTCAAACAGGCTCACTGTTTGAAAGGTCCGGACCATGCCACGGCGGGCGATATCATGGGGCGGCAACCCCAGAATCTCATTGCCGTCGAAAAAGATTTTTCCCCTGTCGGCCGGCAGCACGCCGCTCAGAAGGTTGAAGGTTGTGGTCTTCCCTGCGCCGTTGGGGCCGATGATGGCGCATATTTCGTTGCGGCGCACGTCGAAGTAAAGATCGTTAACCGCTGTGATGCCGTCGAAGGTTTTATGCAATCCCTGCACCTGCAGATGCGCCATGGCCTAGACCTCCACGTCTTTCGGAGGCTCGACCCGCCTCGGTTTATCAAGGCCAAGCAGCTTCTTAAGCCGCTGCCGTGGCGAGGCGATCATGATCACTGCAAGGACAAGCCCGTAGATGGCCATCTCGATATCGGTGGTGTTCACCCCGGGAAAAAGGCTTCCAAGCATGCGCAGCACTTCCGGCAGAATCGACAGGCCTACCGCTCCCAGAAGGGTGCCCCACATGCTGCCCATGCCGCCGATGACCACCATGGTGAGCAGCTTTATGGAGAGAGAAAAATGACAGACGTCGTCTGGATTGAGATAGTACATGGGCGAGCAGTGGGCATAGAGAAATCCGCCGAGACCTGCATACATGCCGCTGAGCACGAAAATCTGCAGCTTGCAGGAGAAGACATTGACGCCGAGCACGCTCGCCGACACTTCGCTTTTGTGAATGGCCATGAGGGCGCGGCCGATGCGCGAATCGATAATGTTAAAACTCAGGGCGAAGATAAGAAATGCCACAGCCCAGATGAGATAAAACTGCGACCGGTCGGAATCGAAGGTGAAGCCGCCGATCACAAGCGGCGGAATGTTGACTATGCCGGTGACGCCGCCGGTGATGCCGCCCGGATCGGCCTTGATGAGCGAATAGGCGATGAGACCCACGCCGAGGGTTGCCATGGCAAGATAGTGTTCTTTAAGCTTGAGCGTGGGAAGGCCGATCACAAAAGCCGCAAATCCCGATACGGCGACAGCTGGCAAAAGGCCTGCTATGGGTTGCCACCCGAGGCGGGTGGAAAGTATGGCGGTGGTGTACGCTCCGATGGAAAAGAAGGCCGCATGCCCTAGTGATATCTGCCCGGCAAAGCCCATGAGCAGGTTCAGGCCCAATGCCACGATCGCGTAGATGCCCGACAGGGCCAGCATTGACACATAATAGGACTGCCTGCCCCGGAACACCAGAGGCACGGCAATAATAAAGGCCGCAAAGATGGCGTATTGTATGAGTTCCCGGCGTTTGTGCGTCACGGTTATTTTCGCCTCAAAATTCCCTGCGGACGAATAAATATGACCAGCAGAAAAATTGAAAATGCTATCGCGTCACGGTAACCTGAAAACAGATAATTGCCGAAGGTCTCCAGCAGCCCCAGCAGCAACCCCCCTATGACCGCGCCCGGGCTGCTCCCCAGCCCCCCCAGAATCACGGCGCAGAAGCCTTTCATGCCAAGCTCCGTACCCCGGTACCAGGCCATCTGCGTTGTCGGAGTAACCACAATGCCGGCTATGGCACCGATAAGGGCGCTCAGGCCGAATGACAAAAGCGACATTTTTTCCACATCGATGCCGACGATATTGGCGGCTTCACGGTTGATTGCGCAGGCCCGCATTGCCTTGCCCCGGATTGTGAAATGAAAGAAGAGCCACAGGGCCGCCATGATGCAGCCCGCCGTGCCCATGATCCACAGGCTCTGGCCGGGAAGAGAGGCGTTGCCGATGCTCACATGCTCGGGGCCGGGAAAAGGCGGGTAGGTAAAGCTGTCTTTGCTGAAAAATGCCACGGCTGCCTTGAGCGCTATTGACACGCCAATGGTGATTATGATGAGCGTAACAATTGATTTATTCCGGGCAGGCTTTATGGCAAGCCGTTCAATCAGTGCGCCCACTAGCATAACTGCCATGATAGTTACCAGCATGCCAACCGGCAGGGGCAGATGCAGCAGCCGGGTACAGCCCACCATGAACATGCCCCCGAGCATGACGAACTCGCCCTGGGCAAAGTTGATTATGCCCGTGGTGTTGTAGATGATGGTAAACCCGAGCGCGATGAGGGCATAGATGCTGCCGATGGTCAGTCCGCTGAGCAGAAATTGCAGGATTTGATCAGGAAACATTACGAATGCCTCTCGGGATTTTTGAATAATACGCTTTGATGAACCCGTAAAAAATCTGAAAATATTGTTTTATCGTCTTGCCGGCAAAAGCAGGCATCCAAACTTCCCGTCCAGGGGCATCCGCCGCAGCGGACATCGTGCCCCTGCTCTGGCCCCCCGGTTTGCAACGGGATGACGATTTTTTACGAAATCATGAACGTTTAAAAAAGAAAACATATCATTCAGGTTCTTTTTTCGCAATGGAGAAACAGCTTCATGGCTTAATTGATTGCTGGTACCAGCAGGTATTGGGCGAAGCGCCTAACACTTTGATTTCAGGCAGGCAATGAATCAGAGGTTGTGTGGAAGGCTTAAAAGCAACGATATATCGCTATGAGATGAACAAGATCGGGATACATGGCCGGTTTCCCGAAAATCAGTCAAGCCGCTGATCGGGTTTTGTTGTTTTTGACAATCAATGGGGGCAAATCCTTATCCTGACAAATCGCGCTTGCAACAACCATGAAATATGTCACGATAAAGATTTGCCCCTGTTTTCGGTGCTACGACACTGCTATCGAAGCCGCATGATCAATATGCCTTCTGCAGATTGCCGGTGCTGAACATGGCAGGATCCACCTGAGTACCCACCCCGCGCACGGTCTGTGTGCTCACAGCGGCCCATACCCGCTCAAGATCAATGACATGGCACCCCACCACATAATTTTTCATTTCGCCCTGATCGGTTTTCATGTCCTGGGTGAACTGTTCAATATATTTCCAGAGCTGCCCCTTGCGGTTATAAATTTCAGTAGCCAGTATGATATAAGTTTCCGGATCGACATACCAGACACGCTTACCGTAGACATAATTTTTATCTTTGCTCGTTACATCAACCACAAGGGTTTTTATCCGCTCGCGGCCAAGGTTATTAAAAAGCGTCTGACCATCCTGGCGCTCAAGTTTTGTGATATCGGTATGGCGCGGGCACAGCAGCTCCCGCGTGCCGGTCAGCGTATAATTGTTGCTGCTGATCTGACCGTTCCAGCAGAACTCATCATCATAAATTACGATGGAGCCTTCGACATAATCGGCCCGCTGGGCGGCTGAAATGCGGCTGAGCCTGCGGGTCGAGGAATTGTACATCCATTGATCATCTGTCTTCGTCGGGTCAAGATACCGTAGATTAAAACGACGCGTATTGGCGTATTCATTAGGCTTATACATATGATAAAAACCCGCCCAGTGAATCCCTTTGGGGTTATCGCTGATTCTGGGCTTTGGGTCTGCGTCGACCCGGTGCGCAAAAAACAATTCCCAGCAGTCAGCATCCTGCGGTCGTTCGGCATGAAGCTTGACTTCTATTGTGGGCGTATACCGGCGATATTGCGAAGAATCGCCCCGGGTATTAAAATCATAATTCCAGGCGATCTCGGCGCCATTTTTAGGATTTGGAAACGGCATGCCTGCAAAATCATCATAGTTTTCAATCAAGCCCCTATCATTGAGCTTGACCAATGGGGCATTTTTCCTGGTAGCAGCAATCATACCCTGCGTTTCGACAACGCGTTTGTAGGGTGTCACTGTAAAATAAAAACCATCGTTAGGGGCTTGCCAGGAGCCCTGATCCTTATAAAGTTTTACCAGGGTGGCGGGAACATATTCTGAAACCTGATCTATATTGCTTTTGTCGATTTTTTTACCGGCCCACTGCGATTCCCAGTTTTGAATTTTTTCAAGTTCCGGTCCGCTGTATGCTGCAACAGGAAATTGATTTTCCTGAGCCCATGCCTGAACGGTTATCAACAAACTCAACACCGTACAAATCAATGCTTTCTTCATGTCCGTTTCTCCTTGTTTCGTTTCAATTTCCTGCTAGGACCAGATATTTTTTTTGTGATTTTGCACTTGGCAAAATCTGCTCTACAAAGCTGAATTTCAACAATTTAAATATAAATGCCAGCCGGGCTTCTGAGCGAATACAGCTTCAGCCATTGCTTACGATTATTGATAAAACAGAGGATTTGCTTGAGTAAAGGTATGGGGTAAAATGTCTGATTCGCATTGATGGGTTTGGACGAGCAACAATATACGCCATAAGACAAGCTCAAAACAAAATCCGGATTTCCAGCCGTACATTAAAACATCATTGCACTTTCTTTTTTATTATACTCAAAAAAATGACCGCGGTCAATAAAATACTTTGCGTGCTATTTGTTTTTTTTAATTTCCATGGCAATAGTTCTGAGCTGTGAGCATTCGGCGGGTTTTTTTATTAATCGGGATACGCTATCAGGAGGCCGCACAATTTTTTGTACGCTATCACACCCATCGTTTAAACGGCATTTAGAAATGCTAAAATTCGATTGACAGGCTGGCTACACCTTTTTATAGTGCTAGTGGTGGATAACAGTTTATGGAGACAATACGGCATGCCAGGAAAACGGGAAACACAGAAGGAAAACCGGCGGGAAGAACTTTTGCGCGCGGCCATGGACCTTTTTATCAAAAAAGGATTCGACCTGACTACGGTTGAAGATATCACCCGGGCGGCAAATGTCGCCAAAGGAACCTTTTATAACTTTTTCCCGAAGAAAGAGGATGTGCTGCTCTATTTTCTGGATAAGGAGTTTTCAAAAAGCATTAATGAAATCCAGCGAAAAATGCCATTGACCTCCACCATCTCTGAAAAAATTGAGCTGCTGATCACTACGTATATTAAATATATTTTCCCCAATAAAGAATTTTCGGCTGTGCTCATCAAAGAGCGCGTCATAAATCTCGGCACGGGCAGCAACAGAAATGAGCTTGACCTGATGAGGGAGCTTGCCGTACTTTTTGACGAGGCCAAGCAGCGCGGAGAAATCCGGGGAGACATCGAATCGGGCCATCTGGCCGAAATGGTATTTGCGATCTACACCATGTATGTCATTTACTGGACCAACGGCTTCATAAAAACAAAAAAACAGTGCATCGAGCGTATTCGCGAGGTCAGCCAGCTTATGCTCCAGGGCGTTGCACGAAAGCCCCGCCCGTAGGTTTTCACCTTTGATTGGAGAAGTTTTATACCCTTTCCCAATCCCGCCCCAGGATGTGCAAAGAAATGCAGCCGGTTTGTAGATCGTTGGGCTCGCCTGACTTTGCCCAACCGGTGCCCAGCTTACAAACTGCTTGCGGCTTCGAAGATCAGAGACTCGTTTTTACCCTGATCGTAAAGCATCAGCTTGCCGTCGGCCATTGTGTAGAACCTGGCCTCACCGAGCAGCGTAAAGTACGCGGCCTCAGCCCGCATCGCCGGTTCCGGGCCGGCCATCGCGGTGGCAGCAAGCGGCCCTGCCGAAAATGCATCACCCGGACCAAGCTGACAAGGCCCTCCGTAACTGTTTACCCCACCGCTGCCCGAGATCTGTCCGTCTTCGAACTTCGCTGTAATCGTGACATCGGCAGGATTTATTGAACTGATAGACCACCCGACGAGTTTCCACTGCGCTTCCCCCATCTGATTGGTTGCGAGTTTACACCCGGCCAGGGCGATGAAGGACACGGCAATAACAATAAATGCAGCAACCCTTTTTGATTGAGTAATCATGGCAGCCTCCTTCAGTGTGCACTGACTGCACCGCATTGCTTAGGCGCAGTTTATGTTTTGTCCTTATCCTGAAAAATATTCATTGCACCATGAATAACAGCAAGGACATCTATTTGATCGGGCTTGCTATAGTAGATAATTCTGTAAGTGCCTTCGATCACTTCCCGTATTTGGCTCATTTCATATTCGGGGACAATCCGGCCTGATAGAGGATGTGAACCGATCTGTTGAGATCGGCCTGTTAAACGGTCTACTATACGGTTTGCGTATTGCGGGGAATTTTGAGCGATATAGGCATGAATCGCATTAAGATGTCGTTGAGCGGTATTTGTCCAGTAAACCTTCATTCAGGCAACCCATATTTTTTGCGCAGTTCCCCAACCCCAGTTACTCTTTCAGCCCTGCTGTCAGCAAGGCCTTCGTCAATCACCTCACGGACATAAATCTCGTAGATCAAATCGTCCCAGGTTGAATTATCCGGCATCCTGTCTACCAACTGATGGGCCTGATCCTTCGCCATTGTTGTTGACATAAAATTCTCCTGAAATTGTTAAGTGTCTGTAAAGACAGTATATTGTTTTGTATATGCAAAATCAATGTGTTTAAAACGAATCGGAAGGCTCTTTCAACAAGTATAAAAGGGGAAGATAAAAATTTCCCCCCACATTTTGGCCCGGCTACTTTATAAGGCCCTTTTCTTTTAAGATCGCTTCCACACGATCCGCATTTTCGACAGTAAAGCCGATTTTGACCCACTGGCTTCTGAGCGCAGCAAAAAAAATTCTGTCTCTATGCGGCCTTCCCATGTCTTTTGGAAACCATATTTTAAATGATCCTGTCCCATGCAATCTAAACCTGCCATTCCAAATCGTGGGTTTTTTCACGGCAATAGTATCAATATCCGCTAAAGATACGACCTTCCTCTTCCCTGTAGAATAGTAGTAGTGATTAAAAATAATCTCGCTATCGGTAATAGTGACCAGACTGTCTGAGTAGATCACTTCCTTCTCCGCGAATTATGCCAAAAATAAAACTCCCCGGCATCTAAAATCCGTCCTGTATAATTTGTAGGCTGTGGCAAAGCACAGCGTGCCCAGCATTAATTCCATTGCGTCATAGAAATTGTTGGGCACGCTTCACTTTACCCAACCTACCGGCTTGAATCCTGAATCGTGAATTTTGAATCCTTGCTACTGTCTTCTTCCTTCCCCCTCCTGCACCATGCCGTCGCGGATACGGATACACTGGTCGGCAAGGTCCATCACCTCGGTATCATGGGTTGACAGCACCATGGTGCAGCCGCTTTCTCTGCCCATGGCAAACATGAGGTTTATAAGATTTCTGCCGGTAGCGCTGTCAAGGCTTGCGGTAGGTTCATCGGCAAGAAGCAATTTGGGCCTGTGGGCAAGGGCCCGGGCAACAGCCACACGCTGCACTTCTCCGCCTGAAAGCTCATGGGGAAGCGCGCGGCTTGCATCAGCAAGGCCGATACGCTCCAAAAGCTCTGACACGCGGCGTTTTTTTTCATTATCTGCCACGGCGTTAAGCGTAAGAGGGAAAGCTATATTTTCAAAAACGGTGAGGTATGAGAGCAGATTGCCGAACTGAAATACAAAGCCCATGTCGCGGCGGAGAAAAAGGCTGAGCTCACGCTGCGGCATACAGTGCAAATCGCGACCGGCATAGATGACCCTGCCGCTGTCGGGCCGGTCGAGCCCGCCCATGCAGTTGAGAAGAGTTGTTTTGCCCGAGCCTGATTTGCCCACAATGACCACCATGGCAGCAGGGGCTACCATAAAGGAAACGCCGCGAAGGGCCTGCATGACGCCCCGGCCTGAATGGTATGTTTTTATAATGTCCTGACACTGAACCATAGCGTTAGCCCGTTTTGAGTATGTCGGCGGCTTTTTTCCGCGCCACAAGAAGCGCCGGCCATATGGCTGAGCCAAGGCTGAACACCAGCGCAAGGGCAGGCGGCGACCACAGGGAAAATGCCGTCAGCCTCGGATAAATCATTCCGGACACAGCAAAATACCGGTTGTGGGAGGTAAAAGCCGTCAGATCAATTCCGGTTACGCCCACAAGCAGCACTGCAGCAATGCCTGCAAGAATGCCCGCAAGCGATGCCGCAAGATTCATGAGCACTATCTCCATGATGATAAGGCGCATCATCTCACCGGATGTAACCCCCATGGCCTTCATGATGCCGTATTCCCGCAGGTGCTTCATGATAAAGATAACAAAGGCGCATGCTATGCCCAAGGATACAACCCCGAATACCAGCACCGTGACCATGGACATTGATACATAATTCAAATCGATCAGCTGCCGCAGATCAGGCATCAGCTGGCTCCATGATTTAAACGAGGCTGCTTCAGGAAGTTTACTGCGGTATGCTGCAAGAACATCGTCGGGGTCGACGCCATCTTTCAGAAATACGGAGGCTGACCATGCCCCCTGCGGGCAGGGGTGCACAGCAAGGCTGCAAAAAGCTATGCCGCGGTCGAGTTGCTCAATGCCGGTATTATAGATCCCCTCGACTTTAAAGGGCTTGAAGTGCTCCATGTCGCCGGGGCTGAATTTGACTGTGTCGCCTGTATTCACAGCAAGTTTTTCAGCCAGAGTCCGGCTGATAAACACCCCCTGGCTGGCGCCGGAGAGGAACGAACCCTGCACGGTTTTTTTCCAGAAAGCTGTATTTTTTTGTTCGGCAGCAGGATCGATGCCGAGCATGATAACGGTTTCAAAATGTTTGGGCCCTGCCAGTATGCCGGCTGTCGGCACTCTTTTGACAATGCCTGCGACACCAGCCACTGCGAGGCGTTCAGGCTGCAGTGTTGCCGGAAGAGCAAAGCCTGTGATATGGCCCCCGTAGAGGCCTGCGGAGTTGCGGATCATGGCGTCATTAATGCCGACGGCAAGGGCGGAAAGAAAAATAAGAGTGGCAACAGCGGTGACGACCATAAGCGATAAAGCAGCTGTTGAGCGGCCGGAGCGCACAAGAAACAGCGATGCGATTTTCAGCCAGAAGCCTGATTGTTTCAGCATAGGTCGTTTCTCATATAGGCAGGCCTGCGGCAGCCATTAAGTGCTCTGTGCCTATGCGACGGTACAAAAATGCAAGGGCCGGCTCAATTGCAAACCGGTGCCGTTCATCAAACAAGGCTGTCAGGCCATCAAGCAGATAGCTGCGGGCCGTGCGTGCGGACTCTGCCAGCGCCAGGGGGAAATCAAGCAGCAGGGTGGCCTTTGCCTGATCACCGGGCTCGGCTTCCGCCTTCTCCTGCAGCTGGCGCCACTGGTCCTGGCCGCTGCTGTGGTAGATAACGGAAGCGACATAATTATGATGCATGCTTCGCGAGTCGCGGCCAAGATCAACCATATCATCCAGAATCTGGCAGCCGATGCCGATACGGTACAGCGCTTCCTGCAGCGGGGCGACAGTATCAGCGCTTAAGTTCTCAAGGACCGCCGGTATACCCCAGGGGCAGTTAAACAGCAGGCCTGTTTTATAATGGTGCACTTTACTGAGAATGTCCTGCGGGGTAAGGATGCTCTCTATGCCCTGCTCCTCGGTAGATTCCTGTATGCCGCTTCCAGTCAGGGCATGGAGGGATGCTGTGCTGGCCTTTAAAACCTGCTCGGAAGAAAGCTCATTTTTTGCGTATGCCTCCATCAGAATGCTGAACAGTGCGCGGTCTGAAGCCATGATATCGATTATGGAGCGGAAGCGCCTGGCACCCGCAGGCAAATCGGTTTCAAGGGTCTTTTTATATTCATCGTCAAGAATATTGTCGCAGCCCGTTACCATGCCCCGCAGGCAGTGGTTCAGCGCTGCATACAGTACTCGCCTGCCACGGGGTATGCCTGCCCGGTGATAGGAATAGAGAAAAAGCGCTGAAAAGAAATTGTTTTCGAGCTTTAAAAAGCCCTCGGGCTTTTCAAGAAGAGTGATGCCGCTGCCGCGCAGAATAGCCTGCGCAGTTGCCCAGTACAGGCTCAGAGCTTCCGATAGCTCCTCTTCAAGTAAACCGAGCGCATCACGGGCCTCTGCACCGTGGATGAACAGGCTTTTGCTCTGTCGCATCAAATCAAAAACATTCATGACGGAGTGCCTTGAGGTTTACGTGTTGCAAAAAGAGCTATGTAGCCAAAAAACATGGCATGCAGCCGCGGCTGTTCAAACCCCGCTTTGCACATCAGCTCGGGCAGCACCCCGGATATATTTTCCCCGATTTCGGGCTGCATGAGAAACCAGCGCGCTCCGTAGGATATGAGTTTGCCCATGAGCGTTGAAGGCGTGTGCATATCGGCCACAATCAGCAGTCCGCCGGGGCGCAGCACGCGGAAAGCTTCACGCAGGGCGCACTCTTTCAGGTCAAGGTCAACATGATGAAAAAAAAGGCTTGATACCACCGCGTCAAACGAGGCGGCTTCATAGGGCAGGCTTTCAGCAGCAACAACTTCAAAACGGCAGGTCGCGCTTTCGCGCTTTTTTATGGCCACCCGTATCATGGCCGCTGCTGCGTCTATGCCCAGCGCCATGCCCCCTGCCGCATCCCCCAGCCTGTCGCCGATGGCACGGGTCAGAGCGCCGGTTCCGCAGCCCAGATCAAGCACGCGATGCTGTTTTTGCAGCGACAGCAGGGCAATAATCTGGCGGTTGTACCCCGCCTGCCTGCCCATCATGACAACAGGCTCGCAGATATCGTATACGGGTGCTGCGTGATCAAGAGTTCGGCCGCGCGTTGGAACAGAATCAGGATGCATTGTAGGCGTCCAGTCTAATTAAGGGGTTTTGCCGGATGCGGGCTGCAGCTCAAAATGAAAATCTATCTTAACAGAGTCCTCAGTGCGGAAGATCAAAAAAGACGGATTTTTAATATTATAGTCCTTCAGCTGCAGTATGGTTGTGCCTTCCGTGATCAGGAGATTATGCTCGGGATACACGGTAACGGGGATAGTAATGGCCCTGGTCGTGCCGTGAATTGTCAGCGTTCCCTCAAGATCAAAGGCAAGGGGATGTTCTTTTGTGGCCTTTGCTACCGGCCCGGCATTCTCAAGCCCCGCGCCTGCAGAGGTTGAGCGATACGTGACCTCGGGATAAATGCTTATATCCATAAATTTTTTCTTCATCCGCTCATCCCGCGCCTTATCGTTGCTGTCCATGGTATCTGCGGCAAAGGTGAACTGCACGGCAGCCCCTGTCAGACGGCCATCAGGGGTTATGGCAGCCGAGGCTTTGCCCTGCATCTTTCGTACATACCCCAGCGTGTCATGGACATTGCCTTTTAAAAAATAGGAAATAACAGTCGTTTCGGGCTTGAATGTAAAATCCCATTTCCCCGGCGCAGGGAATGCGCTGAGTGTCGGCGTACCGGCTGCCGGCTGCTCAGGCCATGCATATGTGGATGAAATAAAAATAAAAGCGATGACGGCAAAAAGAGATCTCATGGTTGATTTTTTCATAGGCTTCCTCAAATGGTACGAATTCAGTGGGTCTTTTGTTGTATCGTTTACAGTATACCATACAGCAACAAACAGATAAGGGGCATTATAGATTTTAACACGGCGAATAAAAATTGGCAGTGATTTATCGGAACATAAAATATATAGATACTATACCTATTATAGAGCCGTCAAATATTATAGATCTTATAAAAACAAACAATAGCTTTTGCCGCAAGGATTTTTTTTATGCTGAATATCCTTGCCGGTATTTCTGTTTTTTACTCGCGCCGGCAGCTGTTTCATGCGATATATATGTGGTGTCACACCGTTGCATGTATGCCCCGCATAGCCCCTGGCCTGCCCGGCATAACAAGGCCATAATTCGCGCATAGCATAAGCTAATTCATGGAAGAATTTTTTCTCAACATCATAAAATCAATGAGCGGGCCGTATGGCTACTGGCTGCTCGGGGTAAGCGCGTTTTTTGAAAACATAGTGCCGCCCATACCGGGTGATACGGTTACGGTTTTCGGCGGGTACCTTGTCGGCAGAGGACAACTGAGCCTTGCGGGCACGGTGCTTGCAACAACCGCGGGCAGCTTTGCCGGTTTTATGACCATGTATGCTGCAGGCCGGTTTTTGGGCCATGAGCTTTTAAAGCATGGCAGCAGGGTTTTTGCCCGTGAGACCATCGACCGTGTGCATGGCTGGTTTGAGCGCTATGGCATGGGGGTGGTGCTTGTTAACCGCTTTCTTTCGGGAGCCCGCTCGGTGATTTCAATCTGTGCGGGCATTGCGCGGCTGAGCCCCTGGCTTGTGGCTGTATGCGGCCTGGTTTCGTGCCTTATCTGGAACGGGCTGCTCATCTGGGCGGGCAGCATGGTAGGTGAAAACTGGGGCTTAATCATCACAATGCTGAAAAAGTATAATGCCGCCATGGCTGTGGCGCTCGCCCTTGGCGCGGCTGTGTGGGTAGCCCGCAGCATTCTGCAGCGCCGCGCAAAGCGCAGGATTGAAAAAAAGTATTGAAGATTTTCACCGCTTCGGTAATATAGATAATTGCAATTTTGCTCGGGGATCGTCCAACGGCAGGACTCGGGAATTTGGATCCCGCTACGAAGGTTCGAATCCTTCTCCCCGAGCCATTTTTTTTACAAGGCCGGTTTATGAAAATTACAATAAAGGATGTGGCCCATGTGGCAGCTCTTGCCCGTCTTCAGTTCAAAGAAGATGAGCTTGAGGCCATGACCGCGCAGCTCAACGGCATACTTGATTCTTTTGACAAACTGCAAACCGTGGATACAACAGGCGTTGAGCCCTCGACCCATGCCGTTGACGTGAGCAATGCCTTTCGCGATGACAGGGTCCGCCCCTCGCTTACCCCTGAGGCAGCACTTGCCAATGCGCCCGAGGCCGAAGAGGGCTGCTTTAAAGTGCCCCGGATTATCGAGGTGTAATCGCCATGGCCCGTGAGCTCTACAGTCTGACCATACATGAATTAAGCGCACTTTTGCTGGCGCGCACGGTGAGTGCGGTCGAAGCGCTCGAATCGGTCATCTCCCGCATCGAGGCTGTTGACGGCCGCGTGCATGCCTATATCAGCCCCACTTTTGATTTTGCCCGCAGCCAGGCCCAGGCCGCAGACCAGCGCATTGCCCGCGGCGATGGCGGCCCTTTGACCGGGGTGCCTCTGGCCATAAAAGACATCCTCTGCACTGAAGGCATTCGCACAACCTGCGGCTCGCGGATTTTAGAGAATTTTGTGCCCCCCTATGATGCCACGGTCATCGGGAAGCTTAAAGCCGGCGGCGCTGTATTCACCGGCAAAACCAGCATGGACGAGTTTGCCATGGGCTCGTCAAATGAAACAGCATATTTCGGCGCTGTGCATAATCCCTGGGACCTCGACCGGGTGCCCGGCGGCTCAAGCGGCGGGTCGGCCGCGGCAGTTGCAGCAGACGAATGCATAGCAGCCCTTGGCACCGACACGGGCGGCTCCATCAGGCAGCCCGCTTCCCTGTGCGGCGTCGTGGGGCTGAAGCCGACCTATGGCAGAGTTTCACGCTTCGGGCTTATCGCTTTTGCATCATCGCTTGACCAGATCGGGCCCATCACCAAGGATGTGGAGGACGCGGCCATTCTTCTTTCCTGCATAAGCGGCCATGACTCTAAAGACTCAACATCAATTAAGCGACATGCGCCGGACTATACCCGGGCTCTCAAAAAAGATGTGAATGGCCTGCGCCTGGGCATTCCAAAAGAATATTTTATTGAAGGGCTTGATCCGCAGGTCGAAAAAGCCGTGCGCGAGGCAATTGACCTTCTCAAAGCCCAGGGTGCAGAGATTGTCCCGGTGAGCCTGCCGCACACCGAATATGCCGTAGCTGTTTATTACCTGATAGCTCCTGCCGAGGCATGCTCAAACCTGGCCCGCTACGACGGCGTAAAATATGGCTACCGCTGCTCCCAGCCCGGCAACCTGCGGGAAATGTATGAGCAGAGCCGCTCCGAGGGCTTCGGGCCCGAGGTGAAACGGCGCATCATGCTTGGAACATATGCGCTTTCGGCAGGCTATTATGACGCCTACTACAAAAAAGCCTCGCAGGTGCGCACGCTCATCAGGCGGGATTTCATGGAAGCCTTCAAGACCTGCGACCTGATCGTGACACCGACTGCCCCGGCGCCCGCTTTCAAGCTGGGCGAAAAGCTGAGCGATCCTTTAAGCATGTATCTATCGGATATTTTCACCATACCCACAAACCTTGCAGGTCTGCCGGGCATATCCCTGCCATGCGGTTTTTCAGAGGGCGGGCTGCCCATCGGCCTGCAGATTATCGGCAATCTGTTTGCCGAAGAACAGGTGCTCCACTGCGCCTACTGCTATGAACAGAGTACGCCGTGGCACCGCAGGAAACCCTCACTTGCTTGAACGGCTCTTCATAATGCTTGGCCATCATCTGCGACCGGCCTGCGCCGCGGCGCTGTGCTTTTTGTGGGCATCGGCTGCTTTAGCCGCTGCCGGGCAAAACCGCCTTACCGATATTCGCCACTGGAGCTCCCCGACCTATACCCGTCTGGTAATCGACCTTAAGGCCGAAACAGCATGGGAGACGCAGGAGCAGAAAGACTCAAACCGCCTGATCGTGGAGCTGGACGGTTTTGACGGCTTTATGCCCAAAGAGCTCCTTGAAATAAATGACGGCATCATTAAAAAGGTTCGCGCCCTGCAAAGTGGTGGTAAAGTGCGAATTTTAATCGAGCTGGAAAAGCCCGCCGAGCATAAAATATTTGCCCTGAAAAAAATTGATGAAAAGCCCCCGCGCCTGGTCATCGATGTGACGCGCGCAGACCTTGAGCAGGCAGCCCGCGGCCACAGGGAGGAAACGCGCAAAAAAAAGAAAAAGGGCGATTATATCGTTGTGATTGATCCGGGCCATGGCGGCGAAGACCCCGGCGCAGTCAGCCCGAGCGGAACATATGAAAAAAACCTGGTGCTTTCGATCGGCAAACAGCTCGCGGCAAAGCTTGGGTCCATGCCCGGCATCAAAGCTTACCTTACCCGCAAGGGAGATTATTTTATACCGCTTGGCAAACGCATCGAGATCGCAAAGGAATACGGCGCTGATTTATTTCTGAGCATTCATGTCAATGCAGGCTTCAGCACAAAGGCCGCCGGCAGCTCGGTGTACTGCCTGTCTTTCAAAGGCGCATCAAGCAATCTTGCACGCCTGGCCGAAGAGCGCGAAAACGCCTCCGACAGCATCGGTGGCGTGCCCCTGGAGCAGCAAAAATCAAACTTAAATGTTATTCTATGCGATCTGGTGCAGACCCATACCATCAATTCCAGCGTACAGCTTGCCGCACTGCTGCTTGAGGATGTGGGGAAATTCAATAAGCTCTATCTGAACACGCCGCAGGAGGCCAATTTCGCCGTGCTCAGAGCCCCCGACATCCCATCGGTGCTATTCGAGACCGACTTCATCAGCAGCCCCGACCGCGAGGCTATGCTCAAAAGCAGAGAGTTTCAGAACCGCATTGTCGAGACAGTGGCAGGCTCTGTGGCGGCACACCTTGCAGCCCGGCCGCAGCAGGATGGGTCAGCGGCTGCAAAAAATGCAAAAAGGGAAACTGCTCCGCCCGCTGCACAGCCTGCAACGGAAATGAAGGGTTCGCCCCAGCCGCCAGGCTTTGAAAAAAGCGGTGGGGCAGAAGCGGTTTCAGCTGAAAAACTTCCCCGATCTACAAAACCTGCCAGTGCTCCCCCCCTACAGGCACCGCCAGGCGGCAAATACCGCATCGTAAAAAAAAGTGACACGGAGTATGCGCTGGTGCCGATTGCCGAGCCACAAGCCCAGCCTGCGCCGCAGACAAGCTTTCAGCCGAAACCCACACAGCATGTTGCAGCACCTGCAACACCTCAACCCCAGCCCGCACCTGCAGCACCCGCAAAACCGCAGGCAAAAGCAAAGGTGCAGGCAGCCCCAAGGGTGCAAGCAAAAACAAAGCCCGAACCTGCTGCGCCGTCCACTATGGTAATCCTGCATACAGTAATAAAAGGCGAAAACCTTTCATCAATTGCGAAGAAGTACCAGGTCCCACTTAATGAGCTGTGCCGTCAAAACAACCTGCCACTCACCACAAAGGTTGAGGCTGGCGTGAAGCTCAAAATCGTGAAACAAAAATAGCAGCAGAGCTGAGAGGCCAATGGCGCTAAGGGCAGTTCTTTTCGATCTTGACGGCACCCTGCTTGACACCCTTAATGATATCGCAGGGGCCATGAACCTGGTGCTTGCCCGCCGTGGCCTCAAGCAACATCCGCTGCCTGCATATCGCAATTTTGTGGGGGATGGAGCAGAGATGCTGGTGCGCAGAACGCTGCAACACGAAAACCCCTCCGATGCGATGGTCCGGCAGTGCATCGCTGATTTCAAGGCCGCGTATACCGAAACCTGGAATATCTGCACAAAGCCATATCCCGGCATAACCGGTCTTTTGGACCTGCTGGCTGAAAAGGAAATTCCGGCAGCAGTTCTTTCAAACAAGCCTCACGAATTCACGGTCCGCTGCGTTGAAACATTTCTGCCGCGCTGGCATTTTTGTGCAGTGCTGGGAGAGCACCCCGGCAGGCCCTGCAAGCCTGATCCTGCAGGGGCGCTGGAAGCGGCACGGCTTTTACATACAGCGCCGCAGGAGATTTGCTATCTGGGTGATACCAATACCGATATGCAGACAGCCATTAGCGCAGGCATGCTGCCGGTCGGCGTGCGGTGGGGCTTCAGGCCCGCTTCAGAACTGCTTGCAGCAGGCGCCCGGCACCTTATTGAAGCACCGGCCGAACTGCTTGCTCTGCTGGGCTAGAGTTTTTTTACTATAGCCGATAATGTCGGTTTTTCAATCAATCTGGCTTTTTCTGAACCCCGGGGTTCACCGGAATGACGACCTAAAAAAATTTAATCAATAAATACTCCCAGCAACATTCTATTCAAAAAACCCCTACTGACTCTGAATGCACGGTTCCGCCGCTGTCGTGTTTCTGAAATAAAAAAAGCCCGGTAATGCCTGCCGGGCCCAGCCTTCCAAAAAGTGCTCACTTAAACGTGTCTGCAAGATCCTCAGCCCATGCATCGATCAGGTCCGATTTGCGAAAGTCGCCTTCCGGATACTTCGCAAGCTTCATAAGAAAACGCTGAAAAGGATAGAGTTCGCTGAACTGAAACCCGCCTGCCAGTACCTTCTTGGAAACGGGCACGATGTCGGGGTATTTTTCCAGTACCGGATTCATGAAAGCTGTCAAGGATTCCTGATATTTAGGGGCGCTCTCATTGTCGGTGGTGAGGTCACGCACATTAGTGCAGGTTATAAAAAAAGCCGAGGGAATCTGGGCGATTGTTGCATGGTGGCGCTTGAGAAGCTTATTGATGCCGGGCAGCCATTTACCGATATAGATGGGGCTGCCGACGACGATACCGTCGTAATTAAGGATTTCTGCCGGATCGAAATACTCCACAAATATGAGATCAACGGAGTAATCAGCGGCGCAGAGATCGTCAAAAATTTGCTTTGCCACAAGAGCGGTATTGCCGTGCTCTGTGTCATAGGTGACAAGAATTTTTTTGACGCCATGGGTGCAGCTGTTGTCCGAAACCAGGTCGTCGGGCTTTTCGCGGTAGCAGTAGCCGGGTGAGGCGGCAATGAGCATTACTCCAAGCGCAAGCATCAGACACAGGGCTGAAAACTGTTTTTTCATGGCGCCCTCCTTCATTAAGTATTAGCGTTGAGTTGGCTTATAAGTTCTGGAATTATTTTTAAAGCGTCACCAACCATGCCGAAGGTGGCGGCCTGAAAAATCGGGGCAGCAGGATCGCGATTGATGGCGATGATAATATCAGATGATTGCATGCCCGCCAAATGCTGCACAGCCCCTGAAATACCGCAGGCGATGTAGATGCGGGGTTTTACTGTTTTGCCGGTCTGGCCAACCTGGTGGTCGTGCGGCATCCAGCCAAGGTCAACAGCAGCGCGCGACGCGCCCACCTCGCCCGATAGCAGCCCGGCCAGGTTTTCAAGAAGCTTAAAGTTTTTAGGCTCTCCCATGCCACGGCCGCCCGAAACAATCACTTCGGCCTTTTCAAGGGATACTGAGCTCTTCTCGCGCGCAAGTGTCTTTAAAATTTGCACGAGTCCGTCGCCGGGCTCTTCCGAAACCGCGATGCGAACGGTTTCGCCTTTTTTATTTTCAAATAATCTTGCCTGCATAACCCCGGGCCGGACGGTTGCCATCTGGGGCCGGTGATTCGGCGTTGCAATGGTTGCCATGATATTGCCGCCAAATGCCGGCCTGGTTTGCAGCAGCCCGCCCTCGGGGCCTATCTCAAGGCCGGTGCAGTCTGCAGTAAGGCCCGTTCGAAGACGATTGGCAAGCCGGGGTGCAAGGTCTCGTCCTGTGGTTGTTGCACCGATAAGGATAACCTCGGGCTTATGCTCACAGATGAGCCGTGCGACGATCCGCTCATAGGGTGCGGTGCGGTAATTGGCAAGGAAAGGAGCATCGGTCAGCAGCACGCGGTCGGCGCCATGGCGAAAAAGCTCACCATCCAATGCCGCAATGCCGCTACCCAGCAGCACGGCGGTAACCTCTGCACTGCGGGCATCGGCAAGCTCACGTGCCTTGCCCAGAAGCTCAAGCGTCACACTGTGCAATTTGCCCGCATGCTGCTCGGCAAACACCCATATCCCTTTATAGGCAGCAAAATCGCACACCGGGCCGGTTTTTTCACCGCTTGCGATGATAGCCTCGACGCGACAAACATCGACGCAAGCGCCGCAGCCCGTGCATGAATCAGTCAGGCGCGGCACTTTGCCGTCAACAGCAATGCCGCCGAAGAGGCATGCCTTCACGCACAATTTGCAGCCGATACATTTTTCAGGAACAAGTTGGATCATGATAATATTAAAAAAACAGATTAAGGTTGCGGTTGAAATGTAGGGTGCGCATTGCGCACCAAATGTATTATTTAAATTAGCCATAATGGTGCGCGGTGCGCACCCTACCGGCTCATCACTTATTGTTGGGCACGCTGCGCTTTGCCCAACCTACCGATGCCAACCTGCAAGCTTAGATTACATGCATCTCTTTCAGTTTTGTTATCAGCGCTTCAGACATCTGACGCTCGTCGCCCGGAATCATTTCGCCCTTCATCTTGCGGTCGGGCTCGAAAATCTTTTTCACTGTTGTGGGCGATGCGCCAAGGCCGAGCATGGCCTGCGGCAATTGAAGGTCTTTAGCGGTCCAGATTTTTATCTTTGCATCATCGCAGGAGTCTGCAACATTATACAGGCTCGGGTAGCGCGGATGATTGATATGGCCGGTGACGGTGACAAGGGCCGGCAACTTCACCTGCACCCACTGGTTGCTATCTTCAAGGCCGCGCTGTACGATGAGGTCGCCGTCCCTTTTAAGTTCAAGGCCTTCAGTCCGTAGGCTGGGCAAAACGAAGTGTGCCCAGCGCTCATCACTTATTGTTGGGCACGCTGCGCTTTGCCCAACCTACCGATGCCAACCTGCAAGCTTAGATTACATGCATCTCTTTCAGTTTTGTTATCAGCGCTTCAGCCATCTGACGCTCGTCGCCAGGAATCATTTCGCCCTTCATTTTTCTGTCCGGCTCAAAAATCTTTTTCACTGTTGTGGGCGATGCGCCAAGGCCCAGCATGGCCTGCGGCAATTGAAGGTCTTTGGCGGTCCAAATTTTTATCTTTGCATCATCGCAGGAGTCTGCAACATTGTACAGGTTGGGGTAGCGCGGGTGATTGATTCTGCCCGTGACAGTGATAAGGGCCGGCAACTTCACCTGCACCCACTGGTTGCTATCTTCAAGTCCTCGCTGTACGATAAGAGAGCCGCCCTTTTTCAGCTCAAGGCCTTCGGCATAGGTGACCTGCGGCAGATCTAAAAATCCGGCAATCTGCGGCCCGACCTGGGCCGTGTCGCCGTCGATGGCCTGGCGACCGCAGAGGATAAGATCATACTTTGCGATTTTCATTATCGCCCGCGACAGGGTAAATGCGGTAATGAGCGTGTCGGCGCCGGCAAACGCCCGGTCGGATAAAAGGACAGCAAGGTCTGCGCCCATGCACAGAGCCTCTTCAAGGGCATCACGGGCCTGCGGCGGGCCCATAGACAGTGCCGTGACCGTGCCGTCGTGAGCCTCGCGCAGGGCAAGCGCTGCTTCAAGTGCATTGCGGTCTTCAGGGTTGATGATGCTCGGCACACCCTCGCGCATGAGCGAATTGGTTTTCGGGTCGATGCGCACCTCGGCGGTGTCGGGGACCTGCTTGATTGTGACGATGATGTTGAGAGTGTTCATTAATTTTTTTGTGTCTGCAAAATGTAGGGTGGACTTACGAAGCGTGTCCACCAGATCCTGAAAAATGGTGGACATGCTTCGCAGGTCCACCCTACCGTTCCTTATTTATTTAATCGTGTTTCTTGCGATGATCAGGCGCTGTATTTCCGAGGTACCTTCATAAATTTCAATTACCTTGGCATCGCGGAAGCAGCGCTCAACCTTGTAGTCCTTCATACAGCCATAGCCGCCGTGAATCTGCACCGCCTTAGTGGCAGTGTTCATGGCAGTTTCGGATGCGTACAGCTTTGCCATGGAGGCTTCCGCAGCAAAGGGTTTGCCGTTGTCCTTAAGCCAGGCAGCTTTAAATATGAGCATACGCGCGGCTTCAATCTGCGTAGCCATATCGGCTATCATCCACTGCAGGGCTTGAAAGCTTGCCAGGGGCTTGCCGAACTGTTTGCGCTCCTGGCTGTAGCGCACGCACTCTTCCATGGCGCAGCGCGCAACACCCAGAGCCTGGGCTCCAACGCCCACGCGGCCGAAGGTAAGAGCGCCAAGGGCCGCGGTCAGTCCAGCGCCCACTTCGCCAAGCACATTTTCAGCTGGAATGCGGCAATTCTCAAATATAAGTTCGCAGGTGTCCGAGGCGCGGATTCCGAGTTTGTTTTCTTTGGCTCCCACACTGAAGCCCGGTGTGCCCCTTTCAACAATAAAGGCTGTAATGCCCCGGCTTTTCTTTTCCCTCTTGGTCGCGGCCATGACAATTACGGTATCGCAGGTGCTGCCGCTGGT
>Ga0114951_10002279_pt1 | contig 21926 bp, 11 predicted proteins | sample AM7aDNAmetaG_FD_88677 | JGI IMG/M metagenome (GOLD analysis project Ga0114951, IMG submission 88677) | Freshwater microbial communities from Finland to study Microbial Dark Matter (Phase II) - AM7a DNA metaG | ecosystem: Environmental > Aquatic > Freshwater > Lake | place: Finland: Lake Alinen... | reverse complement strand
CTCCATGGCCAGTGCGTTGAGGTTGCCGAAGAGTATTCCTGTGGCGAAAAACGTTGCAAAAAGGTATACCATGAGTGTCCAGAGCGGCGGATCTCCATGACACCAGAACGCAAACAGAAAGAATCCTGTTGCGAGTGCGATGATTGAAAGGAGCGCACGTTTTGAAAGGGACTGCATGGTGTGGCGCAGCACAAACCGGGCATTACATAATGATGCGCCGCCTATCGAGAGTGCAAGAACGGCAAAATAGAGAGGAAACGCCGTTCCAAGCGCATACTCTTCCTGAAAAATCTGCTGCGCCGAATTCAGGTAGCCCAGAAAAAAGCCGTTGACAAGACCGGCGGTTACCGTATAGCCGATTGCATGACGGTTGCCGAAAATGATCATCACAGTGCCAATGATCGGTTTGAATGAGAAAGGAACTCTCTTTTCTTTCGATAGGGTTTCAGGCTGACGGAGTGCGAACCAGACAAGCGTGAGCAATGCCAGAAAGAGAAATGACGCAAAAATGGAACGCCATCCTGCAAGCAGCAGCATACCCTGTCCGAGTGCCGGGGCAATAATGGGCACAATGATAAAAACCGTCATTACAAAAGACATGACGCGTGCCATGGCACTCCCCTCGTAACGGTCGCGAACGATGGCAATTGAGACGATGCGGGGGCCAGCCGTTCCGAATCCCTGAAGGAACCTTCCTGCAAGCATGACAGGCAGGGTTGTGGCAAAGAGTGAGAGCAGACACCCTGTTATAAAGAGTCCGTAACCAAGATAAATAGCCGGTTTGCGTCCTGTATTGTCTGAAACCGGGCCGTAAAGCAGTTGACCGGAAGCCATTCCGAAAAAAAACAGGGAGATAATGAGCTGTGAACGGTTGTTGTCGATGGCTCCGAGATCCCTTCCTATTTCCGGGAGGGCGGGCAGCATCGTATCGATGGAGAGTGCGACCAGCGACATCATCATCGCCGTCAGTGAAATGAATTCCGCTATTCCCAATTCCGGGATTTCACCTTTTTTCAGGAAACGGATCACAGCTTGCGTTAAAGGGTTTACGGCGAGACAGCAGCAACAGCCACTACCGAATAAAGAGATACACTATCATTCCTGCCAATACAGCAGTGACTCCGGCAAAAAGAAGAGATTGGCGAATGAGACGGATTCTCTGCAGCTCAATCCGTTGCACCAGCGACGTATTCTGTTCGGCTAATGTCTTGATCAAACCGGAAGAAGCCTGAATTTCCTCCTCCAAACTCTCTACTCTCTCATCCAGTCTATCCAAACGTGCTTTAAGCAGATCACTCTCCGACAACTCTGTGCTGTATGAGGAATACACCATGCTCTCATCAACTGAAAGACGCTTATTTTTACTTCTTATGCTTTTCCAGAGCGTTCCCGCTTTCTCTGCAACTGAAGGCGCACGTTCAATCACCTTATCCCAAGGAATCTGAGAGGCAACTTTCAGTATTGTTCTTGCTATCATAATTTTTACCTGTGATGCATTGAGGTGACGTTAACTCCCCTGCTCTTTCTTAAACACCATGACAAGGCCGGAATCACGCTCCCGGTTAAAGGGCTTTTTATCAAAACCGGCATACATGCCAGACAGCGAGAATCCAACGTCGGTATGCCTGTGAAGATAACTGTCGGCAGTGAGAGGATACAGTATTGTCTGCTCATTGAAAATCTTCCGGCCACCAGAATGAAGCTCGACATCAAAAATGACACGTTCCTGAGAAATGAGCGGATAGCTGCGATAAAAAGCTACTGAACCATCGTCGACAGTTTTGACCGGAAAACGGTACTCAGCAAGCCCAAGAATATAGTCCCAGTTCACCACCTGAAAAATCCAGCAACCTCCCGGTTCAAGAGCAGTATAGACATTCTGAAGCAAAGCTAAAAATCGGGCAGATGGAAGATGGGCCACAACATTGCCTGTGGAATAGATCAAACGGAACGAACAACGCAAAGATGCAAGATCTGCAATGTTCATACAATGAAATTCTGAGCCAGGAAAGGAGGCCTTTGCCTCATCAATCATCTTCGGATCAAGATCAATGCCTGTTGTACGGAAACCGTCCCGTTGAAATCTTCCACAATAGTGACCCGGCCCGCATCCGGCATCAAGGATACTACTTCCCGAAGGAGCGGCATGTTCATAAAGGAAGAGATATACCGCTTCACGGAACGGAAAAAGCTGCTCATACCACGGAGCAAATTCAGAATACAATGACATAACTCGTTATGGATAATGGAGTATTTGGTTTCCAGAAAGGTGGGACCGATGCAGGGAAGGATTGCATTACACCACCTTCCCCTCCTTGATAAATTCACGAATAATGGCGTTTTCAAGCCATTTCGTATTGAGCGGTTCGTCTGGATTTGCAAGCGATTCGACGGCGCAATAATGGACGACATTCAGTATTCCCGCACCGGAGAGCTCAAAGCGTGTGGCTATCTTCTGCCAGTCGATATCTGTATCGAACGTCATTTGATGCGGCAGTGTTTTGGCCCATATTTTATGCCGCTCATCAGCCTTCGGCATTGGAAACTGGATGATCGTTTGAAATCGACGGGCAAAAGCTTCATCGATATTGTTTCTGCGGTTGGAGGCCAGAATGACAAGACCGTTGTAGCTTTCAATACGCTGCAACAGATACGCTACCTCCTGATTGGCATATTTGTCGTGAGCATCATGGATTTCAGTCCGCTTGCCGAAGAGTGCATCGGCTTCATCAAAAAAGAGAATCCAGTTTTTGTTTTCAGCCTTGTCGAAAAGCCGCGAAAGGTTTTTTTCAGTCTCTCCAATGTATTTTGATACGACCCGTGACAAATCGATACGAAAAACATCTTTTCCGGTCTGCTTGCCCAGCAGGCTTGCTGTCAGTGTCTTGCCGGTGCCCGGAGGTCCATAGAACAAGGCACGGTAGCCGGGCTTGATTCTTTTCTTCATCCCCCACTCCTGCAGCAGTGTGTTGTTATGAGTAATCCAGTTTTCTATTTCGCGGATCTGCTGCAAGGTGCCTGAGGGCAGCACAAGATCGTCCCACTCCATGTCAGTCTCAATGTATTCAGCCGGAAACTCCATGCTGAAGCGGGGTTTGCTGACAGTGCCGATCGTGAGCTGTTCAACCACCTCCGGGTTGAGAATCAGCCGGCCGCTCATTGCCGGTTCGCCTTCACGAACAGACTCCAGCCAGAGGATATGCTCTTTCATAAACCAGTGCTCGCTGCTGAAGATACTCTGAACTTCAAGACGCTTTTCTATATCGTTACCTGCGAGAATAAATTGAGCCGTTTCGCCTGTCGGGAGTATTCCCCGGTGGTTTGTACCTTTGACACCGCCGAATTCAGGGAAGTCTCCACCTTCGGGAAGATGTTCTGTGATGATTTGGTTGAAGAAATCGGGCAGGATATGGGGAGCTAACGCCGACATAAGAATAGCAAATTCCTCATAGCCGGGATTGTGGCGTTCCATGAAATCGGCAAGCCAGGAATTATCACTGGAAAAGCTTAATGGACTTCGATCAAGGAATTCAATTTGTCCGAGGTATACGCGGAGAGAACTCGATACACTATTCTTCAGCCAATCGAAGATACCTTGCAGGTTCTCGGCATTTGAGTTCATCACTAATAAGTCAATAAAGTTATTAAGACCTCACACGGGCCATATTCTCAAACATCAAAAGTGAATAAAGGATGAATCTATAGGTGAGGCCAGGATGATGAACCTCCGACATTATAGATTGTAATCGGACCTTTGTTTATTGCTCCCTTTTCTTTTTTCAATGGATTCACTGAAAGAATCTTCCACGTATGCCAGGAAACCATTAGTTTGGTCGCCAAACGTCCCTCTGCAGGATTTGGTGCAGCGTTATCGCTTTTTTGGGGATAAATAACCTTGACTTGATAGAAAACGGCTTGCTTTTGGTCACCATGTACCAGAGACTTTACCTCCGACTCGGCTTCCCTTTCGTGATCTCCGTTTGCCTTATACGTAAGTGGCGTGAGGTTTTTTATGTCGTTTCCCGGTCCTCCAAGCAAGCGATTTAACAGATGACCTTGAACGTAAAGTTTTGTGCCATTTCGTTGTTTCGGGATTTCATCCATAATCGCGGGTTTGACACTTACTCCGCTTCCTTTCAAGTGCTTTGGAGTAAGGAAATTCGCTGTCATTTCGACACCTCCTAATTTTGCATCAGGTGCTGAATAATCAGGTTTTTCCGATTCTATATTTTCAGCGCTGAGCCCTTCAATTTCAACTTCTTTGGTTTGACCTTTTATTTCCTCGCTTGCTGACGCAGTAAAATGAAGAGTCTCTTTACGCTCTTTTTTTAAATCTATAACAAGATTAAGCGTTGACAGGTTATATCGCTTTTTGATGGGAATCAACTTCTTGCGCACAACCTCTTCATTAAAGTATTTTTCATTCAACAACTTTTCGGAGTCACTGATTGCGGCCAATTTATCACCTCGTCTCTTCTCCTCACTTCTTTCATCATCTTTATTCTTGCCGTTCAGCTTTTTTGCTTCCACCTCAATCTTGCCGGCACTTTTTTTCTTTCCACCACCGCCCGGGGTTACAATCCATTTCTCCCCTTGAGCCTGGACACTGAAAGTTATCCCCTTCACTTTGCCTTTGATTGCATCCAACGCTTTATCCAGTTCAGCCTTCGAATACGGCGCTTTGTTTTTCAGCCCATCCAAACTGCTCTTTAACGTCTTGTTGGCATCCTGAGCGGCCGCAGCATTTTTGTCCGGATTGCGGGATTTTCCACCGCCCGGCGGGGTTCCTTTCTTCCCTTGTTTAACGTCAGCCTTTTTCGGCGCAGCTTTTTTCGGGGCAACGGTTGGCTTTGGCACAGAGCCGTCCTCCTTGAATGTGCCCTGCCCTGCTCCTGGCCCGCCAGTTTTTTCAGGCAAGGTTTTATCCACCATGCTTGTCATAAACTTTGACGGGTCAAATTCAGGTTTTTTCAGCTCGATTTCGGGAGCCACTCCTGAACCCAAAACATAGTCTTTGACTGAAGCACTCAGGCCGATCGGGTCGGTCAAGGGCCACTCTTTTGAGAAGAGCGGCCACGTCCATTTTTCATCAGGAGCCGGTGACCACCATGGACTATCCAGTTCAATAAAAAAGTCGCCACCCAAACCAAGCATTGGTTGGGCGATCATCTCCAGGGTACCGCTGACGTAAAATATCCCCGGATCTCTATATCCGATGGTTGGACGTGCATCTGCATACGCCTTGACTCCTATATCGGCGTTCAAACCAATGCCGAATTTAATATCATGCGCAATAATTTCAATTCCGGCACCTCCTTCGGCACGCAATCGCAGCCCTGCATAAGCTGAAATATTGATGGAGCCGGAGATTTGAATATTTTTCTGGATATCAGGGTCGGTAGAGTAGGTTCCAAGAATTTCAATGTTATACATTTTTGCGGGACCTAACTTCGCCAGTGCGTGCAGACTGATATTGGCAAATAAATTTAAATTACCGACTAATGGAATTCCATAGTAAGCTTTTGCTTCAAACTTGATGAGTTGTTTTTCCCAATCTCTTTGTTTGAATAACTCAATTTCAGCAGGAGGGGCTATTTTACCGATGACGGTAATGGCACCGTTTCCATCCACAACAACATTGACTGTTCCGGCAAACCATGTTGTCAGATTAAATCCCAATTGACCGGTTGCGGCAAGGGCTCGTTGTTTCTGGTTTGATTTCGGAGCAGGAACAGGTGCTGGAGCAGCCGCATTTTGAACGTTTTCTTTGCCACCTGCGGCAGAAATTGCGTTTTTGGCAAAGCTGTTGGCGGCATTCAGATCGGTAGCGACAAATTGAATTTCGCCTGATAACTTATCGGCATTATAAGAGGCTTTACCACCTATATCAACGGTTCCGTCGGCATTATAGATAACATCTGCAGATCCACTGAATGATTTATAAGCGATCGCCAACGAAACCTGACCTGTCAGGTTATCCTTTGTATTATCTAATTTTAACTGCCCTTTTGCGATACCTTTAACAGTAATGTCGGCTGTAGCGTCAATTTTTGGTTTGTTGGTATTTTCAATGGATAAATTTAACAGGGAGTCGACAAAACCCCCGATTTCAACCTTGAGATTTGTCACCCCAAGAGTTAACTTCCCATTATCAAATCTATTAACCGGTGTTGGCAAGTTCCCGACTTTAAGGCCCAATCCTCCGAGCAAGGCCGAGTTTTTTTGAACTGCTTTCAGCCAGTCATTGGTATTGCCTCCAGCCGGTGTTAACGAGGCATATCCTCCGGAAACCTCACTGTTTGTAACCTTGAAATTTATATACATTCCACCGAGTTGCTCACCCCATGCGTTGAGCAAAGGCATCGACCCTTTCCCGAGTGAATCATAGTTTTTACTCTTGTCGACTTTAATCTTCACTCGTCCTTCACCGGTCAACCCTTTCACCATAACTCGAACATCCAGACCTTTGCCGCCTTGAGCCTCAATTTCATCTCTGACCTTCTCTGTAGGATTGAAGGTATTGGAGGAGAGAATGACAACACCCGAACTTGCAGTTATCTGATTGCCTGTAACAGCAGCGGCCGGGTGAATTTTCTGGGTTGCCGCATCCCGTTTTTCAGGAACAGGTAATCCGACTTTTCGTTGCACTGCATTACCCTGCTGTATGGTGTGGGTCAATTCGTGAGCGAGCAGTTTTTTACCCTCACTGCTGCCGGGCTGGTACTGATCACGGGAGAAAAAGATATTGTTTTGGTGGGTAAATGCCCGGGCACTTAACTGGTTGCTCAGCGCTGCGGATTCCTGGTCGCTATGAACTCGTACCTCGCTGAAATCAGCATTGAAGCGTGGTTCCATGTAACCACGGACATCATTTGAAAGCGGCTGACCACCACCTCTCTTGCGTTGGATTGCCGATTGTACGTCTGTCGCTGCGGCTGAAACTCCATCACCTCCCCGACGCTGAAGTTTTTCTTCTCCTGCAGGGGCTTTCTGAAGTCTCTCCTCTTCTTTCTTTTGTACTTTTTCTTCAGCCTTTTGAAACTTGTCATCCTCCTTTTTCTGAAGCTTCTCGTCAACTGTCCGCTGCAATTTTTCCTCTTTTCCTGGTAACAGCGATGCTGACGAAGGCATTCGCATCACCCTGTCAGCCATTCTATCCGCTTCCTGCTCAAGCTTGTCTCCGGGTTTGCTGACAGCCATTTTCATCTGAACGGCAGGCGCAAAAAAATCACCACCTCCAGCTTTTGCGAAAAAAGGACGACTCGCCGCTTTCGTTGGGGGCGTCGAGGTGGTTGTGGATGATTTTTCTGCGCTTGTTTTCATTGGTCTGGCATTATGCTTCAAAAAGCCCGGCTATATCCACTCCACTCTGAGCATTTGTGACATCCACGGCAGCTTGATCATCGAAATACCCCAGGGAAGCTGCTCTAAAAGAAGGTCATAGCTTTTCGATTCAACTTGCAGTAACCACTCTCCATCACTTCTTTGGGAAAGTTTTCCAGAACGCTTGAGAAATGTCTCCCGAAGACCGTCAATACTTGTATTTTTCAAAACTTCCCAGTGACGGATAACCGCTGAAAGGAGGGCTTCGGCCTCTTCCTGTTCACTGACGGTAAGAGATATTTCCAATTCAACGGTGGCATCAAGAGAAATATTACACAAAATTTTTGGAAGAACTAACTCATATTCAGGAGCAATGCTCTCTCCTGTCACCAGAAAATACAAGAGGTGAAGAGCGTGTGTGGGTTGCAGAAGTTTTTCGTCATCGGCCACAGCTAAAGCTCTGAATAATTGAGGCAAAAACGGATGAAGCAGAACCAGCCCGGCAAGTACAATATAAATACCTGTTTTTGCTTCGGGATGTTCAATCGTGCGAAGTGAATCGGATTCATCATTATCCTGCGCTGTCTGATGAAGAGTACTTTTTTCATTCACTGCGCTCTCTGTTTTATGATCATCGAACGGGATGGGGAGCAGGGGCAAACCGGTAACTTTTTGAATTACGGATACATCAAAACGATAACGTTCAAACCTGCTGTCCAATGATAAATGCCGAAACATGGGAAGTGTCAAAGCGGCCCTGATTGCACTGATAATCTTCTCTTCTGTATAGGGTTTACCGGATGCAATGCATGCAAACGCATCTTCCCAGAGCAGTTGTTCAAGCCGTCCGAAATCCAAAGGGAAAGCTTCAGAACTGCGAAACAGGGGTAGAAACCCTCTCAATTCTTTGGCTCTTTCAGGGGAAAGAAGTCGAAACAAAGTTTCAAGCAAGAGAGGACTAAACTGATAAATCAGCCGTTTTCGTGCTGTGGCCGAGGATAATACCTTAACAACATCATTTCTGATAAAGTCTGGTGTGCCACCAAACCGCTCCGGTTCCTTCAATACTTTAAAGACTGTCTCTTCAAAAGTTGAACCTGACGGCAGATGAAACGACCAGGGCAAAGTCCCATTTTTCAGGAAAAAAAGAAACGCATCGCTGATAGATTCTCCTTCTGTTTTAACGGTGAGCGTGTCGGTATTCGTGAAATGCAATTGAGGGGTTGTCACTGATAATTCCTGGAGGGATTTTTCAAGTGCCTGAATTACTCTCTCCGACAGCCTGGACTCCAGACTGTCAAGCTGGAGAGTTCCGGCATCTATGTCGAACCGTTCAAACGTAAGGTGATCCTTTAATGGCATATACCGCTTTAAAGTTTCTTCAAGTGCAGGCATAATCGAGTGATAAAACAAGTCTGACACACTCCTATGAAATTTCATCCCCTCTGATTCTGTTCCGTTGAATTCAACATCAATGAACAGTCTTTTGATCTTGTGAACCTGGGATGCCATAAAAAAAATTTGCAGAATATTCGGCAGTTGAGTAGATTTGACCACTGAGTTGGAACCGATTGGTTCCTTTAGGGAACGGCCGCAAGGCTATCCTGAAAAAACCTCCTGAACGAACATTGCACACTGTAATGTTTGAACAGGAGGTCTCCATTTTATCTTCTCCTTGACAATACCAATCCTTTCTGCGCATCCTTTTTCCCTTTAAGAATCTTTACAGGATAACCGGTAGAGATTTTTATCATCCCGGCGGTGATCTCCTGACCACTTTCAACAAGCAGGTGAATCGGGCTGTACCCTGTTTTTCCGGTAACTTTTTTACGAAGTTCAAGGAACAATGGCCAGGTGATATCAGCCCCCATACTGTTGATATTGTCAGCATCATTTCTTGAAACCCAACTGCCATTTGCCCAGCTTCCCGTTAGAACAACTTTTGCGCTTTGGTCAATTTTATAAATGACATCGACGATCTCACTGAGTACGGATTCATAAATCGGCAGTTGTGTGGCTGATGCATATTTTTTTGCCCTATTCAGAGTCATTTGCTCCCATTTAATTGCCTCTGTTGCGGTCGGACCTGAAACCGGAGTTAAAGCTGAAGGTTCAAAATGTTGATGCAGCCATTGATACTCTTGTGAACTATAACTATCAGCACTGATGCGGGATGGCAACTCTTGTCCTGATTCTGGTTCCATCGCTTCCCAGGAATTAGACTGCCATCTGTACACCATATCGTTGTTATAGGCATAACGAATCTGGTTTCCCTGTATTCCGCCCAATTCAATACGGAATTTTTGGCCTTCAATAAATCGGATAACCAGTTTATTTGTGCCTGCCACGGTGTCAAAAACAAGGCCAAGAGGAAACTGCTCATTCAGTGTGCGGGCAACAGCAGAAAGTTTGTAATGAGTGAGGCCAGCATCTCCTTGTAAAGGAACAACAATGTCTACAGGGGAATTACCCTGAAGGAGAGATTGTCCCTGAATTTCATACTTGTAAATCCTGACGATATAATTGTCTTTCAGACGACTCCGCTCCTGTTCATGTGCTGCGGGAGCTTTCGGCGTCCCTGCTGGCCGGTAATCACGTAAACAGAGGTAATTCAAATGTTTGACGGAATCTATCCATTCGTATTCATGTTCATTTGCCACTATGCCGGAAATGGTCGCAGGCTGGGTTTTCGGTAAAACAAACTGTACCGCTTCGACATTGGAAGAGATCAGGTACGGGAGATAAAAATCCGCAATAACAGCCCCGTCTTCCAGTTCATTAACCGCGTTCGCAATGATCCTCGTCGCCGAATCCTTTCCTCTGAGAGGGCGTTTTCCACTGTTCATACTCTCGATCTGACTGCTCAGCGAATCAAGCACGAGATTGATGTCGGGGTTTGATGCAAGCAGTTGATTTGTGCTGATGCGCCCGATGGCATCAGTCAGAGTCCGGGTATTGGCAATCGATAATGCAGTGGTGAAGTTGGACAACGACACCGTATTGGCGTTTTTTTCGGAGACAAAGGAGAGTGTGGTGGTCGCTGCGGTATTGACACTCAACACCGGTGCCGGATCCTGATGATAGAGAAGAATAAAGGTGCCTCCAATCGGCACTCCTGCTTTATGCTGTATACCTGGATGATCTTGCAGAAAAGTGCCGAGAAACTGCTTTTTCTTTAAATCTCTTATGCGACGAACATACTCGTCATAGAGTGATTTGATGGAATCGAACTTGCTGGAAAAAAGCACATCATTATAATGGCTCACCATAGTTCCCTGGGACGAAAAGAGCTTGTATTCTGCCGAAATTGTGCTGAGCAAGGCTGAGCACAAAAAACGCATCAGGCTCAGCAGATCCTGATATTTGTTCTCAAAATCGGAATAGGTTAAAGCGTCAAGCGTCACCGCCAGAGCTTCTGAAAGCTTGGTGTAATAGTAGATTGAAACGACATGAACATAATTTGTTTCCGGCAGACTGGTTGTGCCGTTCAACAGAACACGGCAGACCTTTTCGAGAACAGCGGCATTAAAAGTGGTCTGCTCAACATTAATATATGGCCTGGACTGAAAACGCGTCCAGTACTTCTCGTACCAGGCGCCCAAACTGTTTTCCTGAACAAGGTAACCCGGTGCATGGGTTTTCAGCAATGAATGTTGTGGTTTCCCTCCAGGCAAAGGCGCATTTTCAGAGATCATGGGAAGATCATAAAGATACCTCACTCCCTCGGTCAAGGTCGCCAGTACCTCTTCGCGCAAGGAATCATACAAGGTCTCAAGATCCTGAAAGCGAACCGATTCTTTGCCAAGATCGACGGTCTGGGTATCATCATAAGCTCCCGTTCTCAAGGCGATGATCTCAACGGGAAGTCGATATTGCGTCTTGAGCGATAGCAGTGTTTTCAATACACGCTGGTAGTTTTTTCCCAAATGACCTTCAATTCGCAGAAAATTGTGAGGCTCAAGGTCATAACGCAGCGGATTGCTGACAAAATCCGGTGCGACTGGCCTGAAGTCGCTGCAACGATAACTCAAGTTCTGGTTGGCACGGTTTCGCCGTGTCTTTTCATTGCTCCAAAGCTTGTATAAAGGAGTCGTGCCGTTATTCTGGTAATAATAGGGAATAGCCTTGTCGGAGAGAGACTTGTCACCAAAAACAGTGGGTGTTACGCAGATTTGAGGATCGACGTTTAAAGCTGTATATGCCCTGCTGAAGAGTTGGGGCAACAAGCCTGGAGTATGGGTAAAACTGCGGGTCATCTCAACGAGACGCTTGAAGAGCTGCAAGAGCTCTTTTGAGCGACCGGAACACGCATCGAAAGCAGGTGAAGGCAGGTAATTCTGCCGATAACTGCCTGGATGAGCTGCCTTTTCCGGATAGAGTAAGCCAAGCATCAAATGGCGTGGAAACAGAGCCGCAGAGGGGCAGCATGAGCTGAACAAATCAACCCCCTTCCAGCGAAATTCATCATAAGCACGTAACAAGTCATCAAAAAAGTCATAATAATACTGCATGAATATCACTTGATCGGTTGCCGTCGGGCTTTGGTCAAGAAAAGAGAATGTTTTTTTGAACTCTCCAAAAGGATCGCTCTTATAACTCTCCTGCAGAAGTGGCTTGAAAGCCTGGTATGCGGCACTCAGGGCATTAGCGGTGGAACCTGCCAGTTTATTGGCGGTAAAGAGATTCAGAAAAGCCGCATAAATGTCGTTTGAGGTCGCCGGACTGCTGTTGACGACGTTGAAACGGGGCATAGGTATATCCAGCAGTTTCAACTTTTCCAGTAAAGCAGCCTCAAGATCGCTGGAGGTCAGGCCGCTATCGAGCGAGTTGGCTGCTTTCATGATCTTCTCAAGGTCTTCAACCTTGATCAGCAATGGTTTAAGGCTGGCAGTCACTTCCGAGCCCTTGTCGTCGCAATTTTTGGGACTGCAGTTGCGAAGCGATGTTTTTTTCAGCTCCAGAAAAAGCAGCACTGCCTTGTCATCCAGAAAGCCGGCATCGCTGTCGCTGCCCAACGCAACAGTTGCCTGCTCCCCTGCCGGGAAGAGTTCCCACAAGGGATATTGTATTCTTGTATCAGGGTTTCTGAACTCCGGGTAATCAACCTCATCAGGAATCTGATAATCGGCCTTGCAGGACACCAGCGTCAAACCCTCTTCGGGCACAACAATCAAATAGCCCTGTGAAGTAACTCCACAGCCTCTCGACACATAAATCGTCGTTTTGCCATCTGCGGCAGTAATGCTGATTTCCAGGCCACAGACAATGCCTATACCGACAAGGTTTGCCCGTGTCAGACGATCCTGTTCATCCAGATAGTTGAAAATTTCATTCAAGTGCCTGCTGGTAAGCACCTGATTGGCGACAAAAACCGGATAACTATTTTGAGTAGGTTCCATGGTACAGTTGTTTGACCGTTATCATTTATTATCAGATGATGAACTCAACGGATGGTCACCAAGAGCGGTGTTGTTTAAACGTACCGGGTTGCTATCACTGCCTTCATCACAATCATGCAGGGTTGCAACAGGATAGATGTTGTGCAGTTCGCCAAGTATATTCACGACGTTCCAGAGCCGGAAAGAAACTTCCTTATAGCTGTTGTATCGATCTTTCAGGAAGTGCAGGATGTCGTTGACTGTCCCTTCCCTGACGATCATTCCAGGGCACAAACTGATGGCTGATGGATTGAAATCGGAATCCGGTAAATTCCCGTTGTTGACGTTGCTTTCCATCCAGTGATAAAACTCCATTCCACATTTTTCCAGAATTTCCGTAGCGCATTGACAGATCTTATTCTGCTCAGTAACTGTCAGAATATTCGCGGTGAGCATGGCCTTAATGCGTTCATGCAGTCGCTCTTCACTCCAGTCAAATCTGGAATTAACCGAGAGCCATGTATACCATGCCTCTTCAAAACGGTCGAACTGGCTGTCATCATTTCCTACCCAACAGGTTTTACCAAGCAGGTGCGATGGTGTTTCCTCCCGGATGGTACGTTCAGCAAATCCGCGCATGTCCAGATTGTCGGTATAGAGTGTCGTCCAGCCGGGCATGACAAAGGTAAGCCTGAATGAATAGGGGTCTTCATCACAACAGGTCAGGCCACTTCCTTCGTCGCAGGGTTTATAGAGCGCATCTCCGGGAAACTTCGGACGCAGCAGAAGATGCTCAACAACCATCAGCCGTTCATTTGCACTCCATGCCTGCAACTCTTTCTGCAGCTCTTCCGCTGCCGCTGGTGTGCTGAACAATGAAGGATGCAAAGCATGCACTTTGCTTGTGTTATCGTTAAAGACAAGCTGGAAAAGGCCTGTTTTTTGTTTATGAATGATGTCGTAGTATTGCGATTGATGCATCCTGACAAGCAGTTCATGGAGTGCCTTTGTTTCTGCCTCACCCGACGAAAAGGCAGGAAGGGTTATTTTCCCTTTCAGCCATATTTTGTTGTTTCTGTCCTTCAGCTCAAACGGGACGGTATACCCCGGCCCATAAGCCGGATGAGTACCGGTGAAGAATAAAGTCAGATCCGGATAACCCAGCAAGAGACCGATTCGCTTCTTGATGCATGGCTGGTTCTCCTGCAGGGATGAGTTCTGTGTATAATCATAAGCTTTAGCCCGATTATGACTGATCTGCGGATAGGCTTTAAGGAAGGCAATCTTGTCGTCGATTAAACGCTCAAGAGCAACCTTCTTGCCATAGACATTGTTCAGCAACAAGGCATACTCACTGAAAAGTTCACCGAAACGTGCGAGCAGATGATCAAGAAACCTGTTTCTGCGCTGCAAAAATTCGGAGCGGGTTTCTGTCATTTGTTCAAGAGCTTCACTTCCATAAGTGCCATTTTTGATCTCATCAAATCCTTTAATCAGCTCCTCGCTGAACACCTTGACGAAATAGGTCTGCCTGATGTCGGGGTCGAGTGAAAAGAGATCTGCGGTATGGGCCAGTTGCGCCAGGGCATTACCGAGCATCTGTTCAAACACCATCAGATAGGCTTTCATCTGTTTCGCCTGAGCCTGACGGAGTTCGGTTGCCTGAGATGGAACTCCTTCAGGGCCGGTACCATAAACCAGAGGGAGGCTGTATTGAACGGGATAATACTCCTTGCAGTCTCTGAAAGTACCTGCTGGAATGCTCAACTCCATATCGACATTGTTTAGCTTCGGACGTTCAGCTTCACCATGCAACTGATTCAGGGTATCTGACACCTCATCCATCCTCGGCAGAAATGGCAGGCCGTTTTTATAAAACAGAAACCGCGAGGCATTCTTGTACAGACGAGGCTGGTGCTGTTCGCTGACGCGTAACAGCCATAAAACGCTGGTTTTGTTCGAATCAAGATCGGCAGCACCCTTGACAGCATTTCCTTCAGCGTCATATTTGGTCAACAGCAACTGATTGACCGCTATCACGCCATCAATCTCCATCAGTCGGTTGATAATATCCGAAACGCGCAGCTCCGTCTTGAGTGAGGCCTTCTCCAGATCATCAGCCCGAATAAAACCGCAGTTGAGTTCAGGACCATTGAATATCTCTTCGACTAGCTCTCCGGCATCCTGTAATTCCCGGGAGGAAAAGAAGCGGATCGGAGGATTGAAATACTGTTCTATTTCAAACCAGATTTTCGCCTGTACCCATTCGATGTCAGCGTCGGCCGTCACCTCCACATCAGCACAGACGGCGACCTCCTCTATACCGACGACGGTTACAGAACAATAGTCCTCATCCAGATTGCGATGTATCAGCAATTCGGCTTTTGCGCTTAAAACAGCATCCCTTGACGCAATGGCTTTCTTGCGGTAACGCTGGAGAAAGCCTCCGGCACGCTTATCCTCCAGCACACCTTTCAACGTTTCGACAGTTATCGCGTTTTTTGCGGCAGAATCGCTGAAAACACGAAGGGCCGCATTATTTATGAGAATGGTCTCGCTCTTTCGGGAATTGTCAGCAAGAGTATGGGTAAACGTAAGGGTAAAATCGAGATAAAATACTGTCCGCCAGTGATTGCGAAGATAGTTGTTGCGCCCCTCTTCATCAAGCACCGGGTCGCTGAGCAGATCATAGGTTTTCGTTGCGCCAAGTCTGGTGAGCGTCACCGTAAACAAGTCGTTGTCAGCACTCCTGGCAAAGGCCTCGTCACTGTCAAGAAAAAGCCTCCACAAGTGGCTGTCGGCAAGATTAAGCTCAGGAAATCGTAATTCCATAATGGTCGAGTGCGCACCGTCGGCATCATGAAAATTTGAAGTATACTCTATCTTGCGATCATTCAGGTCACCCTGTCCGGGGTCAGCTTCGAGCTCTACTCGTACATCATAGAGCCCCCGTGGTGCAACCTTTTTGACCGGAGACCGGGGTAAATCGCCGGGATTCAGGTAAGAGAGCTGCAGTTGACCCTTGTCACACCAGGCGTAATAGCTTGAATGGCAAGCACATTCCTTGCAGAAAACCCAGGCATTGCGGATTTTTGGAAGGTCGATAAGTACCCGGCGAAAATCGTCGATCGTCACCGGGTTGATCGTCAGAATCTCCCTTGCTGTAAAAAACGGCTGGTTCGGGTAAGGACGGGATGAATCCGGAGAGAGTGTTTCCGGTGAAAGAATATCTTTGATATCCCACCCAATACGATAGGCAAGGTCGCTCATTGCATAACAGAGCGCCTCCAGCGTCGTAATGCCGGGATCATGGGTATTATAATCTGTCCACAGCAAGCTTGCCATCTGCTCGATGAAGCCGATACCATCCCTGCGCAACTTGTAGAAATCTTCCGCTGGCTTAAGGACGGGATGTTTCGCTATGTTATTTTGACTCTGGCTCATGCTTCACACTGACAAATTTTACCGGATGCATTTTCCGGCTTAGAGGTAATGAGCGTAATTTCGTGTTTTATCGCCGGGGCTGAAACAAGGACAGAGACCGCCCTTGAACCTTTCACCTCACTCAGGTGATCCGAACTCGGGGGTTCCCCATTGATATCCTGAAACAACTGAACATCAGTCACATAATCAACGTAAGGCTGCTCCTCAATAAAATTGATCAGCACTGATTTGTAGATTTTTCCACCAAATGAGAGTCCTCCACCTCCGGCAAATGCCCATGGCGACAAAAAGCGGGTGATTGCCTGCTGCAGCAGGTTCACATAAAAGGTTTCATCGAAACCGTCATACAGACGCAGTTTGAAACTGACACGCACCTCTTCAAACTGAGGATTCTTGACGTGTAGCCCAGCAAAACAACCAAGACGTTTTTTAACAAACGAATCAATCTCCTGCAGCAACCCAAGACTGGTATAGGGCCTGAGCGGATCTCGCAGATTATGGAACTGCAAGTTTGGAATGGTGATAATGGTGACATGACCCGGCGCCAATTCCCTGTATATGCCCGCACCGCTTTCGCTTGGCTCATAGCAGGTATGGTTAAGACACTTTACCTTATATATCTGAGGAAAAGCCTCAAGGATCAAACGTTCGTAATCCCACAGCGTAATAGCGCGATCCTTATGGCGCAGGCGTTCGCTGATTCGCGTATTGAACGCTTCAGTTTGCTCAATACCACGCCCTCCAAAAGAAGCAAAGGGTTGACTGACCGTTTTGATTTCCGCATCCGGTTGAGCAGGCTTGCTGATGGCCCCTTCTGGTAGCGGGGTTGCTGTAAAGGTCGGAGAATTACCGTGATCGACAAAACTTGCTTTCAGTGCCTGCGCTTCAAGCAACTGCAGCTTGCAGACCGCATCACTTTTTTCGGAGACTGCAGCACGAATCCAGAAGAGTCCTGCCGGCAAAATGGTGTTACTTGAGTTTGCCTCCTGTGGAATCGCCAAGGTCATGATGCCGGAATTCAGGAGTTCATCCGTGCCATCCTGCACCTCGTTTTCCGCAAATCTGATCCATTCGTTATTGCTGAGATAACTCCAGTCAATATGTGGCGTTGGCTTCAAGGCGAGCGGATTGGCCGTTCCATCTTCAACCTGAAATAACAGTGAGAGATTTTGGGGGGCCAGTAATCCGCTGAGGCCAATATAAAATTCAGCCTCACTTTGCACGATGGTATTATCTCGCAGAAAACTGAATTGAGGCAACAGAGTGGTTGTTTTCGATGACCGTAAAAAGGGATGCTGCTCGGCTTGCCCGAAAGGAGCAAGATGAAAAAAACGCCCCAACCTGTTCTGATAAGCTGCCTGTGAGGCGGAATTGAGATGCAGAGTGGTGCTGGCGCTATAGTCAAGCGTCAGTGAGGCGATCGTTGGGGCAACAGGCAGACTTGCCGGTTTATCTTTTTCTGACTGACTGATGAGATATTTGATCAAATCAGCCTGATATTCGGCATTTCCAAACCCGCTGGTCAGCATTAGCCTGAAAAATCCCCGGCGAGAGCTGGTCGAAAAATATTCATTGGTGGTAAAGTCAGGTAAATCGAGCAATGAATAGTCAACATTAGCCGACAAGTCAATAACAGGTTCCTCCTGATAGAGCGCTAAACTTCGGGTGGAGGAGGCCCATGTTCCCTGGCCCAGAAATTCAACGGTAATGGTCGGTGTTGTTCTGTACGGCACTGGTTTTATCTGCCAGGTAATATCTGCGCTTACCGTGTCAAGCTTTTTCTGAAACAACTCTTTCGATCCGACAATCAGCGCATTTCCTTTGAGGGGAGAAGCTCCAAACGGCTGGAATGGCTTGCTGGAATCAACTGGCCCGAAATCGTTGGAAATAGCGATGGATTTGAGCCTTTTGACGTCAACGTTCAGTTTAATTGCCCCAAGAACCGCCTCCCGGAGAAGAGGATAGATGTAGTTGGCATTATTCCTATGCCGCAGCTTGACAACCAGGACTGGCAGCTCACTCTCAAAAACATATCCATGAACCTTGCTTGAGTAGGGAGTAATGGCAGGTTCATTGCCGCTCAGTACTATCTGCAATTGTAGTTGGAGGTCGCTTATAGCTCTGAAAGTGACCTCTTCTGCTGTCAGCCATCCTTTTTTTGTGGTCAGTGAACAAACCACGTCTCTGCCATGTTCTTTGCTGAATCCTGATAAAGGAGCGGCCAGCGTGAATTCAACCGTGATGGTCCGGCTCCCCTCTGCCAGCAGCAGATAATGTGAAGCGATGGCAAATCCTGTCTCAGCTTCCGCCATGTTGATGTTCTGCAGAATCCCTTCAGTATAGACCTTGTTGAAAAATGGATGCCAGGATGGGGCGGAAGAATTTGCCACAGGTGACGCATAAATCCGGCCCTCGAGGGTATTGCGCAACAACATGCGCCTGGAAGCAGAAAAACGCCCTTTATAAATACTGTTCGGTATTACTGTACCAATTCTTTCATCACCATGCCGGTAGAGGGTTTTCAGGGAAACAACCTTTGCCTGGTTGAGAACAACATCATGATCATTTGCAAAGAAGGCGTCCCGTCCCCCGTCATCTTTTCCTGCCTTGAACTCTTTACCTGCCTTACATTCATGAGAACGAGCATGCTTTGCCAGCTCTACCAGCAGATGCACCTGACCTGGTTGGGCAGGTTTTTCCCTGAGACGTAGAACCTCCCGGTAATAGAAATCCAGATGACGACGGGAAAGCGTATTGGCCTCACTCCGCACGTATTCAAACAGACGCAGGAAGGCAAGAAAAAGAGCATAATGGGGTTCATGTTTATCCCATTTTGTCAAGGTATCATTGAGTGCAGCTTCAGCCTCGCTGATAATACGGGCAAACACTTTCAGAAACTGGTCAAAAACAGATTTGAACAGGTTGTGCGTCGTGCAATGATTGATTTGAAGAAAGATCTTCTCCCCGGGGTTATCTGGCTTGTCACCATACACCGACTCATCTTCAGGAATCAGAGCAACATAGTCGCTCCATAGTTGCTCTTCACTCCAATCAGTAGATAATCCCGAGGCAAGAACTGATGCAAAGGGTACAACCGGGCTGCGCAGGATCAGTATTGATGGGGACGGGATGCTCTCGTGAATCAAATGAAGCGCTTTTCCTGCCTTGTAATAGGTAATCAGGCGCTTGAATGCTGGGGCCAACTGGCTTTTGACAAGATTTTGCAGTGTTCCTTTCAGGCCGATTTCAACTGGCAGATTCTTTTGAAACTCATCAAGCTGGAGGGCCATGGTTCCCAGTGTGCTGAAAAGAAAACCAAAAGTATTTTTCAGGCGGTCATGATCATGCTGATGATCACGCATGTTCAGATAATCAAACCAGGATTTGATGGTCGCCTTGTAGGCATTGATATCTTCAATGGCCACAAGGGCGAGTTGGGCAGAAACATCGCCGCTGAAAAAAGGCTGCCAATCTCCTGCCGCCATATTGGCCGCATCGAAATAGTTCAGCATGGCGGCATAGTTTTGAGCAAACACCATGCCGTATGCCGGGCCATGCTCATTGACCGGAACAGAAGCCGTATTCAGTGCCGCAGATGCCCTCTGATCCTGGCTTGTGCCCTCTCTGAGGTTTTTATCGGGATCCGTATTGCTCCGGCATTCATTCTCTGTAGACATACGTCAACGGTTATCGGGTAATAAAGTAACGGTCGCAGCCAGATTAACATCAGTAGCTTCCAGCTTGTAATAAGGAAAAACCAGATTAAAGCGGGAATTGGTCGTTTTGACCCGGTAAACTATATTTATCAACACGACCCCGTCAAGCTCCGCACTTTCATCGAGCACAACATTTTCCAGCTCGATACGCGGTTCATGATACAGAATGGCTGACTCCACTTTATCGGCCATCAGGGTTTTCATGCGCGTATCAAGGCTTTCAAAAAGTAACTCATCCAGGTTACAACCATATTGAGGCAGCATAACCCGCTCCCCCTGTGCGGTACTGAGCAGCACCTGGAGGCTTGAAACGATATCAGCCTCACCTTCAAGCATCTCAACTCCAGAGGCCGTCCGGTTGAATGTGGGTGGAAAAGACCACCCACGACCGAGAAATGGAAGATCCATCTGTTTCTTATGAGCGTTTAAGTTGTTCCGGAAAAAATAACAGAGACCGCCACTGCCCTGCTGTTACCCACCTATAAGCACTGTCGGGGCTCCTGGAGGCAATACAGAACCTCCTGCAGCAGTCAGGTCACCGATTCTTGCCGCAGGCATTCCTCCAATCAAGACCGTCGCAGAACCTTTCAGGATGGTATCAGCGCCACACGAATCGCCCATGCGTGCGGCGGGAAGGCCACCAAGAAGCACGGTCGGTGCTCCCGGCGGAATAATGGGCACCGGGGCACCCTGCGTTGCTGAACTGACGATCACATCTCCTACCCTTGCCGCTGGAGGCATTGTTATACCATTTTATCAGTTAATCTGAACGAGGCCACCACTGATGGTCGTTGTGGCGCTTCCTTTTAGCGTTGTGCTTGCTCCTGAAACTTCAGCGCTTCCGGCTCCGGATGCCTTGAAGCCTGTCTGCGCTTTTAACTCTATGTTCATGCCTTCGGCGCTCATATCCTTTGAGGCTTTCATGACAAGATCTTTGGCACTTTCAATTTTGACTCCGCTATCATCAAGGGTTATTTTATTGCCGTTCTGGTCTTCAATGACAATTCCTTTGTCTTCCTCTGAAAGCGTCAGTTTGTTGCCGCCCGGCGTTTCAAGAACTATGATTTTCTTTTCATCATCAAAGCTGAATTGCATTTTTTCCCGGCTGACATACCCTTTCCGGTGGTTGCTGTCTTTGGCTGGCTCAGGGGCGGGATTAGCGCTGCTGTGGCACATGCCCAGTATTATCGGATAACAGGGATCATCACTGAGAAAACCTACTACCACTTCGTCACCGATTTCAGGGCGAAAAAAAGTGCCTCGATTGTTACCGGCATCCAGAGTAGCAACACGCGCCCAGACACCATCCTCCGTAGCGCTCACCAGGGGAAGTCGCACCTTGATGCGTTCTTCGCCATCCGGATCATTTTCCAGTACGGTGACAATTCCTATCTGCAGTCCACTGACGGCAGGCAGCAAACCTGATGCCGGTAAAGGACGAAGGTTGTAGGTCTCAGAAAAAAGTGCCGGATTGAGTCCAAACTGCACATCTGTTTCCCAGTTCCCATTGTCCACAGCATGACGCACGCCGGAGACATACATCTTTCCCTCAAAACGTTCTCCAATACCAGTAACCTCTATGATGTTTCCGGGTAAGACACCCGAAAAGCCCTGAAACCGTACCCGTCCACGGACTTTCGCAAAACGTTCTTTCACCAGGCGACCATTGGCCCATGCCTGAAGTGCAGACTCCGTGAGTTTACCGCCATGGTGGATGACATGGGCATCTCCGCCAATGATTTGCGCAAGATTTTCCGCTGTCAGATTCCCGCTGTTTGTTATGAAAGGCTCGCTGGCCTCCGCTTCAATCACATTCTGGTCAGTTGCATTCCAGCTACTCGCCTTAATGCCTTTGCTTTGCGAGCGGGCATCTATTTCAGCATCAAGTTCGAGAATGGTTGAGCCGTAGTTTACCTTCACCACAGCACTTTTACTGCTGTCAGGTGATGCAATTGTGATCTTGTCGTCTCCGGCAAAGAGCACTTGTCCATTGGCTTCGGTACGACACAGAAGAAAATCCCAATCTGTAGCTTCATACTGAACAACTTCTTTCAGTTTGGGCCTG
>Ga0114951_10002278_pt1 | contig 21929 bp, 18 predicted proteins | sample AM7aDNAmetaG_FD_88677 | JGI IMG/M metagenome (GOLD analysis project Ga0114951, IMG submission 88677) | Freshwater microbial communities from Finland to study Microbial Dark Matter (Phase II) - AM7a DNA metaG | ecosystem: Environmental > Aquatic > Freshwater > Lake | place: Finland: Lake Alinen... | reverse complement strand
GCAGATGCCGCCATAAAACATTTTCTTGATTCCATGCTGCTATTAAAATATGTGCCCCTGGCCGGCGCGCTTATTGATATCGGCACAGGGGCCGGCTTTCCCGGCATACCGCTCAAAATTATGAACCCTGAGCTGTCTGTGGTGCTGGTGGAGGTAGTTCGCAAAAAGGCTAACTTTCTCAGGCAGATTATACGGCTGTTAAATCTTGAGGGCATCGAGGTGTACAATGGGCGCATTGAAGACTTTGACCGGCATGCAGCCTTTGATTATGCAGTGAGCCGTGCCTTCTCAGAGCTGGGCATGTTCTGCCGTCTGGCCGAGCCATGTATAAAATCAGGCGGATCGCTGCTTGCCATGAAAGGAAGCGATGCAAAGGAGCATGCTGCCGCCCATGAGATGGCCGCCCGTGGGCTTGCCTGCACGGCAATTCATTCCTATGAGCTTCCTTTGCATAAAGGGCTGCGGTCGCTCATCATTATGCAAAAATGTTTCACGTGAAACATGCAGGCAGCGCTCCTAACAGCAAGTTTTTCTTCTTAAAAATGATTTTTTATGTTACATATTGAGAATCCATTTTGCTGGGGGTTTTTTGTGCTGAATGAAGCCGTGCGATTGCAGGTTCTCGGAATGCAACCGGGCTTTTTATATAGTCCCGACCGTCTCCCGATTTAATATATATATACTTATAAGATAGCGATTGCGCATGGCGGCAAAAACAATCTGCGTTGCAAATCAGAAGGGCGGGGTGGGCAAAACCACAACCGTCATTAATCTCAGCACCTCGCTTGCCCTGTGCGGTAAAAAAACGCTTATTGTTGATATTGATCCGCAGGGCAATGCCGGCAGCGGCCTTGGCCATGGCCAGGGCGCGGAAGACCATCCGACGATCTATGATGCTCTTGTGGAAGGTAAGCCCATGGGCTCGGTGGTTCAGAAAACACCCATAGCGAATCTTTTTTTAGCCTGTTCAAACATTGATCTCACGGGCGCGGAAATTGAGCTTGTGTCTATGCCCGAGCGTGAATTCAGGCTCCGAAAATGTCTGGATCAGGTGAGGGGCGATTTTGACTTCATCATTATAGATTGCCCGCCGTCGCTGGGGCTGCTGACAATCAATTCGCTCGTTGCCTCAGATTCCGTGCTCATACCGCTGCAGTGCGAATACTACGCCCTTGAGGGTCTGAGCCAGCTTTTGAATACCATCAAGCGTGTCAAGGCCAGCCTTAATCCCGAGCTTGCTCTTGAAGGGATATTGCTGACCATGTATGATAAGCGCAACAATCTGTCACGCGAGGTGGCGGAAGATATTATGAAGCATTTTTCAACCAAGGTCTTTAAAGTAGTGGTGCCGCGCACGGTGCGGCTTGCTGAATGTCCCAGTCATGGCAAGCCCATTTATTTTTATGATAAACAGTCGGTGGCTACTCAGTGTTATCTTGATCTGGCCCGGCAGGTTCTTGAACGCTCCGGCATGGCGGTTGCTGAAACTGGTGCGGTTGCTGCGATAGAGCAGAACTAAGCGTACCAGCTCAGGCTGATAGGCTATAGGGGTTTAGGCTGCAGCAGGAAAGCTTTGCCACGGCGGACTGCGGCGATTGCTTCTTCTACGCAGATTTGTACATATAGTAAATATGTGCCTGTAGCCGAGACAAATTCGGCTGGATTACAACTAAACGGGGAATTGTATGTCATCGAAATTAAAAGGACTTGGCCGGGGCATCGGGGCGCTTATTCCGGAAGGAGAGGCAATACTTTCCCCGGCGCCCACAGGGGTTCAGCAGGCAAGCATAGATCATATTCGGGTGAATCCCTTTCAGCCCCGCAAAATATTTGCCGAAAAGGCCATAGCTGAGCTTGCGGCCTCTATAAAGTCAAAAGGCGTGCTGCAACCGCTGCTGGTCAAGAAAGACGGTACCGGCTATCAGCTGATTGCCGGAGAGCGCCGTTTGCGGGCTGCTCTCAAGGCGGGGCTGCAGACCGTGCCGGTTATTGTCAAGGATGTCAATGAGCAGGATGTGCGGGAAATCGCGCTTATTGAAAACCTGCAGCGCGAAGATCTGAACGTTATTGAAGAGGCCGAGGCCTATCACAGCCTCATCGGCAGTTATGGCTATACCCAGGAGGTTCTGTCTGAAAAGGTCGGCAAAAGCCGCAGCGCCATAACCAATGCGCTCAGGCTTTTGAAGCTTTCAAATACTATAAAGGCCGATCTTATGGCTGGCTCCATTGATATGGGGCATGCACGCGCCTATCTGGGGCTTGAAACCGTGGCCGCGCAGGAGGCGGTGCATAAATCGGTTATACAAAAAAGCCTTTCCGTCCGGCAGACTGAAGCGCTGGTAAAAAAGCTGAAAGATGCTGCAGACGGAAAAAAGACCATAAAGCGGCTCGATAAAGCAACAGATGCTCAGCATGAGTATCTGGCAAGCCAGCTTCAAAAAAAGCTGGGCACGAGGATTCATATTAAAAGCAGTGGCGAGAAGGGCAAGATAGTCATTGATTATTGCTCTCAAGAAGAGTTTGAACGAATTTTTGATATGTTAAGAGGTTAGTCAATAATGTCAAATCAGGAAGATAACGAAACAGAATATACTGCCGACAGCATCAAGGTGCTTGAAGGGCTCGAGGCAGTGCGCAAGCGACCCGCCATGTATATCGGCAGCACGGATTCTGCAGGCCTGCACCATCTGGTCTATGAAGTGGTCGACAACTGCATCGACGAGGCCATGGCCGGACACTGCGACACCATCAATGTGGTCATTAATCTTGATAACAGCGTATCGGTCACCGATAATGGACGCGGCATCCCGGTTGACATGCATCCGACGGAGAAGATTTCCGCTGCCGAGGTCGTTTTGACCATGCTGCATGCGGGCGGCAAGTTCGATCACTCCTCCTATAAGGTATCGGGCGGGCTGCACGGCGTGGGCATATCGGTTGTGAATGCGCTTTCCGAGCATCTTGAGCTTGAAATCTGGCGCGACAGGCAGGTTTACTACCAGGTCTATGAACGCGGCGTACCGAAGGCGCCACTGGAAGTCACGGGCACCACAAAGCGCAAAGGCACAAAAATTATTTTTAGACCCGATTCCCAGATTTTTGAGATGACTACGTTCAGCTTTGATATTCTCTCAAACAGGCTTCGCGAGCTTGCCTTTCTCAACAAGGGCATCGTCATAACCATTGAGGATGAGCGCACCGAGAAAAAGCATGAATTCTGCTATAAGGGCGGCATTATCTCCTTTGTCGAATACCTTAACAAGAACAAGAATATTCTCTACCCCAAGCCTCTCTATGTTACGGGCGAGAAGGATAATATTATTATAGAGCTTGCATTTCAGCACAATGACAGCTACTCGGAAAACATTTTTACCTATGCCAATAATATCAATACGCATGAAGGCGGCAGCCATCTTGTCGGGTTTAAATCAGCGCTGACGCGTACGATTAACACCTATGCTCAGACTGCGCGCCTTGGAAAGACGTTCAAGGGCAGCCTGGACGGCGATGATATCCGCGAAGGGCTCACCTGTGTTATCAGCATCAAAATACCGGAGCCCCAGTTCGAGGGTCAGACCAAGACCAAGCTCGGCAACAGCGAGGTTAAGGGAATTGTAGAGAGCCTGGTCAATGAAAAGCTTGCCGTGTTTCTTGAAGAGCATCCAGCCGTTGCCAATAAGATTCTTGAGAAGGCCATGGATGCGTCGCGGGCGCGCGAGGCGGCGCGCAAGGCAAAAGAACTGACGCGGCGCAAATCGGTCCTGGACGGCGGTTCGCTGCCCGGCAAACTTGCAGACTGCCAGGAGAAGGACCCGGCATATTCGGAGCTGTACCTGGTTGAGGGTGATTCGGCCGGCGGCTCTGCCAAGCAGGGTCGCGACCGTAAGAATCAGGCCATTTTGCCGCTGAAAGGAAAGATTCTCAATGTTGAGAAGGCCCGCTACGACAAGATGCTGCAAAATGACGAAATCAGAACGATTATCACGGCCCTGGGCACCAGCATCGGCAAGGATGATTTCAACGTGGCAAAGCTGCGCTATCACCGCATCGTTATCATGACCGATGCCGATGTCGACGGATCGCATATCCGAACCCTGCTGCTCACCTTCTTTTTTCGCCAGATGCCCGAGATCATTGAGCGCGGCCATCTCTATATAGCGCAGCCGCCACTGTTCCGGGTGAAGCGCGGAAAGTCCGCCCAGTATATTGATAATGAAGATGCCCTTGAAAATTATCTGCTTGAGTGCGGCATTGACAGCATCAAGGTCTGCACAAGCTTAAACCCATCGGGTATCACCGGCCCCAGGCTTTTGCAGCTGACCAAGCGGGCCATACAGTTTGAAAAAACGCTGGCGAAGCTTCAGAAAAGGGGCCTTGATAAAAACATACTGAGCGCTCTTGCCCTTGAGGGCAGCTACACCAAAGAGAGCCTGAAAGAGCGCTCGCGGGCTGAGGCGCTGGTGGAGCTGCTGCAGCATCATTCAAGCTTTTTTTATGACTATATTACACCCGCAGAGGCCGAGATCGTTCAGGATGAAGAGCACAACTGCCTTGCCGTAAAATGCCGGATCAATATGAATGGCACAATGCGGGATATGGTGATCGATTTCGAGCTTCTGATTTCTCCGGACATGGAGGAACTTAAAAAAATAGCCAGCCATTTAAAGACCATGGGCGCGCCGCCTTTTACGATCGATGAGGGCGATAAGCAGAAACAGGTTGCCACGCTCTATGAGCTGTTTCAGTTCATACTTGAGCGGGGCCGCAAGTCGCAGGATATCCAGCGGTATAAAGGGCTGGGTGAAATGAACCCGGAGCAGCTGTGGGAAACAACCATGGATCCGGTCAACCGCCGCATGCTGCAGGTGAGGATTGAAGACGGGGTAGAGGCTGATGATGTGTTTACCGTGCTCATGGGCGATCAGGTTGAGCCGCGGCGCGACTTTATTTACAGTAATGCTTTGCGGGTTACCAATCTTGATATATAATTATATTTATATATAAATTATATGCTTTGGAGATGAAATGAAAAATTTAGCTATTATTGCCGCCATTATCGGTGTTCTCGGGTTAGCCACACAGTGTTGTGCCCTTGAAGAAAAGCCCCTGTTTGACAATGAAACGCTGCTGGATAATATAACTCTGTCGACTCCTGCGGCGCAGCCGGTGCCCCGGAAGATGCGTATCTCGGAGCGTTTCGGCAGAAGCATGTCAAACATCTTCTTTTCTCCTCTTGAGCTGCCGGCGCAGATGTATATTCGCGCCACATACCAGGAGGACAAAAACGATAATCCTTTTGCCGTTACCGGCGGCCTGATAGAAGGCATACCCATGGGCGCACTGGTCTATTTCCCCTGGCGCCTGTATGCCGGTCTTGTCGACCTGTTTACGCTCTGGACGCCCCTGTGCGATAGAGCGCTCATTACTCCTGAATATCTTTCTTTCTCGCCGAAGGCACTGGATAACAGCCCCCTGCTGCTTGATAACAACCCGCAAGCCGCCAAGAAGGGCCAGAAGTAGTATCGCGGGTTCAGGGGTACAGCAGACAGAAGCCATTTTTGTAGAGACAATTTTTGAATTGTCTCTACTTTTTTAAAGCCGGATAACCGGCAAAAGCTTATTATAGACTGATAGAACGCACTGTATGCAACAGATTCGCAATTTCAGCATTATCGCCCATATCGACCATGGCAAATCTACCCTTGCCGACCGGCTTATACAGCATGCCGGGCTCTCCAATGACCGGCAGTTCCGCGATCAGATCCTTGACAATATGGACATCGAGCGCGAGCGCGGCATCACCATCAAAAGCCAGAACTGCGCCCTCAACTATACGGCAAAAGACGGCAAAGAATATCATCTGAACCTTATCGATACGCCGGGCCATGTTGACTTTTCCTATGAGGTGTCCCGTGCCCTGGCATCATGCGAAGGCGTGCTGCTGCTTGTGGATGCCGCGCAGGGCGTGGAGGCCCAGACCCTGGCCAATCTTTATGCCGCCATGGAGCATAATCTTGAAATAATCCCGGTCATCAATAAAATCGATTTGCCCGCAGCCGACGTAGAGCGTGTGAAAGAAGAGATTATGGACGAGCTTGGGCTTGATGCCGAGGCAGCGCTTAAGTGTTCGGCCAAAGCAGGCATCGGCATCGATGAGATATTCGAGGCCATAGTCGAGCGCATTCCGCCGCCCACGGGCGATCCGGCCGCGCCCCTGCAGGCGCTTATCTTTGACGCCAACTATGATCCTTTTCGCGGCACGGTTATTAGCTGCCGCATTTTTGAAGGTACGATAAAAGCAGGCGACATCATTCGCTTCATGTCAAACGGCGCCACGTATAAAGTCGAGGACGTGGGGGTATTTCGCCTGAAGCTTGAAAAGCACAAGCAGCTGTCAGCCGGCGAGGTGGGCTATATCATCGCGGGCATCAAGACCGTGAGCGACACGCGCGTGGGCGATACGATAACCAATGATGCCAATCCGGCTGCCACCGCAGTGCATGGTTTTGTCGAGCCAAAGTCCATGGTGTTTTCATCGGTCTATCCCATATCATCAGATGACTACCCATCGCTCGTGGAAGCGCTTGAAAAATACAAGCTAAATGATGCGGCCCTGGAATATGAGAAGGACTCATCGGCCGCTTTGGGTATGGGATTCCGCTGCGGCTTTCTGGGCCTGCTGCATCTTGAGATCGTGCAGGAGCGCCTTGAGCGCGAGTTCAACCAGTCGATCATTATGACCGCCCCGAGCGTGCAATACAAGTTTACCCTTAAAAACGGCCAGAACATTATTGTCGATAACCCGCAGTATTACCCCGACCCAACGACAATCGACATTGCCGAAGAACCGTATGTGAAAATTTCCATTATCATTCCCGAGCGGTACATGGGCGTGGTGATGAAGCTGTGCATGGATCGCCGGGGCCTCAACTCGAAATTTCACTATCCCTCGACAGGCCGCATCGAAATCAATTTTGAAATGCCCCTTGCCGAGATTGTTTACGATTTCTACGACCGCCTCAAAAGCGTAACGCAGGGCTATGGCTCTTTTGACTATGATTTTATCGGCCACCGCGAAAGCGAACTGGTGAAGGTGGAAATACTGGTGAACCACGAGCCCGTTGACGCCCTCTCCATTATCGTGCACAAGGAAAATGCACGGGCCAGGGGTTTGCAGATCTGCGAGCGGCTGGAAAAAGAAATCCCGCGCCAGATGTTTAAGATCATCATCCAGGGCGCCATCGGCGGCACCATCATAGCCCGCTCCACCATCAACCCCTACCGCAAAGACGTGACCGCCAAATGCTATGGCGGCGACATAAGCCGTAAGCGCAAGCTTCTTGAAAAACAGAAGGAAGGTAAAAAGCGCATGAAGATGGTCGGCAATGTGGAAATTCCGCAGAAGGCGTTTGTCTCGGTGTTAAAGAGCGTTGAGGATTAGCCGGCTGTTGAAAAACGCCCATCTGTCCCGCTGGAGCGGGATTGCGCTCATCATGCTTCACTGCGGCGTACGACAAGTACGCCTCATTTCGCAGGCTATCGCGCGCCTTGCATCTGAGCATTTTTGAACAGCCTGTGCAGGTATATTTTGAGCTGTTTGAGCAGCATGTAGGTCGGGCAAAGTGAAACGTGCCCAACAAACCATATGATGCAATCAAATAAATTCAGGGAATCCGCCACAACGGATTCCTTTTGTTTTTGAAATTCAAAAAGTTTTACATTTTAAGACGAAAGCACATTTTCCATGGACAAAGAAAAAATACGGCAACTCATTATAAAGAAACTGACCGAAGACCTTACGATATTGCTGCAGGCTGCCAGAGCGGCCCATGCCGCATCCGTTCATGAAGAAACCAGAGCTGAAAGTGAATATGACACGCTCTCTTTGGAAGCATCCTATATTGCCCAGGGTCAGGCTAACCGCGCCAGGGAGATACAATTCGCCCTGGAATCCTATAAAAATCTCGCCCTGAAAAAACTCGGCGAAGACAGCGGTATATGCCTGTCTGCGCTCGTGCTGCTTGCGGCAGAAGATGCCCCGGCCATGAGGGTTTTTGTGGGCCCGGAAGCAGGCGGTCTGAAGGTTGTGCATGAGGGAGCGGAAATAATTGTTATTACGCCCGCCGCGCCTTTGGGGCAAGCACTGATTGGAAAATGCGTCGGCGACCTGGTGCAGCTGCGCACCGGCAAGACCGAGCGGGAGTTAGAGATTATAGAGGTGTGGTAGAAGCCGCACGACGAGCCAACGGACCTTCGGGTATTAGCGGGAATCAGCCTGTAGGTCGGGCAAAGTGAAACGTGCCCGACAATCTTCTGCAATCGATTGAAGGCTTAAGACAAATGCCTTTACGGCGGCGAATTCAAAAGAAGAAAAGGCCGTGAAGATAATCCGCATGTGGACGCATTATGAGTGATGCCGGCCTTTGATCAAACAGTTTTTTCCGCCCCCCCCCCGCTTAAACCCCCTGCATAGCATGCTTTATTCGACCAAAGCAGGCCGAATGGTTTATTTATTATTTTTAGCAAATCAAAAAAAATAATCAGTAGTTAAATCAAACAGTTAAACATTTAATGAGCACCGATATCCCTTAAATACATTGATAAAGAAGCAAATTATACGAACTAACAAAATCGAATGATTCAACAAACTCTAAAATTTTTTATTGACAACTTAAAAAAGAAAGCCTATACTCCTTTCATATAGAAACGGTGCCGATAAAAAGCCCGTGCGCTAACACGGGCTAACTCGGCAACCTTAACCGGCAGGCAAAACCTGTCTGGTGGCTAAAGTCGCTTCGCACAAAAAAAGTATACTCTGGCCGCCTGTTCAAGTCAAGCCTGCCAAAACACCACTCAAAAAGGAGTAGAAATGGCAGCAGAAGGCAAAGTAACAGTTACAGGAGCATCAGGAACGCAGTATGAATTTGAGGTTTATCCTTGGGGAACATCGTTCAAGCCGCTTGGCGGTGTATATCTTGTGCTCAAAAAGAAGCTATTGGCCGATTATGATTTGTTATATATTGGCCAGACGGGTGATCTGTCAGAACGTTTCGACAATCACCACAAGGCGGACTGTTTCAATAGAAACGGTAAAACGCATATCGCTATCAGATTGGAAGAATCCGAACAAAGACGGCTCAACATTGAGACGGACCTGATTCGGAACTACAAAACTAGTTGTAACGATCAGTAGGAAAGGAGCCGGGCAGCGCTATGAGCACAAAAAACGTTTGCATTAAAGACTGCGCCACGGTGCTGCCCGGCTATTCCGCTAAAACTGCACTTAACCATGACCCTAAAGGATCTGTTCAAGTAATAACTGCACAGCATCTAACACGCGGGGAGACATACCAGTATAAGCAAGAGCATATAATGCTTATAGCCCCCCCCCGTTTCCATGAAAAATATCTTGTTGAGCCCGGCGATACCCTTTTCATGTCCCGTGGCGCAAACAACTATGCCGTGCTCATTGAGTCGGTTCCGCAGCCGGCCATAGCACCCTTAACCTTTTTTATACTGAAACCAAAATCCGGCGTTGTGCCGGGGTATCTCGCCTGGTGTCTTAATCAGGAACCAGTAAAAGCAAAACTGGGCGAAATGCGCATGGGCGCAGGTACGCCCATGATTCCCCGCAAGGAATTTGGAGAAATCATAATCCCGCTGCCGCCGCTTGCGGCGCAGCAGCGCATTGCGACCCTTGCCGAGCTTCAGACAAAAGAAAAATTTTTATTAAAGCAGCTAGTCGAGGAAACGGAACGACTGCACGCCATAACAGGCAGGCAACTTCTTACTAACCGGATTCATGGCAAACAGGAGTAACTAAATTATGGCGACACAAATCACTCAGCAAGAAATCAACGATATGCTTTGGAGGGCCTGCGATAGTTTTCGGGGCACTATCGATGCCACGGAATACAAGGATTACATCCTGACGATGCTGTTCGTGAAATACATCTCGGACGTATGGCAGGATCACTACGATGAGTACAAAAAAAAATTCGGTAAAGATGAAGAAACCATACGCCGCCGGATGGAGCGGGAGCGCTTTGTGCTGCCGGAAGAGGCGTCTTTCTATTTTCTCTACGATAACCGCGAAGCGCCGAATGTGGGCGAGCTTATTAATATTGCTCTTGAAAAGATCGAAATGGCCAATAAGGCCAAACTCATCAATGTTTTTCGTAATATCGACTTCAACTCAGAATCCCGCCTTGGCAACGCGCGTCAAAGAAACCGTATACTAAAACACATGCTGGAAGACTTCGGCAACCCACGCCTGAATCTCCGGCCCAGCCGTATCGGCAATCTTGACATTATCGGCAGCGCCTATGAATATCTCATCGGTCGCTTTGCCGCAGATGCAGGGAAAAAAGCGGGTGAATTTTACACGCCGCCGGAAGTTTCAATACTGCTTGCGCAACTGCTCGACCCAAAACCCGGCGAGCGTGTTTGCGACCCAGCACCAGGCTCGGGTTCTTTGCTTTTAAAATGTGCAAACTATGTAAAAACAACCTATGTCAGCGATGATTGCGCACTGTTTGGGCAGGAAGCAATCAGCAGCACTTGGGCATTGTGCATGATGAACATGTTTTTGCACAATGCAAACAGCCCGCGCATAGAATGTGGCGATACGCTTCTTGAGCCCAAGTTGCTTGAGAAAGATAAGCTCATGCGCTTTGAAGTGGTGGTGGCTAATCCGCCGTTCTCGCTGGACAAGTGGGGCGCTGATAAAGCAGATGAAGAGATGAAACGTTTCAACCGTTGGCACCGGGGAGTTCCGCCCAAAAGCAAAGGCGATTATGCCTTCATCAGCCACATGGTCGAAACCACGACACAGAACACCGGCCGGGTTGGCGTTGTTGTTCCGCATGGTGTTCTTTTTCGTGGCGGTTCAGAAGGGGCTATTCGCAAGGCCTTCATTGAAGAAAACCTGCTTGATGCTGTTATCGGCCTGCCGCCTAATCTCTTTTTCGGCACCGGCATCCCGGCAGCCATTCTCGTCTTCCGCCGCGACCGTGGCAACCGCACTGATGTACTATTTATCGATGCAAGCCGTGAATTTGAGAGCAGCAAAAATCAGAATAAACTCCGCGAAGATGTGGAAGTGGCCAAAATAGTCGACACCTATTGTGCTCGAAAGACCATTGACAAATATGCCTATCTTGCCACACGCGATGAAATCCGCGAGAACGACTACAACCTCAATATTCCCCGCTATGTGGATACGTTTGAGGAGGAACAGGAGATAGACATTACAACCGTTCAGGAAAAAATAACTGGCATAGAAAAGGAGCTTGTCGCCGTGCGTAAGCAGATGGCAAGTTGCCTAAAAGATCTGGGATTATAGTGACCGTTAATCGAGAGGATTCCTTTACATCGATGAAGACCAATAAAATAGCTTCAATTTTAAAAAAGTGGAAACATGATCGATAAAAAATGGCAAACTAAAAAGCTTGAAGAATTAATTTCCATAAAGCATGGCTTTGCTTTCAAAAGTGAATTTTTTAGCAATCATGGGAATTATGTATTGTTGACCCCTGGAAATTTTTACGAATCCGGTGGATTTAGAGATATTTGTGATCAAAAAAAATACTACACAGGGCCTTTTCCTCAAGAATATTTATTAAGCCACGGGAGCCTGCTTATTGTAATGACAGAGCAAGCCCCTGGACTTTTAGGAAGTGCTATCATTATTCCTAGAAGTGGCAAGTATTTGCACAATCAACGATTAGGCCTAGTAATAATTGCAGACCCTCAGACAATTTATAGCGAATTTCTTTTTCATCTTTTCAACTCCCCGCTTTTAAGAAAGCCGATTTCCGAAACCGCATCAGGCACTAAAGTCAGACATACATCGCCAACAAGGATTTGTGAAATTTTTATAGATATTCCTTCATTGTTAGAACAAGAAAGAATTGCAGCAATACTTTCAAAATGGGACCGGGCTATTGACCTTACCGAACAAAGAATAACAGCCAAGCAGGAACGCCGGACATGGCTCATGCAGCAGCTTTTGTCTGGCAAGAGACGACTGCAAGGATTCGGCAAACGATGGCGGGAAGTTAACATAAAAGAATTATTTGAGCCAGTTCGTCGAAAAAACACTATTGGAGCAACAAGAGTTCTAACTGCATCTGGAGAGCACGGCTTAGTTGATCAAACAGACTACTTTAATCGTTCCGTTGCGGGGGATGCCCTGGAAAACTATTTTTCACTGCGGCGTGGTGAGTTTGCCTATAATAGAAGTTCAATGAATGGTTATCCATACGGTGCAATCAAACGACTGGATGAATATGATGATGGCGTGCTCTCAACTTTGTACATCTGCTTCAAACCTGCTTCTGGTGACGTTTTCTCAGACTACTACAAGCATCTTTTTGAAGGAGGCGTCCTCAATAGTCAGCTCAGAATGATAGTACAGGTAGGAGCAAGAGCACACGGTTTGCTAAACGTCACAGTCCATGATTTTTTTTCACTCAGGGTTCCGTGCCCGCCAATAGAGGAGCAACGTAAGATCGCAGGTGTAATAGATGTTGCCGAGCGCGAACTCAATCTTCTTCATGCTCAGCTTGATGCCCTTAGGGATCAGAAGAAAGGTCTGATGCAGCAGCTACTTACCGGGAAGCTACGGGTGAAAATATAGATGAGGGGGTAATCATGACACGAGATTTATTTCAAGAAGGTGGCCCATATAATATTCGAAAGACAGGCCAAAGCTCATATTCAATGGAAGTCCGCATTCCCCCAGATGAGCATGGCCGCACTGGCAGGGAATGCCCGCAAGATGAATGTGCCCCCGGCTATTTTAAAGTGAAAAATGGTACTGGTATTACAGAAGGGCAAACTTTTGCATACTGCCCCTACTGCCGATTCGAAGCAGAGCCCAGTGATTTCACCAGCGAAGAACAGCTAAACTATGCCAAGAAAATTTTGGCCAGGGAGGCGGGAATAGCCATAGGCAAAATATTCAAAGATTCGCTGGGGTTTGGCAGTACAGGTAAGAAAAAAATTGGTGGCAGTTTTCTTTCCGTGGAGATGAGCTATAAAGAGGGCCAGCCAAGGCATGTGCATGTACCTTTTGAGGAAGAGGTCTTGCGGACAGTAGTTTGCCCTCGATGTGGGCTTGACCATGCGGTTTTTGGCTTGGCGGTGTGGTGCTCTGATTGCGGCGAAGATATTTTCATGGAACATGTGAAAGCCGAATATGAAGTCATCCGGGTTATGCTTGCCGACATTGATAGAAGGCGCAATGACCTTGGGCCACGCATCGCAGCTCGTGATTTGGAAAATTGTCTGGAGGATACGGTTTCTATTTTTGAGGCCGTATTAAAGGCCATGCTGACCCGCTATCTGAAAGAATCCGGTGAAACGGAGGAAAATATTCAAAAACTTTTTAGCGCACGAATAAGAAACGGCTTCCAAAGCCCAAAAAGAAGTATGGCTATTATAAAAAACCGAACGCAGGCCGAACTGTTTGAGGGTTTTTTAGAAGATAAAATTGAATTTCTGGCTTCCACTTTTGATAAACGGCACCCAATAACCCACAATCTCGGTGTAATGGATAAAAAATATTTGGCCAGCGCCATTGAGGCTGAACGAGAAGGTCGGGAAGTAAGAATTACAAAAGAAGAAATAGAAGAAGCCATAAAATTATCTATTGAGGCATTATCAGGCCTGCATTCCCGGATGTTTTGCAATCAAACCACACATGAGTAAAAAAATGAAAAAAAGTTTTGCTTCTGAGAATAACCAGTGCTATATAGAAGGTAACACACCTGCCACGCCTCTCGCCCCTCTTTATGAGGAGATGACGCGTACCAATGGCAGGTTTTTTATTTTTGTTTCCCGCGGGGGTTGGCTATCATGACCATCCCCTATACAAAACCCGCTCTTACGTACCCTCAGCAGCTCGATCTGCTCATCAGCCGCGGTCTTATCATAGCAGACCGTGCCACCGCCGAAACGATCCTTTCCCGAATAAGCTATTACCGTTTTAGCGCCTATTGCCTGCCATTCAAGAACAGCCTTGATCAATTTAATGAAGGCACAACATGGGATACTATCATAAACCTCTACGAGTTTGACCGTCAGCTGCGGCTGCTCGTAATGGATGCACTGGAGCGGGTGGAGGTGGCTATAAGGACCGCTGTCACATATACCCTTGCCCATGCATATGGGGCTTTCGGGTATCAGGATGCGGGGAACTTTCGACACAGGTTCAATCATGCGCAGTGGCTCGAAAAATTGACCGGTGAGATAGAAAAAAGCCATGAGACCTTCATTCAACATTTTCACAATAAGTATGACGGATTTCCCCGCCTCCCCATCTGGATGGCATCAGAGGTGATGTCGTTCGGTTCTCTTTCACGGCTATATGAAGGTATGGAAGATAAAGATCAGCAACGCGTAAGTGCGCGACATGCTCTTCCGCATTTTGTGCTGAGATCGTGGCTCCGGAGCCTGAGTTTTATTCGTAATGTCTGCGCTCATCATTCGCGTCTCTGGAATCGCGAATTTGCCATAGCACCGCTAATGCCCCTGGCAAAACACGGATGGCCGCCGAATGAAATACCAAACCAGAAGCGTCTTTTTACTGTGTTGATTATGCTTCGTCATTTGATGGATGGCCAGTGTCTGGGGCAGGGATGGCAGGGCGAGGTTACACGCCTTATTGAGCCAATCGCATGCACTGACAATTTGAAAACTGTCATGGGGTTGCCCGATGGCTGGCAAACGCATCGGCGGTGGCTTAGCACGCCGGAAGGACGACTATGAACCTTTCCTATCTTGAAGACTTTGATTCAGTGATACCGGCAATTCAGGTTCTGCATGCGCTGGGCTGGAAGTATCTCAGCCGGGAAGAAGCGGTTAAGCTGCGCAATGGGCGGCTTGACCAGGTTGTGTTGCCGGAAGTGTTAAAGCCATGGCTGGCGGAAAACAACAGGATAGAAGTTAAGGGTGAGACACATTTATTCAGTGAAGCAAACATTGGCGAGGCCGTACGGCGGTTGACCGATGAACCGTATGACGGCCTAGTGCGGACAAATGAAAAAACCTATCATCTTCTGACCCTGGGAACAAGCCTTGATCAAACAATCGGAGGAGATCGCAAAGGACGTTCGCTACGCTACATAAACTGGCAAGAACCGAACAAAAATATTTATCATGTGACCAGCGAATTCGCCGTTGAACGGAGCCGCTCGCATGAGACAGCCAGGCCCGATCTTGTGCTGTTTGTAAATGGAATTCCCTTTGTGGTTATTGAATGCAAACGCCGCGATAAAGATCATCAGGCCGGGCAGAAACAGATTGAAGTTGCCATCGAGCAAATGATTCGCAACCAGAAAGATGATTATATTCCGCATCTTTTTCAGTTTGCACAACTGCTTTTCGGTTCTAGTGTAAATGAAACACGCTACGGCACAGTCGGAACACCGCGCAAGTATTGGAGTGTGTGGAAAGAAGAAGGAGGTTTTGACCAGGCCATACACGCCACAGCCAACCAGCGTTTGCCTGCCGATGTGGAGGCAAAACTTTTTGCTCCTTTGGAAGAAAAAGATGCTGAAGCGTACCGTGAGGCGCGTCAATATTTTAATAAATTATGGGCAAGCGGTGACCGGCTGCCCACTACTCAGGATCATACGCTTTGGGCGTTGTTAAGACCGGACCGGTTGCTGGAACTGGCCTATGGATATATTGTGTTTGATGCCGGAGTGCGCAAGATTGCCCGGTACCAGCAGTATTTTTCCGTCAAGCGGACGGTAGAGCGTGTAGTGCCCCTGCACGAAGGGCAGCGGCGGGGCGGCGTTATCTGGCACACTACGGGCAGCGGCAAATCACTGACTATGGTTATGCTTGCCAAGGCTCTGGCGCTGCATCCGGCCATCACCAACCCGCGCATAATTATTGTTACCGACCGCGTTGATCTTGACGATCAAATCTGGCGAACTTTTTCCGCTTGCGGTAAAGCGGCTGAGAAAGCCAATACGGGCGAGCATCTTGTGCGGTTGATTACCGAAGGAAAAGCCAGTGTCATCACAGCCATTATTAACAAGTTCACTACCGTTACAGCTAAATACGGCATTAAAAACGACAGCCCCAATATATTCGTTCTGGTTGATGAAAGCCACCGCACCAACTATGGCGCAACGGCTGCCCAAATGAGGCGGGTCTTCACCAATGCCTGCTATCTTGGATTTACGGGCACACCCCTGTTGAAGAATGAAAAAAGTACGGCTCGTAAATTCGGCGGGTTCATCCATTCTTACACAATGCGGCAGGCCGTTGAAGACGAGGCTGTAGCGCCACTTCTCTATGAAGGCAGAATGGCCCTTCTGGAACAAAACCATAAGGCTATGGATCTCTGGTTTGAGCGAATAACGGCCAAACTTAGTGAAGCCCAAAAAGCCGACTTGAAAAGAAAAATCATCGTAAAAGAGGCTGTTCCTAAAGCTGAGCAAAGACTGCGGCTTATTGCTTACGATATAAGCACTCATTACAGAGACAATTTTCAAGGAACCGGGTTTAAGGCTCAACTGGCTGCCGACTCTCGGCCGAGTGCAATTCTCTACCGTAAGTTTTTTAAAGAGTACGGCATGATTGACAGTGAAGTCATTATGTCGCAGCCTGACACGCGCAGCGGCCAGGAATCGACGGAAGAGGAAGATACTCCCGACGTGCATCTTTTCTGGGCCGAGATGCTGAAACGTTTCGGTTCGGAAGAGCGATATAACAAGGAACTGATAAGTTCCTTCGGACGGGAAGACGGTGTCGAGATTCTGATCGTTATCGATAAGCTGCTGACGGGTTTTGATGAGCCGCGCAATACCGTTCTCTACATTGATAAACAACTTCAAGAGCACAGTATTCTGCAGGCCATTGCACGGGTAAATCGTATTTATCCCGGAAAAGATTTCGGCTACATCATTGACTACCGGGGTATTCTGGGTAATTTAAACGAGGCCATGAACACCTATGATGCTCTGGGTGGTTTTGACACCGATGATGTTGATCTGTCGGGCGCTGTGACGGATACACACGCCGAAGTGCGCACACTGCCTCAGAAACATTCTGACCTTTGGGCTGCATTTAAAGAAGTGGGCAATAAACATGATAATGAGGCCATGGAACAGCACCTAGCACCGGAAGACAAACGGGAAACATTCTATGAAGCGTTGACGGCTTACCAAAAAACTCTATCGGTGGCTTTAGCAACAGAGCACTTTTACGATGAAACGCCCGCTGATCTGATAAAAACCTATAAAGATGACCTGAAACGGTTTTGGAGTTTGCGAATGTCGGTCCAGCAGCGATACTCCGAAGCAATTGATTACAGCCAGTATGAAAAACAGATTTTAAAGGTGATGGACAGTCACATTCAAGCGCCAGAAATTGAGGTCGTGACCGAACAGGTAAACATATTTGATGTTGAGGCATTTGATAAAGAAGTTGAAAAACGTATCGGCCCTGCGGCTAAAGCCGACACTATCGCAAGCCGTCTGATAAAAACAGTTCATGAAAAAATTGATGAAGACCCGGTTTTTTACAAAAAATTTGCCGATTTAGTCCAAAAGGCAATTGATGATTATCGTGAAAAACGGATTACGGATGCAGACTATCTCCGGCAGGTGACTGAGTTCATGACAACCGTACGGCAGGGTCATGAAACTGAGTTACCCAAACAGCTTACCTACTACCGGGAGGCACCGGCATATTATGGAGTAGTAGGCGAGACTCTGGCAAGCTATACGGTTAAATCGGGCCAGCACAAGCAAAATGCGGCGGAAATTGCTATTGCTATTGAAGAGATTATCGGCAAACTCAAGCGCAGGGATTGGGCTACCATGGATGATGTGCAGAAAGAAATGCAGAATGCCATAGATGATTACTTGCTTGAGGCGCGCGGCAAATACGGCATTAGTTTTTCGACAGCTGATATGGATTCCATCATTGAGAAATGTCTCTCCATAGCCAAAAAACTATCGGGCAAATAATGGAACTACAGTTAGACAGCATTAAGTGGGGAACACTTGATATTCCTTATAAGTACGGTTTTTCTCAGCGTAAGACTTTTGCTTTAAGCGTTCACCCTGATTTGTCTGTAACAGTCAAAGCTCCTTTAGGCTATAACGCTAAAGACATACAAAGCTTTGTGAGACGGCGGGGGGGGTGGATCAGCAGGGCGTGGCGTGATTTTGAGCAGTATTTACCAAAACAGCCTCAGCGACGGTACATAAGCGGAGAAACACATCGCTATCTGGGGCGTCAATACCGACTCAAAGTTCAACAGGGCGACACCGATTCAGTAAAATGCCTGAGAGGTTATTTGTGGGTAACAACAAAAAAAAAGTCGACCTCGGAACGGGCAAAAATTCTTCTGGATGGCTGGTATCGAGCCCATGCGAAAGAAATCTTTCAGGAGCGGTTGTTAGTTTGCCATCAAAAAACATCACGCGAAGCAATACCTCTGCCCACTCTTCAAATTAAACAAATGGTAAGCCGTTGGGGTAGTTTTTCACTTGCGGGCCGCATTACTCTGAATCTGGAACTTATCAAAGTTCCGAAAGAATGCATAGACTATGTGATTCAACATGAGCTATGCCATTTTAAGGTGAAACATCACAGTCCGAAATTTTGGAAACTTATGCAAAATGTGATGCCGGATTTTGAGGAGCGTAGAGGAAAACTGAACTTGTACGCAGAGTAGATTAAGAACAACTACGGGTGAAACTAGGGGACGTCCATGAATAAATCAATAACTGATTTCAAAAGCCCAAGAGTTACCGAATTAGTGAGCTAGTACAACTGTGCCTCATTAAGATAGAGTGCGCACCGAGACCCCGGCCATCAAGCGCTATAGAGCCCGTACAGAACTTTTATCAATAAAAATTCTACCAAACAACAAACTGCGTGACAAATTTATTTAAACTTGCAATAAATGTTTGAGGCTGAAGTCTCGGCAGAAACCAAAATCCGTTGCACGGCAAAAGAAAAAATAAGGGGGAGCTGGAAACGGGGAATTGATTTTTAAGCACGTCGACTCCTATCAACAAAGCCCCTTTCCTCACTCTGCGCTTTGCCTGGCCAATGGACCTTATTTTATTATTATGGAGAAAAGCATGAAAAACAGAACCTTAGGCAATGGCTTTATTTTTTTTATGCTGGCTGTTTTGTGCATGAGCATTTTTTTCGGCTGCAGCAGAGATAAATTCTTTAAGCAGCCAAAGCTCAGGATAATAAGCGCCGAGCTGCTTGAGCTGCCGGCGGAGCTCACGAAGCTGCAGGTTACGGCCAAGGTGATCAATCAGGACAGGAAGGCGGCAACGGTTAAGAAGATAACCTATACGGTGCGCTTCACGGATGACAATATCACCTCTGAGCAGATGCAGTATGAAGAAAATATTGAGATTGGCGGAATGGACAATGTTACACAGACTTTTCCCCTGACAATTAAGACTGCGGGAGCGGTCAAGCTTCTCAAAAAGCTTGAGCAGGGCCAGACGCTTGCCTATGAGGTAACCGGGGAGTTTGTCATCGAAAACGCCCTGGTCGGAACTATAACCCTGCCTTTTTCGGTAGCAGGAGAAGCCCTTGTTGAGATTGGTTATGAGAGCTTTTTTCAGCAGCCCCTCGTGGCGGTGAACAATTATGCGGTCAAGCACATAAACTTCAGCGGCTTGCCGCTGCCCCTTCCCGTGTCCGTTGATATGACGGCAGACATTACCGTAACAAATTTGTCGGTCTATGGCGCAACCATATCAGAAGTGGAGTATCTGGTTAAAGTAAACGGCATAGCGGCTGTACAATCCGAGACCTATGGAGATGATGCTGCAGAGCCGGAATTGACACTCGGGCCCTTTGATAATGACGCCGGCAATCCATCTGACACTGAAATACTTGCGGCAATGCCCTTTACCATGCCAGCAAGTGTTGCCACACTGTTTATCGGAAAGAGCGGGCAGAATGTTTCAGTCAACTATGAGGTGATCGGCACTTTTACGGCCACAGCCACTATCGGCCTTGAGGAAATAGAGTTTAATCTGCCCTTGAATGTGGCCGGCACAACAATGGTGGCCGTGCCCTAGCAGGCTGTTGAAAAACGCCCTGCCGTTGCCGGCAGGGTGCTGCTGATGCGTCAAGGAGTATCTCGCCCAGATGAGGGTTCTTTCACAAGCGTTAATAAAAACCCGGTGCACGCCTTTTTCAAGAGTCTCTCCGTTGAAGCTTGGAAAATAGGGACAGTCACCTATTATTTGCATTCCCAGGGCGGTTATGATAGAAGAAAAGCATGCCACGACTAGCCAGAATCATCGCAGATAACTACCCCTGCCATATAACGCAGCGGGGCAATAATCGTCAGGATATTTTTTTTGATGATGAGGACAGGTCTTCCTATCTCGTATTTCTCAAATCACTTACTGAAAAATACAAAGTCAGGATTTTGGGATATTGTCTGATGACAAATCACGTGCATCTTGTAGTAATGCCGCAGGAGGGGGCGCTGCTTGCCAAGGCCATTGGCCAGGCGCATTACAGATACACACAGTACTTCAACAAAAAGTACAAACGCAGCGGCCATCTCTGGCAAAACCGGTTTTACTCCGTTATTCTCGAAGCGATGCACCTGGTAAGCGCCATGCGATATATTGAACGCAATCCTGTTCGTATTGGAACGGTCAAGCAGCCGGAGCAGTACCTGTGGTCGAGCGCCAAGGCGCATATTGAAGGCAAAGCGCGTGATGACCTGCTTGACATGCAAACCTGGCATAAGCTTGTCGAAAGTTGGGGGTGGAAGCAGGTATTGAGGGGGCCAGGAGAGGAAGATGCAGAAACACTGCGCAGGCATACTATGACCGGCAGGCCATACGGCTCTGATCGATTTATAAAAAAACTGGAGCGGCGGTTTGATCGCAGACTCAGCGCTTTACCCGTTGGCAGGCCGCGAAAAAGAAAGCAGAAGGACACGTTTTAATGGGAGGCTGTTGCCCCTATTGACTTATTTACTAAAGAATATGGACAAATAGCATACAAAAGGAATACCCGAAATGCTGGTCACGACCAAACTCACCTGTACAGATAATCTGCCACTTACCTGTTCACGTTCAGGTACCTGCTGTCATGGCAAAACGGTCCGGCTGAACCCTTGGGAACTGGCTTGTCTGGCTGAAGCAAAAGAACTGACCCCGAGGGCTTTTCGTGATCGTTACTGCGATTTTGGTGGCATCGATTTGCGTTTTGATGGTGCACCTGGCTGGAAACAGCAGCCGGGGTGCAGCCAGTATGTACTTGATTTTGGATGCAGCGTATATTTGGGGCGCCCATTGGCCTGCCGGTTATATCCTCTTGGTCGCCAAAGACAGGGTGAAGAGTTGTACTACATGTACCAGGGGAGTGAATTTTCCTGTATGGAAGGGTGTCCGGAGGTCTTAGATTTACCTCAATTGAGTGTCGCTGCCTACATTGAAGGACAAGCCACGAAACGATTCGAAGTTGCTCAGGATGAGTATCTCGAACTGATGCAAAAAATAGCAGATATCGCTTTCGCCCTTCTGCTGGAAAGTGGTTTGGCCGAATCGGGTGACCGGCAGACATTGCGTCTCTGGCGAGAGATGGGTAGAGAAGCGCCCGAACAGTTGGCGAAACGGCTTGGTTTTGAGTGGATCGACTTGCTGATGCTCCCTGAGTTAATGGATAGCTTGAATGATCCTGTAGCTTTTTCTCGTCAGCATTACGATCTGCTCCTATCGAAAGCTCAAGAATCATTTGGCTCACTGGACAATGTCACTGATTTTTGCAAAGCATCAGAATTAATGATGGGACTGGCGCTGCACCTTGGCCGTGGTCTGGGCGCAAATTCTGCCGAGCTGGCCGAACACTGGATCAAGACTGCAAAAGAACATGGGGCGCTTGACTAGCGGTATCCAGACGATTGG
>Ga0114951_10002276_pt1 | contig 21958 bp, 14 predicted proteins | sample AM7aDNAmetaG_FD_88677 | JGI IMG/M metagenome (GOLD analysis project Ga0114951, IMG submission 88677) | Freshwater microbial communities from Finland to study Microbial Dark Matter (Phase II) - AM7a DNA metaG | ecosystem: Environmental > Aquatic > Freshwater > Lake | place: Finland: Lake Alinen... | reverse complement strand
TTATTAAGTTGCCACCTGTAACTACCTACACCCCATTTCAAGTTAATTTATATTACAGCGGTTTTCCTTTTGTTGATACCGTTAATATAAGTTTTGCAAGTTCAAATCTTTTAGATAGCAATGCTTATGTTGGCCTTGGGAGTGCTTTATATATTGATAGTTTAAATATGAACTATATACCTCTGGGCATTAATAAAGTAAATGTGAATTATGGAATTAATATATTCCCAAATCCGGTTAGTGACTTTGTTACGATAGCCTTAAATGCAAATGAAAGAATTTTATCATTAAAAATCTTCGACGCTATAGGAAAAGAGATATTGAAACAGGATGCTAACGCTTCAACAGTAAATACTAAGATTGATGTTTCTCAGTTTAAACCCGGAGTTTATTTTATTGAAGTCAGATCGGGAGATGGAAACATTTATAGGAGTAAATTTATTGTCAAACGATAAATAGTTTTATTATTTTTGTCCTGTTTTGATAATAAAATATGATAAACGGCAAAAAGGTTATTGTTGTAATGCCGGCTTATAATGCCGAGAAAACCCTTGAGGATACATATAAAGAAATACCTTTCGACATTGTTGATGATGTCATTGTTGTTGATGATTGCAGCAAAGACAGAACCAGTGAGGTGGCTCACGAATTAGGTATAAAGCACATTATCAGGCATTCTCAAAACAAAGGGTACGGCGGTAATCAGAAAACATGTTATGACAAAGCACTGAGTCTTAATGCCGATATTGTTGTGATGTTGCATCCTGATTATCAGTACACACCAATGCTTATTCCTTCAATAGTATATATCATCGCAAATAATTTGTATCAGGTTGTTTTAGGGTCGAGAATATTAGGTAAAGGTGCATTAAATGGGGGTATGCCCATATACAAATATATATTCAACCGTATGCTTACTTTCTCTCAAAATTTGATAATGAATCAGAAATTGTCAGAGTACCACACGGGTTACAGGGCTTTTTCTGCTGAGGTACTAAAGAATATTAACTACCACAATAATTCTGACAATTTTGTCTTTGACAACCAGATGCTGGCTCAGATTTTTTATAAAGGTTACGACATTGCTGAAGTTACATGTCCTACGAAATACTTTACCGAAGCATCATCGATAAATCTAAAAAGTAGCATTGTTTACGGATTGGGTGTGCTTAAGACATCATTTATGTACCGTTTACAGAAATGGGGTTTGATGAAATCTGTAATTTTTGAAGCTCCTAAACCATAACCCCTATGGAAAGCTGTGTTTACTGTCATAGTGACCGGAGTTTGATAATATATTCTACTTTTGATTTATGGGGAAATATATATAGTATAAGACGTTGTAATGACTGTAATGCTTATTTTCTGTCTCCTTTTCCAACCCCTGAAATATTAGCAAAAGCCTATGATGAGAGTTATTATGGCTATACTGAAAAGAAATTTAAAGGGCCGATAGAAAAAGTACTTGATTTTTTCAGAAATCATAGGGCTAAGCGTATCAGCAAGCTTTTACACAAGAAAGGTTCTATTATGGATATAGGATGTGGCAATGGAAATTTTTTAAAGTCTTTAATAAAACACGGTCACTTTAACCTGTTTGGCTCTGAATTAGAGGGTAAGTCTGCACAACGTGCAGCCCAGCATAAGGAAATTAACCTTATTACTGAACCTTTAAATGCTAATAGCTTTAATGAAAATAGTTTCGATGTAATTACTATGTTTCATGTTTTTGAACATTTGACCGAACCGCAATCAATGCTAAACCTGGTAAGATTATTTTTAAAAGATGATGGATATTTTGTTGTTTCTTTTCCTAACATTGGCAGTTGGCAAAGTAGGTTTTTTAAAGGCAAATGGTTGCATCTGGACCCACCAAGACATTTATTTTTTTTTGAGGGTAAAGATTTCGAAAAAATAATGAATGATTATGGATTCGCATTAGTATCAAAAAAATATTTTTCATTAGAACAAAACCCTTATGGATTCATACAAAGCTTTCTTAATATGTTTTTTAAGAAAAGAGAAATCCTTTTTGAACACTTGAAAGGCAATAAACAATACACAATGGAATATTCTTCTTCGAATCTTTTTATTCAAAAAATTGTGTTTGTATTTTTATACCCATTTGCAGTTGTTGGAGATGTAGTGGCAAGCCTGTTGGGAAAGGGTGCGACTGTGGAGTTTGTTTTTAGAAAGGATAAATGAAGAAAGACAAAAGATTCGCTCAGCTACCAAAAAGTAAAAAAGGAGAAGATAAAAGTTTAAGCCGGAATTAATATTAATGTTGAGATGCTAAATAATGTACATTCATGTTTGAGGATACATATCTGATAATAGATGCTTTTGCAGAAGGGCTTTACAAAGAGAAGGGAAGCCGGTTTATAGCTTTGGCATACCCGGTAAGAACGGAGGCAGAAGTTAAAGATATTTTGGCAGCATTGAGGCGTTCTTACCATGATGCAAGGCACCATTGCTATTCTTATGTGTTAGGATACAATAAAAGTACTTTCAGGGTAAATGATGATGGAGAACCTTCTGGAACTGCCGGCAAACCTATTTATGGTCAAATACTGTCTGCTGATCTGACCAATATATTAATCGTTGTTGTCCGTTATTTTGGTGGTACTCTTTTAGGCGTTAGCGGATTGATCCGGGCTTATAAACTGGCAGCAAAAGATGCTATTGACAATGCTAAAATTGTTGAAAAAACAGTTAATGACGTTTATTCTGTCACTTTTGATTATAACGCAATGAATGATGTGATGAAGTGTCTGAAGGAATATGAAGTTGCTTTTATTAATCAACAGTATGATTTAACATCAGCAATTACATTTTCTATCAGGAAGAATTTTTCTAACAAAATATTTGAAGCACTTAAAAAAATTGTAGGATTAAAAATTAACTATGAAAGGACGATATAGCTATTGTCAGTCTTTAAACATTGTATAAAGAATGGAATAATGGAAAAATGGAAATATAATTTTTTATTTGTTGTTTTGGCTTTATCGGGTTTGAGTAATCTAATTAATGCTCAACCTGTTGTGATTGAGAGTCCAAAAAATATTATCATAATGATTGGTGACGGGATGGGTTTTAATCACCTTAAATCTACAGAGTACTATTTGTATGGCATAGATTCATGTGTATTAATAGGTAAGGACTTTGTCAGACTGGCCCAGGCAACATACCCTGCTATTGTTGAAACCAAGACTGACAGGGTATATAATTCTGGATACAATGTGGAAGCGGTAAACAAGAATCCCCAATCATTAAATTCAGGTTACACCGATTCAGGCGCAGCAGCTACAGCTATGGCTACGGGGAAAAAAACTTATAAAGGGGCAATTGGTATGGGTGTAGAAAATGATACTTTATTTAATCTTGTTGAGATGGCAAAAATGCTGGGTAAATCAGCTGGGCTTGTTACGTCTGTCCCTGTAAGTGATGCCACTCCTGCCGGCTTTGTTGCTCACAGTAAAAGCAGAGGCACAAATGAGGAGATTTTTAAACAAATGATTTTTAACTCTCGTTTAGATGTATTGATGGGATGTGGCAATCCTGATTATGGTAAGAATGGCGAACTTCAGAAAATGAATGCTAAGTACGTAGGTGGGGACTCATTGTGGAAACAATTAAAAAATCCAATACCTCAAACGTTTTTTAATATTGATGGTTCAAAATTTACTGTAAAAGATATTGATAATGATGAAAAGCCTGATGCATGGAAAGTAATTCAGGATAGTGCTGCTTTTGCAAGCCTTACAAAAAGCAACCCACCCAAAAGAATTCTGGGTATTCCTGAGGTATATGCCACATTGCAACAGGAAAGAAGTTTAAAAGAAGGGGATACATTACCTTTTGAAACACCTTTTACCAAAGGACTACCTACTCTGAAACTTATGACAGAAGGTGCATTAAATGTACTTCATACAAATCAGAAGGGTTTCTTCTTAATGGTTGAAGGCGGAGCCATCGACTGGGCAAGTCATAGTAACCAAACAGGCAGAATGATAGAGGAAACAACTGATTTCTTACATGCTATTGAAAAGGTAGTAGAATGGGTTAATACAAACAGCAGCTGGCATGAAACTATGCTTATTGTTACAGCCGATCATGAATGTGGCTTTTTGTGGGCTGAAGAGGGCAACGATAAATTCAATCCGATTATAAATGAAGGTAAGGGTAAGGTTCCTAAAATGAAATGGTATTCAAAGAATCATACTAATTCATTAGTACCATTTTTTGTTAAAGGCGCCGGAAGTAATTTGTTTAAACTGTTTGCCGATGAATATGATCCTAATTATGGTTACTTTATTCAAAATACTGAGATTGCTCAGGCTGTTTTTTTACTATGGGGTAGTTTTGAGAAGATGAGATGATAGGAAGGAGAGAAATTAATATGATATTTCTTATTAAAGTTTTAATTTTGGTTGTATGCCTGCCCATAAAGCAGTCCAAACAGATCCAGTTACTTCGTCGAGAAATGAATAGTCGTCTAACATTTCATAAAGCTCTTACCAATTTATCTTTACAAGTTAATATTGTAAAGATAAATTCTAAATAAATAACAACATCTAATTCGGTTTTTTCATTTCAAATATGCTCCCGCTTTGAATTTCAATACTATTTTTCAATAATATTCCATTTGTTGCATCTAAAATAACATGTGCAGGACTTTGAATTATAACATTGCCATAAGGTAATAATGTTGTTACATCATAACCTGCTGAAACATTATTCCCATTATAATATTTATTAGTGCTAATGGTTATATTTTGAATAAAATTATCATTTGTAAAAGTATTAATCGCTCCATTACCTGTTACAGTAATAGATGTGGGATCTGATACGCAATTTGCAGTAATGCCGAGAGAAGGATTTATACCGCTGATATATCCAGGCCTTAGATTTATTACACTTAAAAAATCTGATAAATTAATATTGGCGCCATTTTCAATACATATATAACCTCCATTTTCTATTTCAATGCTTCCGTTGTTGTAAATATTTAAATTAGCTCCATTTTTAATAATAAGGGAACATCCTTGTTTTACAATTAATTTACTACCATCATTAACATTTAATGTGCTTCCTGTTTCTAAAGTAAAAGCACTTAAAGAATTTAATTCTACTTTAGAATTTGGTTGAAAGGTAAATATTGAATTATTTTCACAGTTAAATTTCGTAGTTGAGGCAAAAACACCAGTTAAATTATCCTTGTATATCTTATAGGGTGTATAATTTTGATCAACTGAAATAGTTTTATCTTGCAATAGATTCAATTGTTCTTTTAAAACAATTTCTCCTGTCCATCTCACATCATTTGATATATTATAATCATTCCATACTACTGAAACCTGAAATGTGCCATTATTCAAATCTGTCATCGTTATTTTTAAACCGCTCAAATATATTTTAGTGTTATTTTTTGATGTTGAGGTAGGTTGGAATTGCGGACTATTAGTTTGATATTGACTTAAATAATATGTTGCTAAATTGCAAGTAGTAGGATTGGTGCCAACTCCAAAACTTTTGGCACCAGTAAATGCATCATGAATATCTCCCAAAAATGGTAAACTATCATTATATCTTGATTGGTCATAATATTTTTTCCATAAGAAATCTCCATTACTTATACTCAAAGTTGATGTAGTGCCAGATGCATCAAAAAAATGTAATTGTAAATCATTATAACCCATTAAAGGATTTGATAAATTAAGTATCTCCGTTCTTACAGTTGGTGTTTGAGAATACCCTACACAATTATAAGTTGAAGGAGATATTAATGTCATATCCCAATTCCCTTCGGGTGTTATTTGTTTTAAATTGTCGGTTTCTGCTTCTGGCCACACTTCATTAGGATCCGTGCTTTCGATAATATCTCGTCCAATCTGATAATAGGCATAAATTCCAGCAGTACCAGGATTTCGGCAACTAGCGGTGTTAGAATAATGAAAATAATCTAATTTATTATTATTACTAATCTGATGATTTTCGAGCCATATATATTGATTTGAACAATTAGAGTTATCCTTATAAGGAAGTTTTATTCTAATAACATCTCCTGTTGTTACAAAATCTCTTATAACAAATGTTTTATTACCATCTGATTGCTGAATATCTGAATTTACATTATTAGCTGCAATATAATAAGCACTTGTATTATAAATTGAACTTTTCCAATGCATCCTCCATCTTTCATAACCATTGCAACTTGTTAAACTTGAGTTAGCACAACCCATTAAACCATAACCACCTTGTAATCCAATAGATGAAACCGCTTGAAAAGTGCCATAATGATTACCCCCAGATGTATGAAATGCGTTTGTTCCAAACAAATTATGCGAAAGCTCATGAGTTAAAATCGGACACCCAAAAGAGATATTGGCATCACCTACACCACTAACTGTTGCTTGAAAGATATCATATAATACACTATTAATTTTAATTTGGTTTGGGGTAGAAAAACCAAAACCAGCATGACCTTGTCCTATTCTCATATTATTAATATTAAAATTAGGATTTCTTATATAAAACTGTGTAAAATCTACTTTGTTGTCTAAATCGGAATCATAATCTGTGATATAATTATGTCCATAAAGTGTATTAAGACCACTGACATTAATTTTAGAAATCGCCATATTGGCAATACTCAACCAATCAAAATTCATTGGATTAGAGAAAGAAGATTGATTGATATTTACCACTATAAAATCACCTATAACAATAAAATTTCCAAAAGATGATTCTTGATACAACTTTGTCATGTACCCGTTGTATGAACCACTTGGACTATAATTAACATCTAAAAACCCAGTCATGTAATTTGATATAGGAATAGCTTGGTTGTTAATTCCTTCAATAGTTGCATTATCCCATATCCCATTATTATTAGGAAGTGGATTATTGGCAGGTGTAACATCCCAAATAATATTAACTAGTATATTTAATGAACAAAAAGTTTTTATTGGAGAGAATCCATGTCCGTCCCAGCTATGATAAGTACTTTTGGTCGGTAAAGTTGTAGGAGTAAAATCTGTTACCCAATTAATAAAACCTTGCGACTTAGCATTTACAAATAATAAAACTGCAAAAAAAACTATTATATATTTTTTCATTGTTTTTTAATTTTTAATAAACCTATTAAATAAAATATTTGCTTTTTCATTTTCTCCAATAAATTGAATAAAATACAATCCATTAGACCAATGACCAACATCAAATTTAAAATTGCTATTGTAACCATTAACACTTGAAGTTATTATTATTCTGCCAAATGAATCATAAATAACAATTTTACCTATAATATGAAAGGGTAAACTTACATTTATGAAATCTGCAGTAGGATTAGGGAAAATAGATATTCTGTTTTTAGAAATAATTTCATTTAAACCGACACCATTAAAACTACATGAATCAGTAAACATGTTTAAATATTCCAATACGCTATTCTTATAAGAGCAAAGCAAATAAATACTTCCCATATTATCAAAGAAATATGAATTAACCTGATAATCTATGCCAATATTTGTTCCTACCCCTTCAATAAATGTAAGTTTCTCATTACCTGGAAAATAAGTATTAATATTTAACCGCACCTTTTTTAAACTATTTTCATAATAAATAGAGTCGACAATAACAATAGTATCATAGTATATTGAATTAGGATAAATTCTAAAAGTATCGCCAACATTCAATGATAAATCCATTATTAATCTTTCATCACTATGGGATAATTCATACGCCCATGCTTTTCCTGTAATGGTGTCTTCCCTTAAAAATACAATATTATTTTCTGTTGGACAGATTCCTGAATAAGCGATCTTTTTATATGTTTTAGAACCAATAATTGTGTCATTTATGGTGTTGAGAAAACAAGTCCAAGAAGAAAGATTATAAGTGAATTCATTCCACTGTGTTGATTGGCTACCAAATATTGATTTATAAGGTTGACTAAACAAATTTATTGAAATAGAAATATTTAGTATAACAAATAGAAAATATATACTACGTTTAGTTTTCATGTTAAAAAAAATTAATCATTCAATTTCATTTTCATTAAAACAAATTCTTTTTTATAATAATTTAAATATTAGGTGTCGTTTTAAAATGGAATATCTTTATTTATTTTTTATCATTCTCTTTGTATCAACGACTTTTCCATTCACTATAAGTGAATATGAATAAATACCAACAGCAAGGTTCTGAGCATTGGCTTCAATTTTTCCTGCCCCTGTTTCTTTTATTTCTACTTTTTTAATTTCATTTCCGTAAGAATCATAGAAAACCATATACGCTTCAATCTGTAAATTATCTGGAATAAAATAACGGATTACTGTTGAGCCATCAAAAGGGTTAGGTTCGTTCTGATAAAGTATTATCTGGTCAATGCTTGCCAATTCAACTTTTATTGTAGTTTCGTTATTTTCCTGTCCGTTTGGATTATTCATTTTTTTTAACTGTTCTTCATTAGTTGAAGATTTACAACAATTATTAAGTTGAATTTCGAGGTCTTTAATTTTTGAATTTTGTTGTTTTATTGTCTCAATAATTAAAGGTATAAAACCAATATAATCAATACCGAGTAATCCATCTTCTTTTTCATATACTAATTCAGGGAGTATTTGCTGCACATCCTGCGCAATAAAACCATAATGAGTTTTATTAATGAAAATATTATCAGCATCAGTAGTCGTAGATGTATCAGCAGGTATAATGCCATCGGCTTTCAGTTCTTGCCTTGTTTTATATAAATAAGAAATAGCATTAAGTTGAGAAACCTTATTAAATGTGCTATTTGTTAAAGCTGTGATATTCTTTTTTAATCTTTGATCTGAGCTACTTATTACTCCACATACTAATAAATTATCACTTATCACTACATTCCCATTGAAATATCCGGCATAATTACCTCCTGTGTTATCATCACCTCTACCATGCATTGCACCAAATATACCAGCACCATTATAACTGCCCTTTAATTGACCTGAAACACCGTAATTCCAACCATTAGTAGCATTACCGGCTTGTCCATATACTCCATAATTTCGACCGGATGTTTGAGCAGTACTAAAATAAGATGATGCGTAAATGCCAAATCCAAGATTTCCTGATGAAGTAGGAGGTGTATTAATGGCACATAAAGCATAATTTTGATATACACTATTATGATTCGATGTAGAGTAATCAATTTTAAACTTTACATAATTGAGAGGTGTGGGTGTTGTTGCAACAGCAAAATCACCATCTGAATCCATCTTTAATTGGGCATTGACATTACAATAAATAAAAATCAATGAAAATGTAAGAATAAACAGCTTTTTCATAGTTTGTTTGTTTTAAATTAATGTTTGTATAAATTACTAATTTGTAAATATAGCGAATAAAATATAAAATACAAGAATTATTTTATAGTTTTTTGCAATAATCAACAAAAAACTATTATTAATAGTTTGAAATGTACTAAGATAAAACTTCTAATAAGAGAATTAAAAGCAAACAAAAAATATATTCTGTGTCTTAATAAGACAATGGCATTTGATATAAATGACCATTTGATAACTCTGTCGGTTTCTAACCCAATGCTGCTTTCATGCATTAATTACTTGTGTGAATTTGAGTCTTTAAAATATTTTAAGTTATAAGTAAAAGTGAGTAACAAATATTGTTGCAGCACATTGGTTTTAACATCTTCATAATAGGTTTCAGTTGTATTCCGTGTGATGCTGTTGTTTTGTTTCATGATGTCAAAAATACTTAAACGAAACTCGGCTAACCTGTCTTTAAGAAACTTATAACCGACAGCAGCATTCCACAACAAATACTTTTGGTTATAATTATTTGAAAGCCCAATATTATACTGGTGGTTCAGATCAGTTTGCAAAACGAGACCTTTCCATGGCATCACTTGAACTTTTAGTTTAGTAGTTTGATTGTAATAAACACTGTTTAAATCTGTCTGCAAGGTGTTAGAAATGTTATTATAAGTAGTGTTTGAAGATATTGTAAAATCAAAATTTTCACTGATATTGCTGCTTATAGTAATACCCAGACCAGCGTTATAACTGTTTGCGTAATTTAATTTATTATTCACGATGCCTGGTGTTCTGCTATATGCACCGCCCAAATTAAAACTAAAATTTAACTTAAGTTTAGAAATTGGAAAACTATAATTGTTGAAGGAACGAACATTGAAATATCCATCAAGATTAATAGGTTTTGAAAGTTGAGAACCTCTTGCTAATGTAATTCCGGGAGCAATCAGGGTATCTTTAGAGGCAATGAAAGTATTATTAACTATATAATTTTGTGTATATATACCGCTTAGTAAAGCAAAGAATGATGTCAATTTTTCTGTATTCGAAGAAGCATACCTTATGGTAATATTATTTCGCCAATCTTGATTCAGGTTAGGATTACCGGTAGTTAACTGCAAGGAATTGCTATTATTAATTACATTCTGAAGTTGGCTTACAGAAGGTGCATTGTTCGTGCTGCGATAATTAATCCGTAAATTTTTCTTAGCTGAAAATTTATATTGAAACTGGATATTAGGTAGTATGCTGCTGAATGATTTACTTAAGTTGAAGCTGTCAGGGAAAATCTGTTCACCTTTTAATTGGGCAAACTGATAGGAAACTCCTGCACTAAGATTCCACTGTTTATCCTGAAGCCTGTAGCTTGTTCCAAAAGATTGAGAAAAGTATTGACTGCTATATTTATTTGAAAGTATGGTGTCAAAAGAGTTATAACTATTGTCAACTGGTGAAAAATTAAAAGTTTCTTTATTAGATTCGTTTTTATTAAAATTAGTTCCGTAATTAAACATTAACTGACCTTTTTCACTTATTGGCTCTGTATACGCAATATTGGACGATAAAGTGAAACCTTGCACATCACGATTTGCTAATTGTTTGAGTGTGTCTGCTGAAAGCGTATCAGCAAAAAATGTCGAGTATGAACTCAAATTGTTCTTGCCACTATTTTGATTATATCCTGGCGTAATGCTCAAAGAAATAGTCCTTCTTTTTTTATTAAATGAATGACGATAGAGCAATGGAGATGAGAAATTAATCCCTGTAAGATGAGAAGTAAAATTATCGCTTGTACTGCTTATGGCATTAGTAAGATAGGCATTTTCTCCAAACAAAGTACTTGCCGCATCATTCTGTTGAAGTGAGAATTTAGGTTGAAATAAAATTGAATTAAGAGTGTCTATTTTCCAGTCAAATTTTAAATTTAATCTGTGATTAATATTTTTACTGTTGTTGTTATTTGTTTCATTATAGGTAAGTCCTTCATTTTGTGTTGTAATATATTGCCTGAATATATCGTTCACAGAATTATTATCAGAATAGTTTAAGAAGTAACTACCTGTAAAACTAACTTTTTTCCATTGGTCAGCATAATTGACTCCGAAAGCATGTGTTTTAGTAATGCCACTTTTCTGGTCAACAAGAAAGTTCCCCGCATCATTCATTTGTCCACCAGGTCTTCCACCACCACCAAAACCACCACCGCCACCGCCACTACGTCTTCCAGAACTGCCAGCACCGCTATTTCCACTCATTACACCAAGTAAATCTTCAGATGAAAAGTTCTGTTCATTAACATTATTAGAGTTTTCAAGAATTGTTATACGTCTTTTGTCTTTAAAAAAGTTTATACTTAATCCTCCTTTCCACTTATCTTCATAACCATAACCCCCATTTACTTTACCAAATATTCCATTTCTGAATTTTTGCTTGGTTACAATGTTTAAAGTTTTAGCAGTATTTCCATCATCGAAGCCTGTTAATTCACTTTGGTCGCTTTTTTTATCGAATATTTGTATTTTATCAATGACTTCAGCCGGCAGGTTTTTAAGAACAGCATTTGCATCTTCACCAAAAAAATCTTTACCATCCACCAATACCTTCTGCACATCCTCACCATGTGCCTGTACTTTTCCATCCTGAACTGTAATTCCCGGCATTTTGGTGACTAAATCTTCTGCGTTTGCATCAGGATTAGTTTTGAAAGCTCCTGCGTTAACCTCTGTAGTGTCGCCTTTTTGTTGCACTTGTACTATTGAACTTGTTATTTTTACCTCATCAAGTCTGGTCGTTTTCTCTTTTAAAATTAATTTTCCAAGAGATACAGACTGATTGGTTAATACTTTAGTTATAAAAATATCTTCATAACCGATAAATGAAATTTTAATTAATTTTTTCCCGGGCTTATTTCCTTCAATTATAAAATTTCCATCTAAATCGGTAATAGTTCCTTTGATAAATGAAGAATCTTTAAGCTGTAAAAGAATAACATTTGCACCAATAAGAGCATGCTTTGACTGGTCAGTGATCTGTCCGCTGATTGTCAGGTTTTGTGCTTGTATAAATAGAAATGGATATATAGTGAGGAGGAGAAATAAGGCTAATTTTTTCATTATAAATATTATTAAGCATTTATTTTTTTGACAATAAAAAGATGAAAAGGTTTAAAATCGTAATCAAGTAATATTTATAATAACTACAGCGCTAACAGTCTTGAGGCTAGTTAACAGATTTAATTTTTCTATTTTGCCAATTTCAGGGAATTCTATAAAGGAGGTAAAATTAAAGCTTCCGTTATTTATTTAAAATTTATTTACATTTCTTGTTTCTCAGGAGTAAGAAATAAATTATCTATTTTAGGTAAACCTGACATGTATATTTTACAGTCTTCATCAACCTTAAGAGACCAATTAGTGCTGAATTTATTGGTTTCATCAATATAAGGAACTTCTTTTATGAATTTGTATGTGGTCTGATTTATAAGTTCTTTATTGTGGTCTTTTTCTTGTAATTTTTCATTATAGCGTCCATCAATCAGGTAGTCGATATATTTTGTAAATAATTTATCGGGATATTTACTGTACAGTTCATGCAAATAATAACCGCTGAAGACACAAACATCTAATCTGGTTTTTGTTTTTATCAGGTGAAGAAAGGCAATAAGTTGTTCATATTGTTCAAAGGGTTCCCCTCCTGTGATGGTGATTCCGTCGAAGGCTTCAGCTTTAAGCAGTAACCAGTTGAAAAGGTTTTGAACGTCAATGCTTTCACCTCCTTCACAATTCCAGAGTGTTTGGTTAATGCAGCCATTACAGTTTAAAGAACATCCCTGCACCCAAATCCCCAACCTTTTATGCTGGCCCAGGTTGTAAACAGGATATTGAATTTTATTTATTTGCCAATTCATGTTTAAAAGAATTAGATTGTTCTTCCGGGATATACTTTGAGGGCTTCCTCAAGGCATTTCATCGATTTAATTAAGTCTTCAATTTTTAACACATAACTGATACGGATTTCATTTTTGCCCGCACCTTTTGATGAGTAAAACCCGGTAGCAGGTGCCAACATAACAGTTTCCATATTATAATTAAAATCTTCCAGCAACCACTGACAGAATATGTCGGCATCATCTATTGGCAAACGTGCCACAGTGTAAAAAGCACCTTTAGGACAAGGACAGAAGACACCTTTCATTTTATTGATAAGTTCAACAACTATATTGCGGCGTTTCAAATATTCGCTTAAAACCATAGTAAAATATTCATCAGGCGTGTCAATAGCAGCCTCAGAAACAGCTTGTCCCAACGAGGGCGGGCTTAAACGGGCCTGAGCAAATTTAAGCGCTATTCTCATCACTTCTTTATTCCTTGAAATCATACATCCTATACGCACACCACATGCACTGTAACGCTTAGAAACTGAATCAACAAGTATCACATTGTTTTCAATGCCATTGAGGTTCATTACCGAGAAATGTTTCATGCCATCATAGCAGAACTCTCTATAAACCTCATCGGCTATCAGATAGAGGTCATATCTTTTAACTAATTCACATAAAGATTCCAGTTCTTCTTTAGAATACAAATAACCGGTTGGGTTATTAGGATTGCAAACCATTATAGCCTTAGTTTTTGGCGTAATTAACTTTTCAAATTCGCTAATCGGTGGGAGTGCAAAGCCATTTTCAATTTTTGATATGATAGGTTTTACAGTAACACCGGCACTCACGGCAAAGCCGTTATAGTTGGCATAAAATGGTTCAGGTATTATTATTTCATCTTCAGGATTGAGGCATGTTTGGAAAGCAAATAATATGGCTTCGGAGCCACCTGCTGTAATTATAATTTCTTCAGGTAAAACATTAATGTTGTGTTTTTTATAGTACTCACACAAACGCTGACGATAGCTTATATTACCAGCTGAATGACTGTATTCAATTACTTTAACATTGTAATTTTTAATAGCATTGAGCATAACTTCCGGTGTTTCTATGTCCGGTTGTCCAATGTTCAGATGATAAACTTTTATCCCTCTCTTTTTTGCAGCATCAGCATAGGGAACTAACTTTCTGATAGGCGATTCGGGCATCATTTCCCCTTTAATTGAAATCTTTGGCATATATATATTTAATTGTTGTTAATTATAATAAGGGCAAATATAATTATTATCAATTAAAATTTAAAAAATAAATAAAAATATTTGTCATGTATGATATAATTTGCTTAATTTATTTTTTTAAGAGCCTACACTTTGACAGTATTTATAAAGTTTGGAGATTGGAGTGCCTAGAGTTAACTCCACACTCCACACTCTAAGTACTCCACACTTCCTTTCAGTGCCTAGAGTTAACTCCACACTCCACACTCTAAGTACTCCAAACTTCCTTTCAGTATTTATAATGTCCCTGCCACAGCTTTTTCAACCGGGTTAAAAATTCATTTTCACGGGTGTTGCTGCCGGGGTTGTAGAATATTTGTCCTTTTATCTTTTCGGGTAGAAAGTCCTGAATGACAAAATTGCCGTCAAAGTCGTGGGCATATTTGTAATTTTTTCCGTAATCAAGTTTCTTCATCAGTTTTGTTGGTGCATTCCTGAGGTGCAATGGCACACTTAAATTAGGATGTTGTTTTAAAGTCTCAAATACTTTATTGATTGCCATATAGGAAGCATTACTTTTTGGTGAACAGGCAAGATATATGGCTGTTTGAGAGAGAATAAGCTGACATTCGGGATAACCGATGACGTTTATTGCCTGAAAACAACTGTTAGCAAGCAAAAGTGCATTGGGATTGGCATTCCCTATATCTTCGGAGGCAAGGATGAGCATACGGCGGGCAATGAATTTAGGGTCTTCACCAGACTCAACCATTCTACCCAGCCAATATACGGCAGCGTTAGGGTCACTGCCCCGTAAGGATTTGATAAATGCTGAAATAACATCGTAGTGCATCTCTCCTGCTTTATCGTATAAAGCTAAGTTTTGTTGAATGGCTTCCAGTACATTTTTGTTATTAATTGCTAATTGCTGTGCATCTTCATTTTTATTGATGTTAACTGTCAACTCAATGGCGTTAAGTAATTTACGCGCATCTCCCCCGGATAATTGGTACAAAGCTTCTTCTTCTTCTACTTTAATTGTAATCTTAAATGCATTCTCTAAATATTTTACAGCTTTTACTATAAATCTATTGAGATCATCTTCATTAAAACTCTTTAATATGTAAACATGACAACGTGACAACAAGGGGGCAATAACTTCAAATGAAGGGTTCTCAGTAGTGGCGCCAATAAGGGTAATGATGCCTTTTTCGACGGCACCCAGCAGTGAATCCTGTTGTGATTTGTTAAAGCGGTGTATTTCATCAATAAAGAGGATAGGGGAGTCAGCTTCAGTTTTGGCTTTCTCAATAATATCCCTTACATCTTTCACACCTGAACTGATGGCGCTTAGGGTGAAGAAAGTTTTGTTAAGACTTTGGGCAATAATATTTGCCAGTGATGTTTTACCGCACCCGGGAGGTCCCCAGAAAATCATTGATGGTATTTGTCCGCTGGCAATGGTTTTACGTAGTACAGAATTTTCACCGACAAGATGCTCCTGCCCTATATATTCGTCTAAGTTAAGCGGTCTGATGGCTTCTGCTAAGGGTATCTGCTGCATGTCCTTTTTTTTAGTGCCAAGGTAAGAAAAATATTTTTAAAAGTAGAAAATTATAGAGATTTATTAAATATTTAATTATTAAGAGATTATAGACAGCAGCAGTAAGCAGCGGCAGTTGGCAGGAGTGCCCTTGTCAACTGCTGCTACTTACTTTATTAAAGTATATTACACCCGTTTGTAGTGGTGCTACTCAATCTTCATCATCCTTTTAGTCTCAATCAACTTCCCATCGATAAGCAAACTATAAGTGTAGATGCCGTTTGAAAGGTTTGTTGTCGTTAAATTAACTTGCCCCATACCTTTGTCGGTTATTTCTACGGTTTTCAGCTCCTGCCCGAATTCATCATGAAAGACTATAGCTGCATTTTTCACCTCATCAGGTATAAAATAACGTATGGTAGTGCCGTCACCAAATGGATTGGGCATATTCTGGTAAAGGATGGCTGCCTTGTTTGTGAGTTCCGCATTGATGATGTTAAGCGTTTCATTATTATTATTCGCCTGTCCCATTTTATGTTTTACAGTAGCGCTGTCGCAGCAATTGTGAACACTAGTTTTTAAGTCCTCAATTTCGTTTGCCATTGTAGCTATCTGTGTTTGCTGTTCTTTCGTGGCTTCTATCAGCACGGCAACCAAACGGTCGTAATCAACAGCATAATGCCCTTGTATATTGGCACTTATTACTTCGGGTACCACAGGTAATACTTCCTGTGCAATAAGCCCTATTTGCCGAGTGGAATCTTTAAGCGCCGGGTAATTTGCCAGATTCCACTTAAAATATTTTCCGTTGAGTTGCAATACTTTGGCTAACGCACCTGTTATAGGCGTAATGCCTGTTTTAAAGGCATTATCCGATAAAAGAGGGTCTTTGGTTTTGATGGGCTCTACATAGAAGAAACGCCTGAGCTCTGATTTATCGCTGCAAGCATTACATTTGTTGCAAGCTGTTACCCACCAATAATACAAGCCTTCCTTTAATTCAGGTGCATACACAGGGTCAGCAGAATATAAAATATAACTAAAAATTATTCCTGCTTCGTCAGCAGTAGTAGAGATGAATATTTTATAATAATTGGCGCCTTCTACCTCATTCCATTGAGCCGGTGAGCCTTTTGTAATTGTATCGCCATCAGCGGGCTTAATAATTGTTGGTGCTGCAATATAGGGTTGGTAGGTGGTAAAGTTCCTAATTTCAGATAAATCACTATTGCTGCCACAGTTCTCAGCCACAACACCCCAGTAGTATTTGGTATTACATTCTGGTACATTGGCTATTGCAAATGTGTCTGTAGTGGTAACCATACTTATAACATCATTGTAACTTTGACTTGTAGATATGAACAAAGTATATTTCTCTGCTTTTTCGGAATGGTTCCATGTAAAAACATTGGCCAATGGTATATCTGTTGCCCCATTTGATGGCGACATAAGCGTGGGTGGAGCAGGCAGGGTAGAAGTTTCGGTTTTGAATGTATTATTCCCTAATGACCCATTTGCACCATCCATGTTAAATACTGTTACTCCCCATGTGTATTCTGTACAATAAGAAGGTAAGTTTACTGTTACAAAAGTGTCGGTTACCAAACGTTGAAGACCGTAGGGTAGATCTTTTCCCGCAATATTAACTTGATAAGTATCTGCTCTTACTGCTTTATGCCATGTAAAAGTTGCTGTTATGGGCACATCTACAGCTCCATTTGTCGGAAATATTAACATTACGTAACCGGGAGGCGTGGTTTGCTCAAGCGTAGTTACTTTGGCATCGAGTTCTTTTACGCCCTGTACAAGAATGGGGATTAATCCATTGTAGTTAAGTGTTTTAAGAGTTAAATTATGTGAGGTTACATTACCGGCTGTATCTATATCTTCCGGTACTCTAACTTCAGAAACAAGCTCTGGTACTACATTTTCAACTTCCTGAGCCACTAAACCATACTGCTCTCCATCAGGTAGGTTCAGATAAGGGTATTCTGTCTTTTTAAATGTAAATTTATGCGGATTAAGAGCCGAAATTGTTTGAAGTGAATGAGGTATGTTTGTTATGTTTTCTTTTATTGTGGAATCTGAAATATTAGGGTGACTTAAAGCAGTAGAAACACCAGTTGTATAAACATCTCCTTCAAAATAACCTGCTAAATCGCCTGATGAAGGGAAAAGTACTGTTGCAAATAATCCACAATTAAAACTATTTCCTTCTGCAGTAAAATAACCGCCGTAATTTCTTACGGTGTTTGAGCTTGTATTTTTACCGTATCCTTTTACACCTACGTTTAATTCTGCCATTGGAATAGGATTATAAGCATATCCTCTAACCCCTGTTTGACGATCTCCATTGGAAGCGATTCCTTCAATGCCAACTTGACCGATAGCATTGTCTGATTGTCCCCTAATTGCTCTTGTAGCAAGATTACCAGAATTAATGAGTGAATTTATTCCAAGAATATCTTTGTTTTGTAAAACATCTAACTTTGCAATTGGATAACAATCAGTACCTATTCCTACTCTAGTTACTTGAGTTTCTTGACCGCTAAATACAAAGTTAAAAAGAGCTAGGGGTATTTCCCAGTGATTATCTAAATGCGGAGGATTAGAATTACAGACACCACCGAATGGAAAAGATCCTGTAGCACCCGTTGGACCAGTTGCACCTGTAACACCTATTAATCCGGTTGCGCCTGTAACACCTGTAACTCCGGTCGCACCAGTAATACCAGTTGCGCCAGTGACACCTGTGGCTCCTGTAGGTCCGATAATACCAGAAGCACCGGAAGGGACTAAAATAACATCTCCGTTATTATCAACTGATAATACAGTATTTGAAATATTGGGTGGATTTGGTATAGAAGTTTCTGTAAGATCCCTGAGTCGTAAACCACTATGACCTGAATTGCCATCAGCAATTTCTAGTCTTCTATGGGGTGTAGTAGTACCTATACCTACACTAACTGTTGTAGTTGCACTGTTGGTGCCAGAAATGCTTCCAAGTACCATGCAATCAGGTAAATCAACTTGTGCCATCGCACCAATTGCAGTACTGTTTGATTGACCAAAGCCTAATCCTCTTGCTTGAGAACCAATATATGTATTTTTGTCGCCATTAATATTATAAATACCAGAAACAAACCCAACAAATGTGTTTTCCGAACCTGACAGGTTATTAAAACCAGTGTGAGCACCTATAAAAGTATTTGATTTCCCATTTACATTTTTTACACCTGCAATACATCCAAAAAAAGAATTTAAACTGTCTATATTATTATAACCTGCATTATACCCAAAGAAAGAATTATGTTCTCCTACGATATTATTTCTCCCTGCATCATTTCCAACAAATGTATTAAATAAACCTTGTCCATTAGAAAACCCTGCACCAATGCCTACAAAGATATCTGTAGTTAAACCCTTATTTCTTAATACATATTGATTATTTATCATATAACCATCAACTATTGTATTCACATTGATATCTCCGCCTTCAATATCTAGGAGATGATTAGGCAAAGATGTTCCAATACCAACAAAGCCCAGTGTTGGTCCTGACTGCCCTCTAATAATCATACGCATGTTATTTGGCACTGAGCCAGCTGTATAAAACGCTATATCTTGATCTTCCTGCTGCTTTAATTCAGCGGTACCATCGTCCGCAATGCCTACAAGAAAGCCATCGGTAACTGTTGTTCCTGTTCCTCCATTGCCTCCAAAAGCAGTGTTTGTAAATTGCATATAAACAGGGCTTGCTTGTGGTGGCATAGAAAGACCACTTGGTTGATCATGTAATTGAAGTTTATAATTTGGAGATTGTGTTCCAATGCCAACATTAATCTGTGAATAATCAACAAAAGGAGTAAAATTAGGTGTTCGCCCAAAACTTATTGCTTGATGATTGGATTGAATTAAATCGGAGATTCCAGTCATAGGGGAACCGCTTATCCATAATGAACTATCTCCAATATGAAGTGTGCCAGTTATCCTCATATTATTGGCTTTAATAAACTCATTTACATTTAACGAATCAACAGAAGTGCCATTAAACGCACCTGTTGCTCCTTGCATACCGGTGGCTCCTATTGGTCCCGTTGCACCTGTTAAGCCTTGTATTCCTTGAGCACCTGCCGTTCCTGTATTTCCCGTAGCTCCGGTAGCCCCTGTTGCTCCGGTAGCCCCTATTATTCCGCTTTGCCAGTGTGCCATTCCGTTTGCATCACTCACCAATACTCTATTTAAGCCTGCTCCTGCTTTTATTTTTATGTAAGAAGTAAATACTGTGTCTTTTGCATTAAGACTTCCATTCACATCAAACAATTTGCTGGGATTATTAGTCCCAACTCCTATAAAGCCATTTGGCATAATTCGGAATTGTTCTGTATTGTTTGTTTTGAATACAAGTGAAAACCAATTTTTTGTGCCAATGAAATCTGTACCACTGGCTGTAATTCCATCAGTAGACCACTTCTGTCCGCTCTGGGACATTGCTTTTTTGGTTGCAATAATTGTAATCATTACAACAATTAAAAGAAAGTAGATTTTTTTCATAGCTTTTGATTTTTGATTATAATAATTATTTTTTGTGAATATATTTTTTGATTAATGATAATTTTTAATAAGTAAATTCCTGAAGGATATTCATCAATATTGACTGGAATTTTTCCGCTTTCTTTAATTGCATTTTTGTATATTAATTTCCCCGAAAAATTATAAATCTCAATCCTCCATATTTCAACATCAGACTCAATCAAAAACTTCCCTGTGGAGGGATTTGGATATACGTTTAATAAGATTTCTTTATTATTTTTTTCATAAATTGCATTTATAGGATTGCAAGTTAAGGAGTCTGTCGAAACGCAGACATTATCTAAGTAATAATATGATCTTGCAAGCCAATTGCTATTAACTACATTTATTTTTGTATGCGCTTTATCAAAAAAATTCCCAATAGTTAAATACTTGTATGCAGAATCAGCAGTTATACTTCCTTTAATAGTTGTCCAATATTGTGAATCAATAATTATTGAAGTATCTACTATGTGTGCAAAGTTATTTGTTGGTATTCCCCAAACATTATCATACGGTTGATAATCCTGAAAAGAAACAGTTGAAAATAATAACCCAATGTTATTTGAAGCAATGCCAATACCTATTCCCGCGCAAAAGCTAATTTTAAAAGTTACAAAATATTTTTGTCCAACAATTAATGGATTTTTCAACATACAGCCTAAATATTCTTTATAAGGAAACGGAGGTAAAGATTCTGGGTAGTTGAATGAATAAAATCCACAATATCCCCTTCCATCTGCAGCTTGCTGGTATCCAAACCCATTATAAGGAACACTAAAAGAATTTGTTGAGTCGCAAGCATTAAAATAATCAGGGTCACCACTACATGAGTACCAGCTAGTTGGGAGCATAAAGTAATTGGTAGGGCAAACTGTATAATCTTCAAAACTTGGATTAGGTACTAGATTTTGAGCTTGCAAAATGCTGTTAAATAAAGTAAGAAGAAAAAGAATAAGTATAAGTATAGATTTTTTCATACTAATAATTTAAGAAAAGGCTTTAAGAAATACTCATCTAAAAGGAAAGGCTATTTATAGTACTAAAGTAAAGAATAAATATTAAAAAAGCACGAAAATTTAGAAAAATATTTTAGGTATACAGAAATATTATCCTTTGGCCATTAGATTTTAATTCTAAAGATATTGATAGTATTCAGGCTTTAACATATTTAAATTACAATTTTGTTAAGACATAGATAATCAGTATTATAGATAATTATTCGACTGATTATCCAGCCATGACTACCAAGACTAACTAAAAAATTAAATACCTTATTGTCAATATCTTACAAAGTAATGTCCTTTCCAGCCTGAGTTTATTTCTGATAAACAATTTTCTTACTCGCTCTTCTATTGTCTGCAGATTGCATCATAACCAGATAAATGCCATAGGGTAAGTTTTCAGGAGTCCAGTTATACAAGGAAGTTCC
>Ga0114951_10002275_pt1 | contig 21973 bp, 18 predicted proteins | sample AM7aDNAmetaG_FD_88677 | JGI IMG/M metagenome (GOLD analysis project Ga0114951, IMG submission 88677) | Freshwater microbial communities from Finland to study Microbial Dark Matter (Phase II) - AM7a DNA metaG | ecosystem: Environmental > Aquatic > Freshwater > Lake | place: Finland: Lake Alinen... | reverse complement strand
TGGTGGAGGCGGCGGGAGTCGGTCGGACTCCTGTCCCTCAATCCACGTAACTTATTGACTCTGTGAAGTGCAAATCTGTCATGATTGTCATCATTTTCAGATCTTGGCACAATCCGGTCACAAAATGGGTTCAACTCGGACCCTGCTCACTTCTCAGCACCTTTCCACACTTCCCAATCTGGGTTTCATCATTCGAGCACTCTGAAGTGCTCTGGGACCCTTTATACATGATTCGCCCCCGGTCAGTATCGGCCGGAAGCTAATGCGGCGCTTCGGATCTACTCGATGATCTTGATGTTTGCCGATTGAGCAATCGCAAACACTTTGACAAAACCGCTTCCCGAATCGATGTCGGTCGGACCGGAGGTGACAGTGAGAGCTCCTGGGGCGCAGCGATCCCCGAAGAGCATGTACGCCAGCCCGGCGCCGCCGAGACGTGGACGCCAGCAGAGACCGTGAAGCGCGGGGAGACTGTCGTGCAGGAAGCGAGCCCAGGTGCGAGTGTGCGGGTATTGGCTCGGCGGAGTGTGAATCAGTTCTTCCTCCTTCAAGGAGGTGCGGCGGCGCGCGATAGCGAGTTGGCGCAGCTGAGGGTTCGTCAACTCAACGACAACCAGGTCGTCGTTGACCACGAGCTCGCTATAGCTTGAATCTTTGAGGCCGATCCGAGGGAAGGTCGGTGATGGAATGTGCTTCACGCCGTGGAAGATGCTTTCGAGTGCCGCCGCGGTGAGGTTGTCGGCAGCGTATAGCGTAGGCACATTGGCGGCCGGAGCTCCAGGAAACGGATTGAATCGAGCGCCTTCCTCCTCGATCTCGATGCGTTTCCCGGTGTTCGGGTTATAGATATTACCCGCACGCGATTTGCTATGGAAGCGCGTCAATGCCGAGCCCGCCTTTAGGATTGCGGTCTGGATGACGAGTGCGGGATTTGCCGCGACAGGCGCGGGCGGGCATTTAATAGGCATCGGCGGGACTGGCCGCGGCGCGAGCAAGCGAGAGAACACGTTGGGGATCAGACTTCAGTAGTTCGAGAGGCTTCCGCCCTCCGATGTTCGCATTGGGAGTAGCAAAGAAGTAAGCGAAGTCCCATCCATTGGCGTGGCTCGGATACGCCTGGATGACCTGCCCAATTGTGGTCAGAGGCTCTCCATCCTGAAACTGGAAGCGCGGATACCAGAGCTGCCCCTCGTATTTCACCGCGAAGATCTTTCCTTCTTGAGCCCAGCGCGAGGCGAGCGCAGCTCGATTCTTCGCAGTACTGGTACTTTGATCCGCAACATCCTTCGCGGTCCAGCTCGGATTGTTCTTCATGAATTGGCTTCGCCATTCCACCGTATCGCGGTCGATCGTTTCCTGGGCTGCAATCTCATCGAAGGTGGCTTTGACGAAGTTCTCCCATCCGGGCAACGTTTCATCGTTCTTTTGTTCTTTCTCTTCTACCTGCATGACGAGAGGCATGTTTCGGAATCGCTCGGGAAGGTGAGGCAGCCTGAGATCGTCAAGCAAAAGCGTGTCGAGATGGGCCGTGTTGATGTAGACGCCAGGCGATGGCTTCGCTTCTTTTTTTAGAGCGCTCACCGCTGCCTTGCCCGCGAATACCTTTACGATGTAGCGGACATTGCTGTGTTCGAGCACACCGATAAGAGCGTTCCCTTTTTCTCCAGCGCCCACCACTCCGACTTCCATCTTCGAGAGAGCGGTCCATCCTTTCAGATAGGCTTGGACGAACCAACCGGTCGCACTCAGGATGTTGGGTGCCGGGACCCTCTTGGCGGCATGGTAGATCACGACACCGTAAGCCGCGTTGGCATGGCTTTGCTCGGGAGAGACCGCTGCAATGAGTTTGTCCATGGCATGGCGAACATCGAGCGTATGAATGCCGCTAGGCTCAAGGAGGGCTGCAGAAGCTGTTAGAGATTCCGACATGACCGCACCATCCATGATCTCCATGATACCAATGATTACCATGATAGTCAAGCGCTCCTCGACATGATCTCTGCTCGCAACCCCAATCGCGAGGTGGGTCCCCCAAGCCAAGTTCTTCCGGAGACAAGCGAATAGTGGGCGACTCAAGTCGTATGGTCACCTCATGGAAGTTGCTCATTTTAAAACTCGCCGCAGCCCAAAGCCCGAGGAAGGGAACAAGAACAAGGCGGAATAAGGCGGCCGACCGCAACCCCGTGAATGAATTGCTCACAGATTTCAACTGTCGAGCGGCTCGTGTCAAACCATTCGATCAACAATCTGTGCCCTGCATCCTCTAATCAGGGTTCGGCTAGGCGATGACGCTGAGCCCTGAGATCAACGAGAATGAATCCATGCGCGATGTCTGGTTCACGGCCGATTTTCATCTCGGCCACTTCAACATTATTCGGTATTGCAATCGTCCCTTTGCGAGCGTGGAGGAGATGGACAACGCGATCTGCGAGCGTGTCAACGCTTGCGCCAAACCAAACGATATTCTCTATTTCCTCGGGGATTTCTGCCTCGGAGGACCGGAGCGCGTGACCGCCTATCGAAAGCGGCTGGCCTGCCGGACAATCCACTTTATCGAAGGCAACCACGACAGAACTGCGCGAAAGCTTCAGCATCTCTTTGCTTCATGGAATCTGTTGTCCGAGGTCCACGCAGCGAAGCAGAGAATCGTGCTTTGCCATTATGCGATGCGAGTGTGGCCACACCACGCCCAAGGCGCGTGGCACCTCTACGGACACTCGCACGGCAACCTGCCGGACGAGCCTCTGGCGCTCTCTCTTGACGTGGGCGTTGATACCCACGAGTTTCGCCCGTGGCACTTTGACGAAATCCAAGCCGTGATGCAGCCGAAGGCTGTCGCCCGAGAAGCGAAAATCCAGACCGAACGCAGGGCGGCACTCGCTGACCTCGCGGCCTACGACCAGGAAATTGAGATCTGAAACGCGATCCAAGTTTTCGCTGCGCAGTGGGGTGTTTGTCGAGATAAGTGCGCACTGCTAGCCAGTCTGTACTCATTTTGAGTACAATTGTTCTCGGAATGAGAACATCTCTCACGTCCGTTGGGGATCTGCTCTTTGGCCAGACCAGAGGTAGAGTTCTGGCGCTTCTGTATGGTGCGCCCGACGAAACTTTCTTCGTTCGCCAAATTGCCCGCCAGGTCGAGACGAGCGTGGGGACTGTTCAGCGCGAACTTGCATTACTCGCCGACGCAGGACTGATCAAGCGCTCAGCTGTGGGTAGTCAGGTGTTTTACCAGGCCAATCAGGAGCATCCGGAATTCCCAGAACTTCGGGCCTTGCTCGCAAAAACCACCGGTGTATTTCAGATGCTCAAGGCTGCTCTCGCCCCGCTTTCGTCCCGTATCAGCGTTGCCTTTGTTTATGGTTCGGTTGCCCGCGGCGAGGAGAAAGCCGCGAGCGACATTGACCTGATGGTGATCGGTGCGATTACGCTCGACGAAGTATTGGACGTTGTGGGTCCCGTCGAGAAGCAGTTGCGGCGTCCCGTGAATCCAACCATATACTCACTCGAAGATGTGAGGGCACGGCTTCACGAAGGCAACCACTTTTTGCAATCATTGAAGAAGAGTAGAAAAGTGTTTCTGATCGGCGACGAGGATGAGTTTAGAAAAGTTAGTACAACTCGGTTGGTACAAGGCTGAGCCTAGCAGTTCGAAGGAGATTGCGGACCTCTTCAGCATCGTGGACCGTTCGCAGGCGGACCTCAAAGTGGAGGGCATCTCCGACGACCTTCGCTTTCAGGCGGCCTACAACGGCGTTCTCACGCTCGCCAACATTGGCCTGCGGGCCAGCGGCTTTCGTGTCTCTCTGGGCCAAGGGCACCACCGGCGGGTGATCGAAAGCCTCGAACATACCCTGACGACTCAGGATGCCACAGCGCGCGAGAGATGGGTGCGCAAGATCAAATCTCATTCGCAGAAGAGAAACACCACGAGCTACGATTTGGCGGGCGGCGTCTCGCCCACCGATCTCGCGCAGGTCATAAGGGACTTGGGCCTTTTGCGAGAGCAGGTGAATGAGTGGTTGAAGGCAACCCATCCCGAACTTCTCAAAGACGATTCAAAGCAAAGTTGATCCATGCCGCCTGTCCGCATTGTGTGCATTAGCGACACCCACGGCCAGCACGCCAAATTGAGCGTGCCGGCTGGGGATGTGCTCATTCATGCAGGGGATTTCATGGCATTCGGCGACACGCCGAAGGAGATTGTCGATTTCAATCATTGGCTAGGCAAGCAGCCACACCGATTCAAGGTCGTTATTGCCGGAAACCATGATCTGATGTTCGAGCGCCACCCCGGAGCCGCAAAAGAGCTGCTCTCCAACGCAATCTATCTTGAAAATTCCGGTACGGAACTTCTGGGTTTGAAGTTCTGGGGATCCCCTGTTCAGCCCGAATTCAATAATTGGGCATTCAATGTCGCCCGCGGCGCTGCAATCCGGCGCTATTGGCAGATGATTCCCGAAGGCACAGACGTCCTGGTCACACATGGACCGCCGTTCGGAGTGCTGGACAAATCGCTTTCTTCTACCCCTCATCTTGGGTGCGAGGAACTGGCAAAAGCGATTGAACAGATCAGGCCTAGACTGAATATCTTTGGGCATATTCATGGCGGCCGCGGGCAAATGACTGCCAACGGTACCCAATTCGTGAACGCGTCCGTGGTTGACGAAGCCTACCGGCTCGTCCATGAGCCGCAGGTTGTCGAGATCGACGTTTCCAGCGAAATTGCGTGACGTGGTCGGATTCTCAAGCTGCCCGTAGTGAAGCGCAAATCTCGAAGAACCAGGCAGGCATCGGATAGTCCAGGTCCCAGTAAATGCTCATCGGGCGGCTCCCCGAATGAGATACGTAGTGCAAAGGTCCGAGGAATAAGAATGCGTCTTCCCTCTTCGGTCGAACGAACAGCAGAAACCTGGCACCGTTTTCCTGTTGGTGAACATACCGCTGGCCAGTCGGAGAATTCTCGCTCGTAGTGCTCTGGGATTGCCAATGGAATCGGGTCGGACTCAGCGCGAAGTCCTCGTATCGAGTGGATGGTGAGAAAGTTTTCTCTGATTTGTCCAGAGTCACAAAGAAAACTTCGGTATTCAATGCTTCGATCCAAAATCGGCCGGTTTGCGTATTGAATGCTCCGACAAGCTTCGCCAGACCCAATCCAACGAGAATTTCATCGCGAGTATATTGCCGGTGGAGAAAGACTGGGCAGTCACCCAGCGTTGGATTTTCGTCGCTATGCAGTTTCACTGAATCAAGCAAAGCGTCACAAAGCTCTTTGAACTCTGCTTTTGCTCCGCCGTGCTGTCTGAGCCGCGTCAATCCAGCTTCCCATTCGTCCCTTTGCTGTTTCGCCTCACCCTGAAGCAAGCGAAAGGTCAGCATCTGCACCATACGCCTCTCGGAAACACTGAGAGTTTCGGCTCCAACTCTCGTTCCGCTCAGCAGATCTAGGTACAGTCGCAGCCGTTGGATCGAATCGATATGTAATAAGTGCCGAAATTGCCTAATTAACTTTATGTCGGGTTCCGCCGGAGGCTCTGCCAGGAATTGCGCTTCGTTGAGAAGGGCATACCAGCCTCCAATCGACTGCTTGTAAACATCCGAAAGCTCATAGCGGGTTTCGGCAAGATACTCGATCAGAGTGGGGCGCCGTCCGAGTTGGCTCGCGAGCGCTCTGAGCTCTGCGACCATCCTTGCGCGGTTTGCCTGCAACTGTGCTTTAAGATTCTCCAGGATGACTTTCCGGGACTCTTTATCGAGCCGGAAATAGCAATTTCCCGGCAGACGCGTGATTCCGCTCTCGATTTTCCGGATCACCTGCTGTCTCGTTCCACCAAATAATGCAAGGAACCTCTGGTCAAAGCGGAACTCACGTCTTTGGTTGCCGATGAAATCCAGCACAAGACTGCTAGTCTTGCCCGTATCCAGCCTAAGCCCGCGCCCCAGTTGCTGGAGAAAGACCGTCGAACTTTCGGTCGGCCGGAGAAAGAGCACGCAATCAGCCTCGGGAATGTCGACGCCTTCGTTGTAAAGGTCGACTGTGAATAGAACATTCACTTCTCGATTGCGCAGCAGGCTCGTAGCCTGAGCTCGTTCCTCCGCTGGCGATTCACTGGTGATGGCCAATGCAGGTATTCCCGCCTGTCGAAATGACTCGGCCATGAATTCAGCATGTGCGATACTCACGCAAAACCCAAGTCCCCGGGCCAAATGCCAGTCACCATAGAACTCGCAGAACTCCTTGACGATCAGATTCGCGCGGCGAGTGTTGCCGAGGTAGTGCTGTTCGAGTTCGCTGACGGCATACGCACCACGGCTCCATGAAAGCCCGGACAAGTCAATGCCATCGTGAACGCCGTAGTAGTCGAAGGGCACCAGATACTGGCGTTCAATCGCGTGCCAGAGGCGCATCTCATCAGCGATCCGATGGTCGAACCACGGCAATATGCTCTCGCCGTCCATGCGCTCTGGGGTTGCCGTCAGCCCCAAAAGAATCCGTGGCCGCAGAGAAGAGACGATCTCGCGATAACTGTCCGCGGGGACGTGGTGGGCCTCATCGAGAACAACATAGTCCCAGTGATCTGCACCTTGGGATTCGAGTAGACCCCGGCTCCGGAAGCTCTGAATGGTGGCGAAGAGATGGTCGAAACTGCTGGGCTCTTCTCCGCCACCCAACAACTCGCCAAATGATTCGTCGCGCAAAACATGGCGGAATCTGTCGCGTGCCTGGCGCAGGAGTTCCTCCCGATGGGCCAGAAAGAGCAAGCGTGGCCGTGGGCCGATGAAAGGTTGGCGGTTGTAGTCGAATGCCGCAACCAACGTCTTGCCGGTGCCAGTTGGGGCGACCACCAGATTACGGAAATGGCCCCTGTCGACTCGCTCAGCTTCAAGTTGATCGAGCGTAGCTTGCTGATAGGGATGCGGCCTCAAATCGAAGAACACCGGCGGTCCAGAATCCCGGCGACCGGGACCCTGCCGCGCATATTCCAGAGACTGCTTTACACGACGACAGAAGGCTTCATCATCGGGCCGGAATGTTTCAAACTCTTCATCGCACCAAAGGGAATCAAACGCACCCCGGAAACGCTCGACAATATGTGGCGCTTCGACTTCGCTGAGCTTGACGGTCCATTCGATTCCATCTTCGAGAGCGGGCCCGGAAAGATTAGCCGAGCCAACATAGATGCTGCTGAAGCCATTGTCCCGCTGAAAGAGCCAGGCCTTGGCGTGCAGACGGCGCCGGCGGCCATCGAGGGAGATGCGCAATTCAACGTTGGGAAGCCGCGACAATTCTTCAATTGCGCGGAAATCTGTGGCTCCTATATAGGTGGTCGTCAGCAGCCTGATCGGAACATTTCGTTCGGCGAGCAAATGAAAGGCGCTTTTGAGACGCTGCCAGCCACGCCATTGGACGAAGCTAACCACCATGAGCACCCGGTCCGCGGTTGCCATTTCGCGTTCAAGTTCAAAGCCGAGACGAGGTTCGTCGAGCGCATTCATCAACAGGCTTGTAACGCTAAGAGGAGTGGACGGCGGCACCGGAGCGACCGCACCACTGTAAATGGCGCGGAGGACCTGGCCAGCCTGATCGACGGCATCTGTTTCGATGGAGGTTTCTTGTGTGCGCGCAAAGTCCAAAAGAGTATTCGCTAGCTCAATTTGTCTTCGCTTGCGATCTTCCGCCGGTACGGATCGAAGGACAGCCTTGATCTGCCGGATGAGGTGGCGAGCAAGATAGTCTGGGTAGTCGTTCTCTTCAAGCTCTTCGATCGACGATTTCAGTCCTTGTGCGGCTTGCAGGTCAAGGAACTCCCGGACATGCCGAGTTACCAGCTGATCGTATAGACCCTCTTTGAAATCGCTCATGCGGAACGAGACTCTCCAAAAGCGAAATCATCTCATAGACCAACGGCTTCCGCCTATGTAGATACCCCTCGGTATTTTGCGGGTAAAGTGTGTGCACACCATGCGGCCAATGGGCTGATCGTGTCGCAGTGCGCCGCTTGTCAATATAACACTTGAAATGCACGATCACATGTGCTATGCTATCGTGCATATCCATTGTGGCGGAGTCGCAGGTGCAACCCGAACTCCAGGAACTCGAGCGCTATGTTCACGACGCCCTGGGCGCCACGGTGAAGACTGCGCCTTGGCGAGGAGCAGGCAATTTGCCGCCCGTCCTCAGGGAGAGGTACAAATTCGCGCAGGCGGAACTGCTCGGACTGCGCGCCCTTCTCATCATTGATTCCAACCCCGAGGAGCAGGCGCCGGCAACGGTACGCAAGCACATGGACATGCTCCAGGCCAGGCAGCAAGCGGACCTGATCTATGTCCGCGCGCAGGTGACGGCGTACAACAGGAAGCGGTTGATCGAACATAAGGTTCCGTTTATTGTTCCAGGCAACCAGATGTACCTGCCCATGCTGGCGATTGATTTGCGCGAGCACTTCCGCAGAATCCGCGAGGAGGCTCCCACCTTCAGCCCGTCCACGCAGGTTGTGGTCCTCCATGCGTTGCTCCGCGATGCAGGGCAGGTGCTGATTCCTGCCGAAATGGCCCCGCGGTTGGGATACTCGGCCATGACGATGACCCGCGCCTTTGACCAGTTGGAGGCGGCGAACCTTGCTGAAGTCACGGTCCGCGGCCGGGAGCGTTGCCTGCGTTTCGTTGGAGGCCGAAAAGAGATATGGGAGAAGGCTCTGCCCTTTCTCCGCAGCCCGGTGAGCAAGCGGCTTTTTATCCGCCGCGCCTCAGGCTTGGAAGGCGCTATGCGAGCTGGACTCACAGCATTGGCGCGATTCAGCATGCTGGCACCGCCAGAGTACACGACCTATGCGCTGAGCCGTGATGATTGGAAAGCCCTTCGGCAACGGCACAAGATCAATGAGGTTCCGGCACAGGATCCGGATGCCAGTGAGGTTGAAGTCTGGTGGTATCCGCCAGTGCTCTTCGCCGAAGATGGCATCGTCGATCCGTTATCGCTCTATCTTTCCCTGAAGGAAGACCGCGACGAGCGCACTGAAACCGCGTTGGAAGAGATGATGGAGAAATTCAAATGGTGAAGGGGTTGGAGGTCTTTCGCGAGCACTTCCGGAATTTTGCCGATCGCTATGTACTCATCGGCGGTGCCGCATGCGATATTGCCATGAACGGCGCCGGCCTCCCATTCAGGGCCACCAAGGACCTGGACATCGTTCTCTTTGTCGAGGCGTTGGATAGCGCCTTTGTCCGGGCATTCTGGGAGTTTGTGCGCGCGGGCGGCTACGAGGTCCAAGAGAAGTCAACCGGCGAAAAGCAGTTCTATCGTTTCCAGAAGCCCGCGAACGCGGACTATCCTTTCATGCTGGAATTGTTCTCACGTCAGCCCGGTGTATTGCAGGTTGCCGAGGGCAGTCATCTCACGCCGCTACCGGTTGAGAAGGATGCGTCCAGTCTTTCGGCGATTCTTCTCGATAACGACTACTACAATTTCATCCGCGCGGGTCGGCAGGAGATCGACGGGCTCCCCTGGGTGGGTGCCGCGCAACTTGTTGCTCTGAAGGCCCGGGCATGGCTTGATCTCACTGCGCGTGCGGAGCGCGGTGAACAGATCGCCAGCAAGACAATCAAGAAACACAAAAACGATGTCTTCAGACTTTACCAGATCCTCGATCCCGCCATTGATCCTATGGCTCCGGAGGCCGTCAAGAGGGATATTGGCGACTTCATCGCCCGAATGCGCGCCGAGGAAATTGACCTCAAATCCCTCGGCCTGCGTACCGGTACACGCGACGATGTTCTGGCAGAAATCGCCCGCGTCTATCGTCTCGCTGAGAGTGAATAATTACCGGCCTCCGTTTTTGTCGACGCAACCTGGTAGCTGTGAGAGTGCTGACAGGGCAGTGATGACGGACCGACTGCCCTTGGATTGTTGGCATCCTTCTGCGTCTTGACCATGACTGTTGGCAATCAGCAACCCCATCCCTTCACTCCCTAGGTCGTTCACCGCAGATTCAGGATGCAGAAGAGGCTGAGAGGTGCTAAAACAATGGTCTATGACCAATTCGAGCACCATGCTGACACCTCGGGAAGCCGCCCGCTTGATCGGCATCAGCTATCCCACCATCAAGCAATGGATCCTGGCCGGCAAGCTGAAGACGAGCCGGACTCCGGGCGGACACCACAGAGTTTCCGAGGCGTCTCTGAAATCCTTTCTTGCCGGCGATAAGCAAAAGCCGGCCGCCGAGTCTCGCGAGCGGTACCGCCGGGTCAGTGGCCGTAACCAGCTTGCCGGCAAAGTCATAAGCGTTCGCATTGAAGGTTTGCTTGCCGAAGTTGTGCTCGCCATCGGCGACGTCCGTATGACTGCCATCATTACATCCAACGCTGTACGCGAGCTCCAATTGAAGAAGGGAGACACCGCGGCCGCTCTCGTCAAATCTACCGATGTGATGATCGAGCGCCTCGACGATCTTTCTTAGCCGTTTCAAGTTGTTGTCTTCACAAAAGCCAAGATTTCCGCAAGCTCACCTTTGCCCAAATCCGAACTGATTGACCATACGATTGGAGTCGTCTAAAGTCGTATACATCGGTTCGAGGCGTTTTCCCCCGATCCGGCAAGACCCCGTCCACTCAGACCCATTGAGAGTTCTGAAGCCAGCCCGTAGGGGAAGGCCATTCTGCATTCTTGGAGAGCCTCGTCATGAAGCATCGCAATGCGCTCTGGTTCGTTTTGCCGCTTGCGCTGGCAGGCGGTACGGTTTTGTCGGCGCAGATCGCAGGAGAGCTGACCGGCCGCATCCTTGATTCATCGGGCGCCGGAGTCCCGGGCGCGCATATCGAGCTGACCAAGTCCTCGACGGATTTGCAACAGGCAACGGTCGCCACCAATTCGGGCGACTATGTCTTTATCAATCTCACACCGGGCACCTACCGCATCGATGTAACGGCAACGGGCTTCAGTCGCCTCTCGCACACCGGGATCACCGTAATTACCGGCGAAACCGTTACCGCTGACCTTCGCCTCACCGTCGGAGATGATCAGCAAACGATCAAAGTGGACGGAGATGAACCACTACTGCAGACCGCGACGAGCAACATTGAAACCAACATCTCCGGGCCACTGATTGCGGCGATGCCACTGAATTCAAGGAATTTTGTTCAGTTGGCCACACTGGCACCCGGGGTCGAACTGCCGCCCGGCACAGTGCTTCCGCGCATCAATGGCGGCCGGCCCCGCACCAACGAATATCTCTTCGACGGCATCTCCGCGCTGCAGCCTGAACCGGGACAGGTAGCCTTCTTCCCGATTCTCGACGACATCCAGGAGTTCACTGTGGAATCCAACAATGTCCCGGCTGAGTTTGGCCGTTTCAACGGCGGCGTGGTCAATGTATCCACACGCTCAGGCTCAAACGCGCTTCACGGCAGCCTTTATGAGTTCTTCCGCAACGAAGACCTGAATGCCCGCAACTATTTTTCCACCACGGGACGAAAGCCGGAGTACCGCCGCAATCTTTACGGTGCAACCATTGGTGGTCCAATCTTCCATAACCGCCTTTTCTTTTTTGCAGCCTATCAGGGGATCAAGCAGTTAATCGGCGTGACCCGCATATCCACCATCCCCACTTTGAGCGAAAGACAGGGCATCTTTACCGGAATATCGGAGATTTTTGACCCGGCGACTACAACTGTAGTTGCCGGCAAATTCGTGCGACAGGAGTTTCCGCAAGACGTAATCAATACGCCGCTGGACCCAGCCGCAAAGGCCTTGCTGGCGCATTTTCCCACGCCCACCAATCTCACGGCCGCCGCAAATAACTACACCCGAACGGCCAACGACGCCGACCATCAGAACCAGTTTGACACGCGGGTTGACGGCGCATTCAGGAGTCGGGACAGGGCCTTCGGTCGCTATTCGTTTTTCAAGGAAGTGGAGCAGCCGGTGACTCCACTTCCCGATGGCAGCGGAGTCATCAGCGGCTCGGTGATTGGAACGGGCGGCGTTTCTGGCCTCTCCAACGTACTTGGCCAGCAAGCTGTTTTCAATGAAACCCATACCTTTTCTCCGCGTATGCTGAACGATTTCCGGCTCGGATACACGCGCCGCGGCAATGGCATCGCAGGGACCATTCTGGGCGACACCGCATCGGCTGCGCTCGGCATACCAGGCATCCCCACCAATGCGGCTTTCAACAATGCGTTGCCGCTCTTCACATTTACCGGCTTTCAGCAACTCGGCCCTTCAGCAAGCACCTTCTCCCAGTACCAGACCGCTGTTTGGCAAGCCGTCGATACGGCAGTCTTCACCAGGGGCCGTCATGCATTCAAGGCGGGCATCGACCTCCGCTGGTATCAGCTGAATGCTGTGGCACCGCCGAATCCAACCGGCTCCTTCGCGTTTACTACAACGGGCACGAATCAGCAGGGGCTTGTAATCTCAGCCCCAGACAAGCGTACCAACGGCAATGCGATCGCGAGTTTTCTGCTTGGCCAGGTGGACACGTTCCAAATCGATCTGCAGGAAAGCAAGATCCGCCCGCGCGACTTTATCGAAGAGTATTTTGTGCAGGACGATTGGAAGCTTTCCAGCCGCCTCACCGCCAACATCGGCGCCCGTTGGAGTCTTCATTTCCCATCGACCGAGAAGACCAACCAAGGCGCTGTCTTCAATCTTCAAACGCAGGAGTTGGACTACCTTGGTCAGAATGGCAATTCACGCAGCGCTCGCGAACTACATTATGCCAATGTCGCACCGCGGGTCGGCTTTTCTTACCAGCTCACTCAGAAGATGGTCGTTCGTTCCGGTTTCGGCATCGTTTTCATCGATCAATCGGGCATCACCACACCGTTCACCACGCCGCAATTCCCGTTTATTCAGAACGTGCAACAGAAGACGCAGGACAGCGTAAATTCCGCATTTACGCTCTCCACCGGCCCCTCCGTGGCCCCCATTCCCCTAACCGCCAACGCAGGACTTGGTCAGAGTGTCTACACGGCCAAGCGGACCGCGGGCTCAGGATATGCGCAGCAGTGGAACCTAGCCGTGCAGCGGGAGATCACTAACAACCTGTCCATCGAGTTCGCCTACGTTGGGTCGCGCATCATCCACGTGGGTATCCCAGACTCGAATCTCAACCAGTTGACCGCGGCTCAGCTTGCCCAGGGAGCGCCACTGCTGACCAAGGTTCCAAACCCCTACTACGGGCAACTGCCGGCATCCAGCTCAATCGGTGGAAAAACAGTCACTCAGGCGCAGCTTCTCAAGCCCTACCCTCGCTTCCTCAACGTAGCGACCTACCGAAACAACACCGGCACCACGAACTATAACGCCGCCGAGGCAAAGGTTGAGCAGCGATTCGCCCACGGCTTCTCTTTTCTCTTTGCCTACACCCATTCCAAACTCATTGACGACGCGTCGTCGGTATTCTCAACCACGGTTCTGTCATCGCCGAATTCCAGTAGTCTTATTGCCGCCGACACGTTCCGCCCCCGGCTTGAACGCGACTCTTCGAGCGGCGACATGCCCAACGTTACTTCGTTCAGCGGCATCTATGACCTTCCAGCCGGTCGTGGTCACCGCTTCGCATCTTCCGGTCTCGCCAGCTCGGTGTTGGGCGGGTGGGCTCTCAACGGCATTTTGTCTCTGCAATCGGGAATGCCCGTAACCGTCACCCAGGCCACGAATAACAACGCCTTCGCGGGTTTCGCTTTGCAGCGGCCGAACCTGGTTGGAAAGCCAAATCTGCCGCCGGACCAGCGCACCCCTGGGCAATACTTCAACACCGCAGCTTTTGCGACCGCCCCGCAGTTCACAATCGGCTCCGCTTCCCGCAACTCGGCGCGCGGTCCGGCATATCGTGACATTGACTTTGCTCTTGTCAAACACACGAGCCTTCCCGGCGAAACAGATGTCGAATTCAGGGCAGAGATCTTCAACGTGATGAACACGCCGGAATTCTCGCAGCCAAACGGAGGCTTTGGCTCGGCTGCCTTTGGGAGCATTACCAGCACGGTGACCGATCCCCGCGTGGTGCAATTCGCAATTCGATTCACCAGGTAGTTTGACCAGGTGAACAGAGACCCAGTACCCAATCCTGTGCGGACCCTACGGAAGGTGCGACAACCGGCCCCGACCAGGCTGTGTCAGCATTCTGATCCGGAGTCATCCGAAATCGCCGATGCATTCAATGATTGCCTTCGACAAAGAAATATGAAGTTCAGATGAGATGACGTCTAGTCGTAAGCCATTCTTCTGTTTCGGACGCTTGTTTTCTGAGATGCGACGAGATACTCGATTGAAAATCAACAAATAGGTTCCACCGACTGATCGATGCGTTTCGAGAGGAGGACGCGCACGTTGACCTGCCTTTCTCGGGCAAGGCGAATTCCAGCTATCATGCAGACGCCAAGGCATACCATTCAGCGGTTCATGCGGGGTATATTCGCGTCCGGGTCGAACGCTACCGGCCTCCAGCGCATATTAACGCAAAACAAACTGGTCGGCTGGTAAGCCCCCTCGTGAGCGAATTTTCAAGTGAGCACAGCTGCAATGACCAACCGACCGGAAAATATGGGAATGCTCGGTTAAGAAGATGGAGGCACCGACGGTTCGATTGCCTTTGCTGAAAAGCTATTCAGACCGGGCGGCTGGATGGCTTGATCGCTCAGTTCCTCAAGGACACTATTTCCAGCTTGTCTCCGCGCTTGAGGTTCACGTCGCCGCCGTTGGAGAAGAACGCGAGTGTGACGCACGAAATAGGAATCGCATACCACGACTTAAACACGGCTCCCGACAGTCCATCGGTCAGGTCTTTTGCACCAATTCCAACGCCGCCCGCCATTAACATGCTGGCAATTTGTTTGCCGCGTCCCGGCTGAATCTTTCCCTCGTCTGTCGCATTCTTCGAGCGCACCGTCACCGGCTGATCGAATTTGAGCATCATGTGGCCGCGCCGGAAAAACCGACGTGCCGGAGTCGTTATCAGAATGCCGGAATATGTTCCCGAAGGGCACATGACTGAAAACGGCGTCCCAGTAGCCATCCAAGACGAGGCGTAGGTTTGCAGTGTGCAGGTTTCTGCGGTCGCAGCGCTGGATATGAGCAGAATCGACAGAGCGAAGAGTCTTTTCATCTACGCCTCCTTAAGAAAACTTGCATTCGTGGAATTGACGCACTGCCGAAGTGGGAACGATTGAAGCCCAATTATATTTGAGTGTCCTGTCACATGTGGTGAGGCATTTCGAGGGCGGGGGTGACTTGCTGCGACAATCACGCAGGAAACAGATCAGAAAGGCCGTGGGGGGCGGGTAATAGAGTGTGAAGCGGCCTCTGCACAGCCGTCAAGCGCCTTGGTTGACTTGGACTATGCCGCGGGCATCGCTGGCCGGTATGAGCGGTATCTATCAGCCAAGCGTCCTCTTTTCCTCGCAGCTGGGATTGTCCGAGTGGCCGGCCTTGCCCGCTATTCTCGGGGCGGAAATTTGTAGAGCTTGCGCTGCAAAGACCGGCGATGCAGACCGAGCAGCTTTGCAGTCTGGGAGACGTTGCCGCCGCAATCGGTGAGAACTCGTTGGATGTGTTCCCATTCAACCCGCGCCAACGTGGGAACCGTTGCCGGTGGTCTGGGATCGGCTTGTCCGTGTTGCTTCAAAGCCTGATAAGCTGCCAGGATCTGGTCAGCATCTACTGGCTTGCTTAAATAGTGATCGGCACCAGAGCGCACCGCTTCCAGTGCGGTGGCGATGCTGCCATAACCGGTGAGCATGATGATCGAAATCGTCGCATCGAATGCGCGGATGCTGCTGACGACATCGAGCCCGCTTTCGCCTTCCATCTTCAAATCGACGATGGCCAGATCGGGTGCGGTTTCGCGAGCCAGCGCAAGGCCTTCCACTCCTCCAGGCGCAGAGTAGGCTTCCCAACCGCGAAGCTCAAGTGCTCGGCAGAGTCGCTTGCGAAAGACCTCATCGTCGTCAACGATGAGCGCCGCGGGATTTTCATTTTCCGTCATGGGTAATAAGCGGCAACTCCAGTACAGCCTCTGTGCCGGAGTCGACCTCCGACTCGAAGGCCAGGTTTCCCTTCAGGTTTTCCGCAAAAACACGTACAAGAAATGTTCCCAGCCCCATTCCTCGACCAGGTCCCTTCGTTGTAAAAAAAGGCTCAGAGAGCCGATTTAGAACATCTGGCGCCATGCCGGTGCCGGAATCCCGCACCGTGAAGCGCAGGCGTCCGGCGGTGGAGTCGGCGCGCAGGTCGACCGTCTGGCCGCTGTGGCTGGCATCGACTGCATTCCTAACAAGCGCAGTGAGGACTTGGCGGGTAGCATCAATCGGTAGGAAGGCTTCCAACTCTTCGTCCACATTGGCGCGGATAGCTACCCCTCCGGGGTCCTGAAAGATACTTGTCACTTGTTGAAGCAGCTCGCCGATCCGAACCGGAGTCGGAGTTTCGCCCATGGGTTCCGCTCCTCTGACGCTCATTTGACGCAGGATTCGGCTGCAACGTTCCACCTCATTCCGAATGAGGCGCGCATCTTCGGCGACATTCTTGTCGCCCCCGGCGCGCGTGGCGTAAGCTTCAAGCTCTTTTGAAGCGATTGCGATCGTGGCCAATGGCGTGCCCAATTCATGCGCCGCGCCGGCAGCGAGACTGACGATAGAGGCCAGCCTCTGCTGGCGGCTGACCTGATTCTGCAGACGGAGCACTTCCTGTTCGCGGCTGCGCAATGCCTCCGATACTTTGCCAATGGAAACTGTGATGAGCAACGCCGCGGCCGTAAAGGCTATCCACATTCCAATGAGATGTGTGGAAAATCCTGGACTGGTATGGTGTGACTCGAAAATCCCCACGCGAATGTGAAATGGGAAGAGAAATCCGAAACCCAGCACGGAGAGCAGGCCCAGCACCCAGGTCCATGCCTTACTGAGAACCACGGCAGACAGGGTGATCTGAACAAGGAAGAGAAGGCTGAAGGGATTCGATGGCCCACCGGACAGTGCAAGTAGCGAGGTCAGGCAGAAGATGTCGAGTGCCAGCGTTGCCCCCAGTGCGGGCCGGTCCCCCAGCGATGCGGCAAGCTTGCGAAGCAGCAGGTTGGACACAAGCGTAACCGCCAGGGGAAGGGCGAGCCACTCGATCGCGAGCGGAACTCGGAACACAAACACTACCACTAGAATCAACGCTGTTTCCCCAGCCAGCATTCCATAACGAAGGGTGACGATCCACGGCAAGGCGAGGCTCGGTGCAACGTCCGCCGACGGGCGCAGATCGAGCCCGGAAATATCCTGACGTTCAGCTAGGGAAATTCGCATCGTTCGTCGCCTAATGGTTACGTTCCGAGTATGCCATGTCGGGACCAATTGTGGTCTGCGGCAATTTGCCGCAGTGCCCAGTGTGAGGTATGGGCGTAAGATGCCTATCTTTCGTTCGACGGAGAGCAATTGATCCTAGAAGCCTCGATTTTATTGTGGTTTTGTAGTGTTCTCACAAAGTGCGTTAACCAACAGAGCGAATCGTCAACCATTAGGTAAGGTGCCGATGCGGGCAAGATAGTGTTCCGCTCGGGGGCTGCGTCAATTTACCGCATCGACTCTTCTCAGACTCTGCGGGAGACTTTACTTGACAAGTGGAAAACCTGGGAGGGAATGATGGCGACGGCGACGATTGGAGCGAGTACCGAGAACAGGATCGAGCGGAGTTCCATTCCATATCGCCAGTTAACCAGCCAGCAACAGTCGGCGATTCGCTTTGAAGCGGCAATAGGCAACCAGATTCGCCGCGACTATCCGCAACTCGCGGAAGAATATCGTATGGGACTTACCGCTCCGAGGCTGGTTGACCAGTACGAACTCGATGTCCGCTACGGTGTGAGCCGTAGAGCTGCTGTCGCTGCCGTACGGAATGCCATTCGCGGATACGATGGCTATTTTCATCATTCCTACGAGGGACTTATTTCCGACCACTCTGAGCGAACGAACCTGGCTCTGGCGCACAACCGGCAGACCGGGATTGAAGCATTCCAACATAGGGAAGGCATCCACGCTCTGACCAGCGCAGAGAAAGCCGAAGTGGGGCGCAAGGGCGGCCTGATTCGCGGCCCGCTTAGCTACCGGCTTCGGATTGGGTGCCATGCTCTGCCGCCTGAGGTGCTGCGCGAGCACTGCCGCAGGATTGCGCCACTGGGAGGCAAAACGGGTGGTGTGGCTTCCGCCCTAGCCAAGGGACTTGTTCTGTATCTCCCCGGCACCGAGGTGCGTTGCTCGGAGTTGGAGTTCGCCTTCCGTCTTGGAATGAACCCGCAGTACCTGGGACCGGTTCGCGCGAATTTCAATAAAATTGCTGTGAAGGTCAACGAAGTCATTTATAACGGCGAACCGCAGTACACGCGAACGACATTGAAAATTGCATTGCAGCGCTACCGCAGACATGCTCGCTCAGCGAGTCAGTACAAGGCCGATCCTGAGATGTCTTTTACTGAAAGCCTGGCCTCGAACCCAGCTTATCAAATCGCCCCGCGGATCAAGATGGAACTGATCGCCCAAAGAGTGAATACGGAGTATCACTGCGGGCGGCCAGTGCGAAATGCAATCAGCATTCGCGCCGCCATTCAACGCTATCGGCGGCAACTGGCTGAAGTCCATTCTGGCCGTACCTTGGATTAGCTCGACACGGTAGCCATTGAACGCGGTCAAATGACCGCGCCCGGTGCGCGGTCATTTGAGCAACTTGAGTCTCTCCAAGCCAAATGCGGATCACGTATTCGCGCGACCACATGTGCCGACGTGCCAGGCAAGGGAATGTGCGAGCGGGTGTTTAAACCACAGCACACAGTCCGAAGGCCCAACAACTGAAGTCAGTAATGTGTGTCCTATTGAGTCCCTTCACTTATGAGGATGCACGAGACGAACAGTGTGTGCGGTTTCTTTGCCGTCCATCTTCATCGCGTGAATCACGACCCGGTCGCCAACCGTGAGGTCACTCTGCTTCCCGGCTGCGCCATTCGCTTCATAGGTTGTGAACGAAGCCAGAACGACTTCGGTGGTCTTTCCGTCCTTTTCGACGGTGACAATGTTGCCGACGATCTTGGTTACGGTGCCCATAATATGGTCCATGCCACCATGGGCAAAGACGGGCACACCGAGGGTGAGTAGAGCGATTGCCACGATGCTGATTGAGCGTTTCATCTCGTTGATCCTTTCGGTTGAATTGAGATTCCTTGAAGGAACTGATCTTCCGCCTGTTGCTCCCGAAGCTCGCTGGGAGTGATTGGGTTTGCCTGTTGCATGGCTCGTTCTTCTTCCGGTGTTAGCGAGGGCAGATGACGAACGAACAAAACCAGCTTCCATGTCTCCAAGTCGTGCTCGCTTGAAGTTCCAAAGGCGGGCATCCCACTCATGCGAACCCCGTTTTGAATGATCGAATATAACTCTCCATCCGATTTGCTTTGCGTAACCTCAAGACGAAGGTCGGGTGGCGGAGGATTCAAGCCATCTCCGTACATTGAATGGCCACTGCCATTATTGGCGTGGCAAGTGGCACAGTGGTCGGCAAAGTGATCGCGAGCCGCCGCAATCACTTCGGCTGACGGTGCGACAGGATTTGCGAGCGCCCGTTGGTGCGTCGAGACCGAATTGTGCAATGCGAAATGCGCCACTTCGGTCTCGATGGCGCCAGCCCGTTGCCTGGCAGAGAATCCATCCCGCACCCACATCCCGGCCACGGTGAGAACTAGTGCAGCAGCGGCCAGAATCCCGGCAAGAAAACTCCAAAGAGAAAACCTCCACTTACTCGACAAATGCCCTCCTTTTTGCAGGAGCGATTGAATGCAGGTGCGATCGGGAACAAGGTTAGAAGATCTCGGTATCCGCAGCCACGGTGCTATCTAAGCGGATCGTGCGAACATCTAGGCTTCTTCGCAAGCACTTGGGGCTCTCCAGCAGCGATCAATACAATAGGCAGTTCTCCGTTTGCAGCGCGGAGAAGGCGCGGGCCGCACCATTTCCGAGCCTCCGCAGGGGGCTGTCATTTGGCGGCGAACTGTTCTGGGGAGGCATCGAAGATTTGCTTGTGCTCCTTCACACAGAAATAGTAGGTCTTCCCCTTGTAAGTCGACGATAGAGATCGATCAATTTCCATGCCGCAGACGGCGCAGAGAGGATGATTCGCCGTCTGCTTGACGGGTCCGGCATACTCGGCGTTGGATGACGGGTTCAGCCAGCCCTGGCCCTGATATTCAAGCATAGAGGCAGTCTGGCTTGCTACATTCCGGCCGAAGTAGCGCTCGACTACCCGCAAGGCGAGATCAATTCCAGAAGTGAGGCCGCCGGCGGTCGCTAAATTGTCCGATTCAACAAAGCGGGCTCCACGCTGAACATGAATGTCCGGGTACTGCATCGCAAGGTCGACGTAGGCGCCGTGATGTGTGGTGGCAGCCTTGCCAGAAAGCAAACCGGTACTCGCAAGCACAAAGACACCGGTGCAAACGGACATCGTAACATCGGTGCTCTTGGTCGCATTGCGAATCCAGGCTTTGGTGGCCTCGCTGGCAGCACTCTGTGCTGGGATAACAATAACCTTGGGTGCGGGGGCATTGGCAATGGTATAGGTAGGCGTGATCTCCAATCCACCGGCCGCACTAATGGGCGCCGCAGACTCCGCCACAGTGTAGAGACTGAAGGCATCATACTTCCGGTCGGGGATGTAGACTCTTTCGAAAACTTCCCATGGGCCGCAAAAATCAATAACGACGGCACCTTCAGAGATAAGGAAAGCGACCGGAATGGACGCGTTGGCCGGAGGGGTAAGCGGATTGAGCGCGGCGCTTTCTCGGGCTGCGTCGAATGTTGCAGCGGCCGCGCCAGGTAGAGTCAACGAGCCGGCGGCGGTCAAGCCGAGAGCTGCGGAACGCTTAAGGAGTTCTCTGCGATTCATTGAGATGACCTCTGCAATCGATTTGATACGAGCGGTTTGGGTGTCAAAGATCATGCTTCGGATGTCATCGATGCCCAACGGCGGTTGAAGTCGGACATATCGTTACTCCTTGTTCAGACGGATCTTCAACGTGACGTAAGCCGAGATTGGCTGGTTCGGCATCACAACTGGGAACCCGAAGTACTCGTAGGGATCGTAAGTGTGACGATCTGTCAGATTCATCGCGGAACCCTCGATGGTGTAACGGCGTCCAAAGTCGTAGGCAGCCTGCGCGTCGAGCGCAGCATAACCCGGCGTGGATAGGGTGTTTGGCAGGGTGTCCTGGCGCGAACTGAATCCTGTAACACCGGCCCCAAAGGTGAGGCCCTTTGCGGCACCATTCTGCAAGCGATAGCGTGCTGCAACACGCCCGCTGTTACGGGGCACACGCGCAAGCAGGTTGCCGATCGGGATGGCGTTATCCTTCGTCACTGTCGCTTCTGTGTAAGCGTAGTTGGCGAGGACTGAGAGAGCGCGGATTGGTTCCCACGTGAGATCGGCCTCCGCACCACGAGCGCGCTGTTGTCCGGTCTGCACCGAGTATAGGAAGTTCGTTGGGTCAGGGGTAGCGACGTTATCGCGAGTCTGATTAAAGATGGCAATGGTGCCGGCAAGGTGTGCCTTGGAGAGGGCCAGCTTCAGGCCGCCTTCCATATTCTGCGAGGTCTCCGGCTTCGGAGCCTGCTCGACTACGAGTCCAAAGGCGCCGCGGAACGCCGTAGCATATGCTGCGTACAGCGCTACATTATTGGCCACTCTGAATGTGCCGCCAAAGCGGCCCGATGCATGATTGTACGTCTTGTCGGTTGCCTGCTCCCGCTCGCGGAAGTCGAGCTTGGTGTAACGAACCGAACCGGTCAGGCTGAGCCGCCCGTAGGTGGCCTGGTCTTGCCCATAGACCGCAGTGGTTTGGTAGCGGTCGGTCTGAAACAGACTTGCTGGCGTCTCGGGTCCGAACGACAGGTTATACGTAGGATGTGCGAGGTCCTCTTCGCCCACTGGAATCCCGGAGAAGCCCATCTC